>Ga0160419_100782_pt1 | contig 17214 bp, 12 predicted proteins | sample CelAP2metagpilot_2_FD_108196 | JGI IMG/M metagenome (GOLD analysis project Ga0160419, IMG submission 108196) | Phycosphere-associated microbial communities from Cellana algal ponds in Kailua-Kona, Hawaii, USA - Cellana AP2-4-25 metagenome pilot ... | reverse complement strand
CATCTATAGATGATTGTAAAACTGTTCCATCCCAACTAAATTCAGATTCCCACCAAACACTCATCTCAATACTTGGTGCTGTTAAAGTTGATAAATCAAATATTGGACTGGTTACAAATGAGTCTTCGTTATTATTGTAACTTCCTGTTAAATTGGTTGCCCATGAGTTAGCTCCTGAAGCAGCACTATTAATAACTGTTGCTGCTGGTGTACCTAAAGCCCATGTACCTGTACCGCTTGCTGTCCAGCCTCCATCGCCAGATTCAAAATCTTCTGAATAAGGATAACTGGTAATTTGTGAAAATGATTGTATGCTTGTAAATAAAGCAATCAAACAAATTAGTAGTGTAGTTTTTTTCATATTCTTTTTTATGAGATGTTTAGTTTAGAAACATCTAAGCTATTAAAAAAAACCTACTACTGCTTACCTCTAATAGTTAATATAGATTAACTGTTTTAATTTATCGTTAAAAAGAGCGCAACGACTATTCCTTTAATCACTATCGATTAAGGGGCTGGGTTAGGTATTATTGAATGAATTTCATTTATTTTATCTAAAATATCTGAAGATAATTTAATATTTATACTACCTATATTTTCATTAAGTTGCTCTAAATTAGTTGCTCCGATAATATTACTAGTTACGAACGGTCTTTGATTTACAAAAGCTAATGCCATTTGCGCTAAACTAAGATTGTTGGCTTCTGCTAGCTCTAGATATTTTTTTGTAGCAATGGTTGAGTTTTCACTACTATATCTAGCAAATCTTGGAAATAATTTTAACCTAGAATTATCTCCTGCAATTCCTTTAATATATTTACCAGACAACACGCCAAACGCCATAGGCGAATAAGCTAACAAACCAATATTTTCTCTAATAGAAACCTCAGCCATGTCTCCTTCAAAAACTCGGTTAATTAATGAGTATGCATTTTGAATGGTTATTGGTCTTATTAAATTATGCTTTTTAGACTCTTCTAAATATCGCATTGTTCCCCATGCTTTTTCATTTGAAAGTCCTACATAACGTATTTTTCCTTCTTTTTTAACCGCTTCTAACTGCTCTAAAACGTCTTTAAAATTATCTTCCCATTGGTCATTTGGATTATGATTATAATCTCTTATTCCAAAAGTATTGGTTTGACGTTCTGGCCAATGTAATTGAAATACATCAATATAATCTGTTTGCAGTCTTTTTAATTCTTTTTCTACTGCATCTTTGATTGATCCTTTTTGAAATCCTGATGTGCGTATATGCGCAGTATAATCTCCTGGTCCGGCTATTTTGGATGCGATAACAACTTTTTCTCTATGTCCTGTTTTTTTAAGCCAAGTTCCTATTATTTCACTAGTTCTTCCTTGCGTTCTTGCTTCAGCAGGTACTGGATATAATTCTGCTGTATCTATAAAATTTACTCCTTGCTCTAATGCATAATCTAATTGTGCATGACCTTCTTCTTCTGTGTTTTGATTTCCCCAAGTCATAGTACCTAGGCAAATCTTACTCACTTTTATATCTGTGTTTGGTAAAGTTGTGTATTTCATTGTTATTTAATTCATTTCTTCATCTTCTATGTCATCTTCATTTTCAACCTCTTCTATTTCATAATAAGTTATATTTATATTTTTGATTTCTTTATATGGTAAAACAAAAAAATCTCCGGGCATAAAATATAATCTATCATCAGATTCATTTTCATCCTCTAAATTATCAAAAGTGTCATTCTGCGGATCATCATTTATCAACCTTCTATTTACTTCAGTAAGATAAATTAACTCAAGACCACCTTGTTTAGACAAAAGATAATCCTGAATAATGCCTGAATAAATAAATGTACCAGCATCCGTATCTATAACTGCATCAACTGAAACAAAATCAATTTTACTTGCTTCACCATCTATTTTTGGAAAATCCAATATCTCACCTGTTATAAGATAGTGCCATTCGTTATGAAACCTAAACAATTTGTGCTTTCTATCAATTTTAAACTTTCTTATGATTTTTTTAAAAGAATAACCTAAAAACCCTGACAAAACCCAAACTACTAAATTATATAAAACAATATTTTTTACCGAAGACTGAATACTTTCTATAGCTATTGATTTCTCATTAATATCATCAATACCTAATAATAAAATTAATACTGATTTTAAGTCAAGTTTGTATCCTAAACAATTATCTGCTAGATATAGACCAGCAATATGAATTATAATGGAAGGAAGTAATGTAGAAAGTAAAAGCTCGTAATACGAGCTTTTAAAATATTGTTTTGAAAATTCTTCAGTGTAATAAAATCGAGTAAAAAATATTCCTGGAAATAGAAATACAAAAAACAGTATTGTTACTAAAGCAATGCTCATTTAAGACTATTTACCAACTCGTCTTACAATTATACTACCACTTCTTGCACTCCTACTATTAGTATCACTTTTTTCTCTACGGACTGCCCTTCTTAAATCGTTAGATTTAGTCGGATTTGATAAAATTTTAATTGCCTTATCGCTTTGCACTAGCTTTCTCATACGCCTAAAATAGTTTATTTTATTTACAATACAAAAAATATACCGTTTTTATATATCATTTAACAACTCTGTAATTTTGTCTAATTTTGGTGTTAAAATAACCTCTATACGACGGTTTTTGGCTTTTCCTTCTGCTGTGTCATTATTTGCTACAGGAGCATACTCGCCACGACCTGCTGCTGTTAAACTTTCTGGATTAATATTTTTATTTTCTTGAAGTATGTTAACTATTGCTGTAGCACGTTTAGTCGATAAATCCCAATTGTCTTTTACGTTTCCGTTACCAGAAAATGGGTCGTTATCTGTGTGTCCTTCTATCAAAACTGAAATATCAGGATTATCTGCCAACACAGTTCCTAACTGCTTTACGGCTTGTTTACCTTGCTTACCTACTGCCCAACTACCAGATTGAAATAATAGTTTATTTTCCATAGACACATAGACTTTTCCGTTGCGTTTTTCTACGGTTAATCCTTTACCTTCAAAATCTACTAATGCACTTGAAATGGCGTCTTTTAGCGCATTCATTTCGGCTTCTTTTGCAGAAATTATAGCCTCAAGATCTGCAACACGTTGTGATCTAGCCTCAAGTTCTTGTTTTAATTGTTCTAGTCTAGCATTTTCTGCTGCTAAAGCTTGCTCTTTAGCTTCTAATTGCGCTAATAATTCTCTGTTCTTTTTTGTATTTTCTGCTATTGCAGAACTACTATTTGCTTCTAAAGCGTCATAAGATGCTTTTAATGTATCGTAGTTCGTTTTTGTTGCTGCTAAATCTGCTTGTAATTGGTCACGTTTTGCTACTGCTTCGTCATATTTTGCTTGTAATGAAGCTAAATCATTTTCAGCTTGATTTTTCGCTTTTTGCAAATCGTTATTTTGGTCTTTTAAAGACCTATTTTCTTTTTTTAAATCTGCATATTTACTTTCTAGTTCTTTGTACACTTTTGGCGATACGCAACTTGATAATACAAAAGCTGAAAGCATTAAAGTTAAAAAGGTGTTTTTCATTGTTTATTAATTTGGGATTGTTGTTTATTAGTTTTCTAATTCTAGTAAAATTGGACAATGGTCGCTGTGTTTTGCTTCTTGTAATATAACTGCTCTTTTTATTTTTTGTTGTAGAGGCTCGCTAACCATTGCATAATCTAAACGCCAACCTTTGTTATTTGCTCTTGCATTGGCGCGGTAGCTCCACCACGAATATTCTTGTCTTTCTGGATGAAGATATCTAAAAGAATCTATAAATCCGCTATCAATAAAACTTGTTAACCACTCGCGTTCTTCAGGTAAAAATCCTGAAACGCCTTTCATTTTTGGGTTATGAATATCTATTTCTTCATGACAAATATTATAATCACCGCAAACTACAAGGTTTGGTCGTTCTTGGCGTAATTCATTTAAATATTGATGAATCATGTCCATATATTCAAATTTGTGCGACAACCTAGCATCATTTGTTCCAGAAGGCAAATACATGCTCATCACCGATAAATGTCCAAAATCTACACGCAAGTTTCTACCTTCAAAATCCATAGATTCTATTCCAGTTCCAAACTCGACATAATCTGGTTCGGTTTTACATAAAACTGCTACACCGCTATAGCCTTTTTTTTGTGCGCTAAACCAATAATTATAATGGTAACCGGCTTCTTTGAACAAGTCCAAATCTAGCTGTTCTTCCATTGCTTTTATCTCTTGCAAACACAAAATATCTGGATTTGCACTTTTTAACCAATCTATAAATCCTTTGTTTATTGCGGCTCTAATTCCGTTAACGTTGTACGAGATAATTTTCATCTTAATTATTAATTTCTGCTAAAATAAATAATGCGTTACTTTTACAAGATGAATTATAGCCTTTTTAACTAAAAAATATTAACAAAATAAAGTAACCATTTTGCTGTTATAGTTGTAGATGAAACATTGCTTTACCTTTTTTATTTTCTTGTCAGTCTTTTTTGCTTTTGGGCAAGACCAAGATGCTTTATTGGTAAAGAAAACCATCGCTATTAAAGACACCATAAAAATAGATAGCGTAAGTATTAATTCTAATTTTTTTGAATTAAAAACTAAAAGCAATCAGGTTTTAGATTCTACGTACTATGCTATTGATTTCGCAACATCAACGCTTCGACTTTTAAAACCTATTGAAGGAGATTCTGTTGTAGTAAGCTACCAAAAATATCCTGAATTTTTAACCAGAACTTACCAACAATTTGACAAAAGTGTTATTGTAGAAAGTACAGCAAACGTTGATAAACTTGTACAACTTAGGCAACCTAATATTACCAACACTTTTACTCCTTTTGATGGTTTAACCACTACAGGTAGTATAAGTCGCGGTGTGACTATTGGTAACAACCAAAACTAAGTTTTAAATAGCGAATTAGATTTGCAAATCACTGGTAAACTAAACGATAAAGTCTCACTGCGCGCCAGCATACAAGATGCCAACATACCATTACAAGAAAGTGGTTACTCACAGCGTTTAGACGAGTTTGACCAAGTATTTCTAGAGCTTTTTAGTGACCGTTGGGCGATACGTGCTGGAGATATCGATTTACAAAATAATAACTCTTATTTCGCTAATTTTTCTAAGCGTGTGCAAGGCTTACAAATAAGAGCTAACTTGGGTAACGAAGACCATCAAACCAATCTTTTTGCTTCTGGCGCTTTGGTACGCGGACAATTTACCAACTACCAATTTACCGCTCAAGAAGGTAATCAGGGTCCATATAAATTGCAAGGTCCAAGTGGCGAGCTATTTGTACTTATCGTTTCTGGAAGTGAAACCATTTACGTAAACGGCGTACCTTTAAAAAGAGGAGAAAACGAAGATTATATTATAGATTACAATGCAGGTGAAATTATTTTCAACCCAACTTATCCTGTGACTTCAGAAATGAGAATTAGTGTCGATTTTCAATATTCTGAACGAAATTATTCTAGAATTGTCGCTTTTGGAGGCGGAAATTACAGTAGCGACAAACTGAAAATTGGCGCTTCTGTATATTCAGAAAACGACTCTAAAAACAATCCATTACAGCAAAATATTTCTCAAGCACAAGCTGAAATTTTAAGTAACGTAGGTGATGATCAAAACCTAATGACAGCGCCTTCTGAAGTCCCAGAAGCGTATAATGAAAATAGAATTTTATATAGAAAAGAGATTATTAACGGAGAAGAGATTTACATATTCTCTAACAATCCAGATGACGAACTTTACAGCGTTACCTTTACTTTAGTTGGAGACAACCAAGGTGATTATAAGATAAAAACAGAATTTGAAGGAGGAGAACCTCTAAATGCTGTTGAAACGATTTATGAATATGTTACACCAGATGTTAACGGCATACCACAAGGTAATTACGCACCTGTAGTGCAATTAGTAGCGCCAACACTTTTACAAATTGCTGTGGTAAATGGAGAATACGCGCCAAGTGAAAAAACAAACGTTAGTTTTGAATTAGCCGGTAGCAAAAACGACCTTAACTTGTTTTCTAATTTAGATGATGAAAACAATAATGGTTTTGCAGGTAAATTAACCGTACAACAGTCCATAATCAAGCAAGATAGTCTTTGGAATCTTAAAGCAATTGCAGACATAGATTACATCAATCAAGATTTTAAAACTATACAACGTTTATACCGACCAGAATTTAATCGCGACTGGAATTTAAGTCAAAATAGCACCAATCTTCAAAATACAACCTTAGGAAATCAAGCTTTAATTTCGGCAAGTTTTGAGGCTTTTCATCCAAAAAAAGGAAATGCAAGCTACAATTTTCAACATTTAAATTACTCAGGAACATTTAGCGGAAGCAAACATAATTTAAACACCAATTTAAGACTTAAAAAACTTAATATTTCATCACAAACAAGTCTGTTAAATTCGGATGGAACGCTAAACGAATCTCGATTTTTCAGAACCTACAACAAAGCCATTTACGCCTTAAAAAAGCAATGGTTTGGGGCTGGTTTTTCTACAGAAGAAAATAAAGAACGCATTAAAGAAACACAAGCTTTTACAGACCTATCTCAACGTTTTACAGCTTATCAAGCCTTTACAGGAATTGGTGATAGCACCAATGTTTTTGCAGAAGTTGGTTATAAATTTAGAGTTAATGACAGTATTCAAAATCAAAAATTAACTCGTGTTAATACCTCTAACACATACTATTTAGATTCGCGTTTGATAAGTAACAAAAACACCAATCTATCAATGTATGTTAATTACCGTACGTTGACTTATGAAGATGAAGACATTGCAGACGAAAACTCTTTAAACTCACGTATATTATTTAACCAAAAGTTCTTAAAAAATGGTATTATTTGGAATACTGCTTTCGAGACTAATTCTGGTTCCTTACCTCAACAAGACTACACTTACGTGCAAGTAGAACCTGGTCAAGGCGCATACACATGGATTGACTATAATAATAATGGTATACAAGAATTAGAAGAATTTGAAATTGCTCAATTTACCGATCAAGGCGAATATATTCGTGTGTTATTACCTAATCAAGTTTATATAAAAACACACCAAAATAGATTGAGTCAAACCTTAACTTTAAATCCTATAAATTGGGTAAATTCAGAGCAAAAAGGAAAAAAATTATTGTCTAAATTTTATAATCAAACCAGTTATTTAATTGATAGAAAAATTAAAAGAAACGGTGATAATTTTGATTTAAATCCTTTTAAAAAAGACGAAGAAAATCAATTAGGACTTAACCAAAATTTTAGAAATGTACTGTTTTTTAATCGTGGTAAGCAACGCTACACAACGTCTTACACTTATTTAAACAATCAATCTAAAAGCACACTAAGTTTTGGGTTTATAGAAAACGAATTGAAAAGTCACCAATTAAATTTCACGCATAAAATAGCTAATAGTTGGTTGGTTACTTTAACCTCTACTTTAGAAAATCAATTTAATAGAAGCGAAAACTTTAGCAGTAAAAATTTCGATTTAGATACCGAAGCTTTCAACCCAAAATTATCATATTTATTAAATGATAATGTACAGTTTGACGTATTTTATCAATACACAAACAAAGAAAACGCCATTAATAATTTAGAAACTTTACAGCAGCAAAAATATGGTTTATCCTTTGCTTTTTCGCCTAAAAACAATGCGCAATCTGGTGCAATTTCTGCTGAATTTAACGTATTCAATAACGACTTTACAGGCAACGCCAACAGTCCTGTTGCTTATCAATTATTAGAAGGTTTACAACCAGGAAAAAACTTTACTTGGACACTTTTAGCGCAAAAAAAGCTGACTAAATTTTTAGATTTAAATCTTAATTATTTTGGTAGAAAAACTGAAACTTCCAAAACCATTCATACCGGTAATGTACAGTTAAAAGCTTATTTTTAAGCATTTACGTGTTTTAAAAACTTCCATTTGCTAAAACCCTTTAAAAAACGTATACTATGGCAATAACCACAATACGTTTTAATGAAAGATTTTATAATTATTGGCGCAGCTCAAGCAGGATTATCTATGGCTTATCATTTAAAGAAAAATCAAAAAGATTTTTTAATAATTGATAAAGAAGACCAAATTGGTGCCTCTTGGCTTAACCGTTGGAACTCGTTAAAACTATTCACGCCAACCGAATTTAATCATCTTGCAGGAATGCCTTTTCCTGCACCTAAAGGACATTATCCTGACAAATACGAAGTCGCAAATTATTTTAAAGCTTATGTAGAAAAATTTGATTTCCCGTTACAATTAAACACACTTGCAGAACGCATAGAAAAAGAAGACAATCATTTCACTGTAAAAACTAATAAAGGTGATTTAAAATGTAAAGAAGTTATTGTAGCTACTGGACCGTTTCATATTCCTTACACGCCAAAATTTCATAATAATCTTTCCGAAGATATTTTTCAAATACATAGTAATTACTACAAAAATCCAGACCAACTCAAAGATGGTGCAACACTGGTTGTTGGTGGTGGCGATAGCGGATTTCAAATTTTAGATGAAATTTCAGAACAAACCAATAAAAAAACTTATTTCTCAGGAAACACTGACATCAAAACCCTACCACAAGAAATCTTAGGAAAAACGCTTTGGTGGTGGTTTACCGTAACTGGCTTTTTAAGCTTTAGCAAAGACTCTTGGATTGGTAAAAAGATTAGCAAATCTAAACAACCAATTATTGGTACAGATGTAAAATCTATAATTAAAAGAGATAATGTTATACCAGTTGGATACACACTTGATGCAGAAGAAAACACTATTAAAACGTCAAAAAAAACAATAAAAGATGTAAAAAATATTGTTTGGGCAACGGGATATAAACCTAACTTTAATTGGATAAAAAACATTGAATTAACCCAAAATGGTTATCCTAAACACCACCGTGGAATTAGCACAACAGACGGACTATATTTTATTGGTTTACCGTGGTTACACACACGTGGATCTGCCACTTTAGGAGGTATAAAAAAGGACGCTAATTACTTAGCTAATAATATTTTATAAATAGAAACTCTTAATTAAAAACATTCTATATTAGCTGTCATATGTAACTTTTGTAACAGTTTAATAGCTGAAATTTTGTAATTTCGTATCGGTATGAGTAAAATTTTGGCATTAACATATTCGTTTTTGATTCTTATTCAAAGTTTCAACATTAACTTAGATGACATTTCTAAGATTAATGCCTTAATAGATCATGCGCAATTTCATAAAGAAATGTATGGTGATTCTTTTTTTGATTTTTTAACTGAACATTATGGTGAAGTTAAACATTATCACGATAGCGATAATCAAGATCATGAAAATCTGCCATTTAAAGACAATCATCACATGTGTACGCACATAAATTTGTCTTTTATAAGTCCTAACATTTCATTTAAAATAAACAATACAGAGTTTATTGAAATTCCTTTTAATTTCTTCTATAAAGAATCCTTTACTTCTTTTGAAAAACCATCTGTTTTTCAACCACCAAAACAGGCATAATTCATTAAAAACTCAGGTCTGATTTTTTATTAAATCAGTCATATTTAAATTTTTAATTAATTATGAATTATGTTAGAAAAAATCATAAAATCAAGCTTAAATAATAAGCTTATTATTTTCCTTTTTACAGCATTTATTATTGGTTTCGGAATTTTCTCTTTGACCCAAATTCCTATTGGCGCTGTACCAGATATTACCAATAACCAAGTCCAAGTGATTACCACATCACGCAACTTATCAACCCAAGATGTTGAGCAATTTATTACCTATCCTGTCGAGCTAGAGATGGCAAATTTACCAGGCGTAGAAGAGATAAGATCAGTTTCAAAATTTGGTCTTTCTGTGGTAACGATTGTTTTTGAAGATAAAATGGGCACATATCTACCAAGACAATTAATTGCCGAAAAAATCAAGTCAGCTTCAGAAGTTATTCCAGATGGTTTTGGCTCACCAGAAATGGGACCAATTACCACTGGTTTGGGTGAAATTTACCAGTATATTCTTGATGTTAAACCTGGTTACGAAGACCAATACACTACAACAGAACTACGCACCATTCAAGATTGGATAGTAAGACGTCAATTATCGGGTATTCCAGGTGTTGTTGAAGTCAATACTTGGGGCGGATATTTAAAGCAATACGAAGTTGCTATTAATCCAAATAAGCTAAATGCTATGAATATTTCGGTGTCCGAAATTTACGACTCATTAGAAAAAAACAATAGTGTTGCTGGTGGTGGATATATTGAAAAAACTAATGAAGCCTATTTTATTCGTGGTGAAGGTTTGGTTAAAAACCTTGAAGATATAGAGCAAATCGTAGTAAAAAATGAAGGCGTGCCAATTTACATTAAAGATGTTGCTAAAGTAGGTTTTGGAAGTGCCACACGTTTTGGTGCCATTACCGGTAATGGTGAAGGCGAAAAAGTACTTGGGCAAATTATGATGCTAAAAGATGGTAACTCTAAAGCCATTATCGACGCCGTAAAAGAACGCGTAAAAGACATACAAAAAAGCCTACCTGAAGGTGTTTATATCAACGGATTTTTAGAACGTAGCGAGCTGATTGGTAAAACAACTTTTACAGTATCCGAAAACCTAATTTTAGGATCATTAATCGTCATATTTGTTGTGGTTTTATTACTTGGTAATTTGCGTTCTGGTTTGGTCGTTGCGTCTGTTATTCCGTTGAGTTTATTATTCGCCATTTCAATGATGAACATTTTTGGCGTAGATGCCAATTTAATGAGTCTTGGTGCAATAGATTTTGGGATTATTATTGATGGCGCTGTAATTATTGTCGAGTTTATTGCTTTTAGAATTATTACCGAAAGTCAAAAACTAAAATTACTCACAAAAGAAGCAAAACAGTCAGAAATTGATCAAATTACACTAAAAAGTGCCTCAAAAATGATGAATTCTGCCATTTTTGGGCAATTAATAATCTTAATAGTCTTTATTCCTATTTTATCATTAAGCGGTGTAGAAGGTAAAATGTTTAAGCCTATGGCATTGACTTTCAGCTTTGCGTTAATTGGTGCTATGTTACTATGCTTAACTTACGTTCCTGTAGTATCGTCACTTTTCTTAAAACCTAAAGCACCAAGCGAAAAAAACATTTCCGTTAGGTTAATGAAAGCACTTAACTCTTGGTACAAACCATCAATACATTGGGCGTTACAACACAAAAAAATTGTGGTGAGTTTAGCCGGAATTTTACTAGCTATTAGCATCTTTTTATTTAGTAAAATGGGTGGTGAATTTGTACCAACTTTAGATGAAGGCGACTTTGTGATTCAACCTGTTTTAAAGACCGGAACATCACTTGGAAAAACCATCGAAATCACGACCAAAATTGAGAATATTCTTTTAGAAAATTTCCCAGAAGTTGACCAAGTTGTTAGTCGTATTGGTGCTGCCGAAGTCCCAACAGATCCAATGTCTATGGAAGAAAGTGATGTGATTATAAAACTGAAACCAAAAGACGAATGGGTAAGCGCAGAAAGTAAAGACGAATTAGCCGATAAATTTAAAGAAGCACTAAGCATCATTCCTGGTATGGAAGTTGAATTCACCCAACCTATCGAAATGCGTTTTAACGAGCTAATTACTGGTGTTAGAGCCGATGTTGCTATTAAAATTTTTGGTGAAGATTTATCCATTTTAGCCAATAAAGCAGACGAAGTCAAAGAATTAATTAAAGATGTTGAAGGTGCTTCAGATATCATCATTGAAAAAGTTGAAGGTTTACCACAAATGAGTGTGTCTTTCAACCGAAGTAAAATTGCCCGTTACGGACTTAATATTTCAGATGTTAATCAAGTAATTTCAATGGGATTTGCAGGAGGAACTGTTGGACAGGTATTTGAAGGCGAAAAGCGCTTTGATTTAGTGATGCGTTTAGACCAAAACAATAGAAAAAACCTAGCCAGTCTTCAAAATTTATATGTCGATACACCAAGTGGTACGAAAATTCCGCTTAGCGAATTAGCAGAAATCACATACACCACTGGACCTGCAAAAATTTCAAGAGACGACACCAAACGTCGTATCGTCGTTGGTATTAACGTGCGTAATCGCGATTTGCAATCGGTAGTAGATGATGTCAGAGCTATTCTAGACCAACAACTAAAATTACCTGTTGGTTACAACGTAACTTATGGCGGACAATTTGAAAACTTACAAAGTGCCAAAGCACGTTTAATGATTGCAGTACCAATTGCTTTAGCCCTAATTTTCTTACTGCTGTATTTTGCATTTGGCTCAGCAAAAGAAGCCTTATTGGTATACTCTGCTATTCCTTTATCTGCTGTTGGTGGCGTATTGCTTTTATGGTTACGTGATTTACCGTTTAGTATCTCGGCAGGTGTTGGTTTTATTGCACTTTTTGGTATTGCAGTACTTAACGGTATTGTACTTATCGAGCATTTTAAAGAACTAAAAGAACACGGTATGGATGATATTGAAGAACGCATAAAGCGTGGTACTGCAGAGCGTTTGCGACCTGTTTTACTAACCGCAGCAGCTGCAGCTTTAGGGTTTTTACCTATGGCGGTTTCGACCAATGCTGGCGCCGAAGTTCAACGTCCGTTAGCAACCGTTGTTGTTGGTGGTTTAGTCACTGCAACCGTACTAACCCTAATCGTGTTACCTGTTTTGTACGCGTGGTTTGAAACTAAAAAAGAAATTAAAATGAATAAAACTGCAATCGTTACCATTATCGGTTTCTTTTTTATGATGAATGCTAACGCTCAAAATCCATTAACCATTGAAGAAACCTTAGCGTTAGCTATAGAAAATAATGCTAGTTTAAAAGCTTCAAATCTTAAGATAGATGAAAGTAATGCTTTAATAGGAAGCGCTTTTAATTTTGATAAAACGTCTATTTATTACAGTTATGACGAAAATAATTTAGCCATAAACAATCAACCGCTAAAGGTATTTGGCATTGCTCAAGATTTTAAGTTTCCAACAGTTTATTTTGCCGAAAAGAAAACCAATAAGGCAAAAGCTAGTTTAGAAAAAACACATTATAATCTCAGGTTTGAGCAATTACAGCAAGCGGTTTACGCCAACTATTATCAATTAAGTTACGCTAAAAACAAGGCAAAAACTTACAAATATTTAGATAGTCTCTATCAAGATTTTGCCAATAAATCTGAACGTCGTTTTGAACTTGGCGAAACCAATTATTTAGAAATGATTACCGCTAAATCCAAACAAAAACAGCTGGAAACCTTGTACAAACAAGCACTTAAAGAAGTTGCATTTTCTAAAGAGCAATTAAAAAGTGTTGTACAAGTTGATAGTTTAGAGATTGTTGACAAACCGCTTGAACAACTACAAATTGAAACTATTTCAACACAAAATAATGTTGGTTTACACTATTTTGAACAAGCTAAAAACTATCAAAACGCCATCTATCAACAAGAAAAACAAAATCTGTTACCAGACATTAGTGTAGAGTATTTTCAAGGTACAAATGACCAATTAAACACCAATATTAAAGGGTATCAATTAGGGTTGAAAATTCCGTTATTGTTTTCTGGCAATGCTTCAAAAATAAAAGCTTCAAAAATTGCTAAAGACATTATTACAGAGCAACAACAAGATTACAAAACCAAGTTAAACACTAAGTACAATGCACTTTTGGCGACTTTAGCGCAATACGAAGAAGCTGTAAATTACTATAATAATGAAGGTGAAGACCTTAAAAATCAAATTATAAAAACAGCAACTCGTACGTTTAAAGAAGGTGAAATTGACTTTTTTCAATACATACAAAGTCTTGAAACCGCTAGCGAAATTGAATTATCGTACCTAGAAAATTTAAACGCTTACAATCAAACCGTAATACAAATTAATCACCTTACTCTAAATATTTTTTAAGATGAAAAACATATATATACTTCTTTTTTCGCTTTTATTTTTAGCCTGCGGAAATAAAGAAAACAACTCAGAAACGGTTGAAAACTCAACAACCAAAAGCAATGGAATATCAGTAACTAAAGCTCAATTTGAAAGTGAAAACATGGTTTTAGATACTTTGAAAACACTTGATTTTTCAACAGGTATTGCCGTTACCGGAATGATAGACGTACCACCAAAAAACAAATCGAGTATCACAACTTTTATTGGTGGATATATTACAAACACACCGCTTTTAGTTGGTGACGAAGTTAAAAAAGGGCAACTTTTAGTAAGCTTAAAAAATCCTGAGTATGTTGAAATTCAGCAAAATTATTTAGAAATCGCAGAGCAACTTAATTATTTGAAAGCTGAATTTAACAGACAAAAAACGTTATTTGACGAAAAAATAACTTCAGAAAAAAACTATCTAAAAGCGCAAAGCACTTACAAAAGTAGTTTGGCTACTTACAACGGGCTAAAGAAAAAATTACAAATGATGAATATTAGTCCGACTGCTGTAGAACAAGGCAATATTACTTCAACCATTAATTTGTACGCACCAATTAACGGAAATGTCACTAAAGTAAATGTAAGTAATGGCGCTTATGTTGCGCCAAACGATGTGATATTAGAAATTGTAGATATTGACCATATTCATTTGGAATTATCAGTCTTTGAAAAAGATATTATGCACATCAAAAAAGGTCAAAAAATACAGTTTAAAATTCCTGAAGCTTCAGAAAAATCTTTTGAAGCAGAAGTGCATTTAGTAGGTACTACCATCGATGAAACTACAAGACGTGTTAAAGTTCACGGACACGTGGATAAAGACTTAGCCAATTTTATTGTTGGTATGTTTGTAGAAGCTAACATTATTACAGACAGTAAAAAAGGTGTTGGCTTGCCAAACGAAGCTATTGTAAGTGAAGACAAGAACAATTATGTACTTGTTTTAGATGAAACAACTACTGATGGTTATCAATTTAAAAAGCTAAAAGTCAATACAGGACAACAGGATGAAAACGCTACAGAAATTTTAAACCCTGAAGCTATACAAAACAAACAAATATTAGTTAAAGGTATAGGAATGCTACTGGAAGAAGGTGGCAAAGGTGGACATAGTCATTAAACTAAAACGCCCAAAACATAAAGTTTTGGGCGTTTTTTTATTTATAAATTTCTGTTTTTACAGGAATTTTACATCTTCATTAACCATTCTTTTACGTCAACTTCTTTTTTAATGATGTCTCGTAATTCTTCTACTTTAACACGTTTTTGTTCCATAGTATCTCTATGACGTATCGTTACAGTGTTATCTTCTAGACTTTCGCCATCTACAGTAATACAAAATGGCGTGCCTGCAGCATCTTGACGACGGTAACGTCTACCAACTGCATCTTTCTCGTCATAAGTAACGTTAAAGTCCCATTTTAAGTCATCTACAATATCTTTTGCCATTTTAGTTAAACCTTCGTCCTTTTTAACTAATGGTAAAATTGCTGCTTTTGTTGGCGCTAAAACTGCTGGTAATTTTAAAACGGTTCTTTCGCTTCCGTCTTCTAAAGTTTCATCTTGTAAACTGTTAGAAAACACTGCTAAAAACATACGATCTAAACCAATTGAGGTTTCTAAAACATAAGGTGTATAACTTGTATTGTCTTCGTTATCAAAATACTGAAGTTTTTTACCAGAATACTCTTCGTGTTGTTTTAAATCGAAATCTGTACGCGAATGAATTCCTTCTAATTCTTTAAAACCAAATGGGAATTTAAACTCAATATCTGTAGCTGCATCTGCATAATGTGCTAATTTTTCGTGATCGTGGAAACGGTAATTATCTTCACCTAAACCTAGCGATTTATGCCATTTAAGACGTGTTTCTTTCCAGTAATCAAACCATTCTTTTTGTGTTCCTGGTTTGATAAAGTATTGCATTTCCATTTGTTCAAACTCGCGCATTCTAAAGATAAATTGTCTTGCAACAATTTCGTTTCTAAAGGCTTTTCCTGTTTGAGCAATACCAAAAGGAATTTTCATACGTCCTGTTTTTTGCACGTTTAGGAAGTTTACAAAAATACCTTGTGCTGTTTCTGGACGTAAGTATAAATCCATTGCGCTGTCTGCACTTGCACCTAATTTGGTACCAAACATTAAGTTGAATTGCTTAACGTCTGTCCAGTTTTTACTTCCTGTTAAAGGATCTGCAATTTCTAATTCTTCAATTAAGGCTTTTACGTCTGCTAAATCTTCATTTTCTAAAGATTTACCAAGACGTTTTAGGATGGTATCAATTTTTTCTTGATAACCTAAAACACGACCGTTTGTGCTTAAAAATTCTTCTTTATTAAAAGCATCACCAAAACGTTTTTCGGCTTTTTTAACTTCTTTATCAATTTTAGCTTCAATTTTTGCGCAATAATCTTCAACTAAAACATCTGCACGATAGCGCTTTTTTGAGTCTTTGTTGTCAATTAACGGATCATTAAAAGCATCTACGTGTCCAGACGCTTTCCAAGTGGTTGGATGCATAAAAATTGCAGCATCTAATCCTACAATATTATCGTGCATTTGCACCATTGCGCGCCACCAATAGTCGCGTATGTTTTTCTTTAATTCTACACCGTTTTGCGCGTAGTCGTAAACTGCGCTTAGTCCATCGTAAATTTCGCTACTTTGGAATACGTAACCATACTCTTTTGCGTGAGAGATTACTTTTTTAAATTGATCGTCGTTGTTTGCCATAATACAGCAAAGATAAACGTTTATAAAAAGTTTACAATATAATTTTTGGCTGTTTTAAGCTTAAAAGGAATGTGGTGATTTTTTATGAAATTAGTCCAACAAAATTGAGGTACTTGCTAAGCGATTTTCTTTATTAAAAACGTTTACAAAATAGACGCCTTCTTTAAAAGGCTCGTCTTCATCAGCTTCTATAAATGTTGAAACTTCTACGTCTTGGTTAGTAAAATTAACATCTAACTTTTTACTGTAAATTAATGTTTGTTTACCAAATTTAACTTCGTCTTTATTTGAAACTACATTATTGTTAGGGTTTACTATCTGGATGTAGATATCTTTTACACCTGTTGTTACCAAATTATTTTTAGGGATAATAAATTCTACCAACAACTTATTTGTTCTTTTTGCTTTATCTGTAGTTACAACTCTATTTCTTCCAACACGCTTAACTGCTTTTGCATCAAGCATTGTTACTTGCATTTGACTTGCAGAAACAATTTGCTGCTTTAATGTTTTATTGTCTTTTTCTAACTCAACATTAGTATCTTTTAATGTAACTG
>Ga0160419_100780_pt1 | contig 17265 bp, 8 predicted proteins | sample CelAP2metagpilot_2_FD_108196 | JGI IMG/M metagenome (GOLD analysis project Ga0160419, IMG submission 108196) | Phycosphere-associated microbial communities from Cellana algal ponds in Kailua-Kona, Hawaii, USA - Cellana AP2-4-25 metagenome pilot ... | reverse complement strand
TCCTCCTCCTCCTCCTCGCCCTCCTTAGTCTTCTCTCCCTCTTGCTCTTCCACGTTTTCGTCCTCCTCTTCATTCCTTTTGCCCCCCAAAGAACATCGAGGACGAGACAACTCACCCAAAGTCACTGTTAAGGCCCCTCCTCCCCCTTCCTCCTCCGCTCCCTCCTCCTCACCCTCCTCCCCCAACTCCACCCGCACCCGAACAATGCGCGAGGAAGATAGGCAGGCAGGGAAGGAGGACGGGTGATGATGCGGACGGACAATAATAGGCAAGTCAGACAAGGCACCAATGTCAATTCCGCCTGACCACAAGTAACGCATCCCACCTATAGGAGGAGAGGCTGGCGAGAGCGAGGGAGGGAGGGAGGGAGGAAAGGAGACAACCAACAGCGCCTCCCGCTGGAAATCTGGCCAGTGGAATGGCCGACTCTCACCTGGCGCCAATTCCATCCATTCTTCCTCTTGCTGCTGCTGCTGCTGCTGCTGCTGCTGCTGCACGACGTTTCCTGTCGACGGCACCACTAGTGGTAGCCTTTCCCCCTTCCCTCCCCCTCCTACCTGTGCCACCAGCAGACGAGACCCCCCTCCATTCCTCAAAGTGTACCTCACACGAACAGTCACCAACCGGGTCCGATCCCAAGGGGGAGGGAGGGTGATGACACGGTAAGTCAACTCATACAAAGTGCGGTCGAGGCGAGGGTCAGAGAGGGTAGGGCCCCATCGATTGCCAATTATATGGAAGGCTCCACCGGCTCCCTCTGTGCCCACGTCCAGGGGAGAAGACCATTGCGAGTCACCGACTTTAAGAACGAGTTGCTGCTGTTGCTGCTGCTGCTGCCGTTGTTGCTGCGGAGAGGAGAAGGAGGAGGAGGCGATGGAAGGCCCTCGCACGCGTGGTTGGAAAGGTACCACATGGGAACGGTGGTGCTGATTAGATTCCTCTGCACCATCAGCACCTCCCCCACCTCCCTCCCCCCTCACCCATGCCCCAGTTTTAGATTTCACCAACCCCCTTCTTCTCGTCCAGCGCCGCCTAAAAATGCGGTCCTTTGCCCGAAAGTGCCTCCCGGGCTTGAAAGCATCGGGGTAGTCCAACCGACTGCTCTCCCACCCTCCCTCCCTCTCCACCGCCCCCGCGCGATCCACCCTCCAGGCCTCATCACGCCATGTCCATGCCCTCGAAGACGGTAGCCGCCATAACTCCTTCTCCGGCAGTGGCCTTCCCAGCTCTGATCCCCACCTCGTCTCCCTTCCCCCCCTCCCGCCCTCCACCCGTATCTCAAACACCTCCTCCACCACCTCCCCCTCCTGCACAGCCGACAAGACCACATCTGCCGTCACAGGCCCTGCAAGCGTCTCAACCGCCTTGGCCGTCCTCGGCTCCCCGTACACGAAGTCTAAGCCCGTGGCATTCCTAACCCACACATCAACAAACAATGTCAATCGCACCCCATGCGGTCCCCTCCCCTCCACGTCCACCAGCACTACAAAGGCTCCCCCCGCCTCGTCTACCATCTCCAACTCCTCCCTCCTCTTTTCTTCTGCTCTTACCTTTCTTCCTCCTCCTCCTCTTCCCCCCCAAGCCTCGAGTCTCACCCACTTACTCCTCCCCAGACCCTCATAGGCCCCTCCCTCCAACCGAAAACATATCTCAGCCCCCAAGCCCACAACATCCGCACAATGCAATCCCCTCTCCTCCCCACTCCCTAACATTCCCATCTCCGCTGCAGCTGTTACTCCTGCTGCTGCACCTTTGATTCCCCCTTCCATCGGACTCTCCCTCCAGGCGTACCTCACGGCTATCGGAAGAAGATTGATGAGTGTCGCCCCGGCGAAGATTTCGACGACGTACTCTCCTCTCTCTCCCTCTCCCCCTCCTCCCCTCGTCGCCAAGTGCAACATCAACGGGCGAACACTCGAGGAGGAAGACGAATAGGGGGAGGGAGAGAGGGCAGGAGGGCAGACAAGGACGCTGCGCAGGGTGGAGGCGTTACCAAAGGCCATGCGAGGCTCTTCCCACAGAGCGCCACTCCAACTAAAACGGTCCATGGTACGAACGTCTGTTGTTTTGCTGGTGGTACTGGTGCCAGGAGAGGGCGAGGACGAGGAGGTAGGGAGGGAAGGATGGGCCTCAGAAGCTTCGTCTTCCATGGGACGTAACGTCACAGGGCCCGGCTTTCCCGCCCAGGACAAGGGTAAGCTGACTGTTGCCCATGGCCCCACATATAGATATTCATCCTCCCCTTCCTCATTCTCGCCCTCCCCGCATCGAAGCTGAATGTGTAAGCCCGAGCTGTTTTCAATGCGAACGGCGGAGCGGAGTGTCAGGACTCGTCGCCCTCCCTCCGTCGAGACCTCCCACACGACCTTGCTACAGCTGCTCGTAGCTGCCAGGGAGGACGGGAGGGAGGGTGGGAAGAAAGGATAGGCGTAGGTACCTATGCGAGTGAGCGGGAGGGAGGAGAGCTCGAGCCAGTGCAAGGAACCCCCGAGACGTACAAAGATGGTATGTACAGCATCGTATTCTCGACGTCGAACCTCTCTCCGGTGTTCTTCCCCTTCCCCTCCCTCCCTCCCTGTCTCCGCCTCCTTTATCAGCGAGTGTCGGTGCTGGTCGATAGAAAACGGTACAGCCGCCCCCGCCGGCGCCTGAAACATAGGACTATGCCCTTTCTGGAGGAGATTGATGCCCCTTCCTTCTTCCCTCCCTGCCCGATTCCCCCCGCCATTCCCAGTCTCTTGCCGTACGGCCCAGAAGGTGGCAGGTAGACCGGAGTGATTTTGGAAGAGATAGGTGGCTCCACGAGAGCTGATGTTGCTGTTATTGCTGCTGCTGCTGCTGCTACTGCTGCTGGTGGTGGTGGTGGTGGTGGTGGTGCCGGCCATGGTAGCACTGCGAATATTGGAAGCTGCAATAGCAGTCGAAGAAAGGGAGGGATGAAGGGAAGCCGGGCGAGCGGAAGTTTTCTTCCAGGCTTGTAAGGTTCGCAGAAAGAGCTCGAGCGCCGCGTCGGTGACATTCAGACACAAAGGCTCCGTTGTAAGGATGTTCAACGTGTTTATCGTCGCCGAACTATTTTTGGTTAGCAAGGACGAGGAAGGAGAGAGGGAGGTACTCCTGCTTCGAGCTACAGGTCCCTCCCTCCGCATACTTCCCGATAGCCCTACAGGCTCGACGAGGGGCTCCCACGCCCCGATCTTCCCATTGTAATAATCCACCTGCACATTTCCCACCACGGCCGCAGACAACACCCGTACCCCTCCCTCCCTCCCTCCCTCCCTCCCTCCCCTCCACGGACAGACCCTCTCCATTACCCGCGCTTGGAGGGCCTGTGCCTGCGCCTTGACCAAGGGCAAGTCCCTCCCCTCGGAGTCGTCGATCGCTAGCAGTGACACCCCTCCCACCTCCAACTCCATCTCCTGCATTCGTGCCGGCTGCCCCAATTGACGTAATCCCACCAAAACACTCTTCCTCTCTTGCTCTCTCCCTCCTCCCCCGACCCCTGCTGCAGTTCGTTGCAGCAACGTCAGGGTAGCCTGATAGCCTTTCCCTTCGACCGACCTTCCCTCCACACTCACCAACATGGCATTTGCTCTACCCCCCTCCTTCCCTCCCTCAGTCCCTCCCCCCAACCCCAGCACCTTATCAGAGAGCAAGAGACAATCAGGCATGACGGAACGATGCAGAATGACGTCATCCAAACACAGATGAAGGAAGAAGGGTTCTCCTCGAGGAGAAAATCCTAAAGTGATCGGACGAGGAAGGACACGCATCAATCGAAGGATCTCCGTGTGGTCTCCTGCCGGCTGGTCATTCACACTCAGGATCACATCACCCTTCCGTGGGAGGCTTCGAGTAATATCACTCCTCCCTCCCTCCTCCCGTCCCTGTTTTCCTTCCTTCTCTTCCTTCTCTGTGGCAAGCCCGTCCACCATCGTCAGTCCATCAACTTTCCTGAGCATCAACCCGAGCTTAATGTTGGGAAACGTGACCTCATAGTATCCTCCCACCACCGCCGCTGCAGTTGCTGGTGAAGCTGCTACTGCTGCAGCTGCTTCTTTTCTCTTCCTTCCATGCGCTGAGGTAGAGGAGGAGGGCGGGGAAGTGGAATGGACATTAAGATTGCCACGGTACCAGCTTTCGAGGACGCGGGCGAGGATTTGAAAGTCTTGATAGGAGAGATATGTGGTGACATGATCGAGGGAGAGGTGCATGTGCCGAACGGGGGAACGCAGGAGGGAGTAGGAGCGGTTATAGTGGAGGGAGAGACTGGTGGGGTTTATGAGGGAAACGTCTTCGTCGTTCGCAGGGAATGGAGGGGCGGAGGAAGGGGTGGAGAAGGAAGTGATGTAGCATTCCAGGCCATCGAGCTGTCCATTCCACTGGCTGCGAGGAAGTAGAGCTCCATCCATTCTCCGCTCCAACTCCTTCACAAACGAACCCACGCCCAACCCTCTCACCACCACCGCCTTGAGTGTCTTCGCCTCCGCCTTCCCGTCATCCCTCCCTCCATGCTTCCCTGCCTCCGGAAAGATGAGGCGCGGGTGATGAACCATAAATTTGTACCGCGCTATCACTTCCTGCAGCGGCTCCTCCTCCACCTCCTCCCTCTTTTCCCCCCTTTCTCCTCTGGTGGCACTTGCTGGAGACGAGACCACTGAGCTGGAGGATGCGCTGATTTCTCCCCCCTCTCCGTCCACTACCGACACAGAGGAGGGCAAAGGAGCTGTCGACCCTTCTCCTCCCCGCACCGTTGACATGGATAGTTGCTCAAGGGCCTTGGCCAAACCCGCTTCCTCCTCTTCCGAAGCTAACACAGAGTCAGGCACCATGCTTCCAAAGAAAGAGGAGATATAGAGGATAGGCCCCACGAGAACAACAATATTTAAGTGGTTGAATACGAAGTGCGTCATTGGCGGCTCCCTCGGCGCAGAGACATAGCGATAGACGAATTGAGGGGCCAGGGCAGGAGGAAGGGGGTGAACGTTCTCAGGCGTGGTGGCGGGTGTATCATCGTGGGCGGCTTCCCCGAAAGCCTCGTGTGACGGGCTCAAGATCCGTCCCACCATCATGGGCGCCCCTGCGCCCTCCCTCCCCCCGTCCCTCCCTCTTGACAAAGCATCGACTGCACACCGATACAGGCTCACGTCCAGGATCTTGCGATCATCTTCGGGGCGACGAAAGTAAAATTTGGTCTCATCAATGACGAAGCGGGCACTTGGCTCCCAGGACGAGGACGGAAAAGAGGACGGAGTGCAAGACGAGGAAGACGGTTCGAGCAGATCTACCTCGAGGCCAGTCAAGCCGATATCAACCTTGATATCCGAGAGAGGGCCATCTAAGAGCCCGTAAGAATAAGCCACTTGCGACATAGCCTGCTGCTGCTGCCCCTCCTCTCCATCTCTTTCTCGCTTCCTTCCTCCGAATAACCTGGGAAAACTCTCCCGTGCACAGGCCATGCACACTCTCACCACTAATCCCGAGGCCTTGTCGAAGACACTCACACTCAAACATCGGCGACAAACACGGTCGCCACACTGAGGGCAAGTATGCGCACCGTCCTCCACCCCTTTATAGATCCGGGCACAGTGCGGACAGGATCCTGCCCCTTCCTCTTCCCCTTCCTCCTCCCCATGACTATACCGCCGGCGGTGGTGATGGTGGGTGGAGAGGGGAGGGAGGTCCAGGGCTCGAAGTGCTTTGAGCATATCTGCAGCGTGGTGGCGATGGGTGAGAAGGTTGTCTTCAATGATTCGTCTTAGGAGACTGTAGGTTTGGTGGGTGGCGCGGAGCCTGAGGGGAGGAAGGCTGGCAGTGACAGCGATGGAGGGGAGGTCAAAACTGCTGCTGCTGCTGCCGCTGCAACCGCTGCTGCTGCTGTTTTTGTTGATATTGTTGCTGCTGCTGCTGTTGACTTCTTTGTACCGGCGGGCAAGAGTGTTCCCGTAGTCGACGTCCAGGGGGCGGGTGACGCAGACGAGGAAGGAGAGGGGGAGGGGGTGAATGGGGGGGTGGGCGAGAAGGGCAGAAGAGACCAGGGAAATGGTGACAGTGGAGAAGGCCAGGTCGAAACGACGTAGAACAAGATCGTCTTCTTCCTCTTTTCCCCGACCATCACCATCTTTAACTCTTCCCCTCCCTTTCTCTCCTCCGCCCAGCAAGAGTGGCACCTTAAGCACCTCAAAAGCTGTGGTCAAGACCGCCTCGTCAATTGTGGCCAGGGCGTGGTCCGGGTGTGTCAGGAAGCGAGGGAGGAGCACCCGAGGATGAGTAAGAGTGATCGTAAACCCCGTTTTCGCCAAGGCTCGCTGTCGCACCAGGGCATCGGCGGAAGCAATAGTGCTGGAGATGAGGGCTCCTAGCACTCCTTCGTTCAAATAATCGACCACCTCAAGAGATATTTGATTGAAGTACACGACGTGCAACGGACCCACTTCAATATTGAGATGGTTGTCCGCTTCCACTACCCCTCCACCGCTCTCCCTCTCTCCCCCATTCCCAACTTGAACATGGGAGTAGCCTCCCGTTGCAGGTAGGAGGGAAGTGTAGGTGAAACGAACAGCCAACCGCCCTTCCTCCTGCCCATCTAAAACACGAGAAAACAATGTGCCGACAGATGCCAAGTCAGTCACCACAAGCCCCATGAGCGCCCCACGGAGAGATTTTGTTTTCCCTCCTCCTTCGAGGGTCAGGTCAAGGGTTTGCCACTCCAGTCCAAGGAGTCGCCGGAGCTCTCCTTCCTTGTTGAGGAAGAGGGAGACGGTTTGGAAGTGCGTGGTTAGGCGAAAAAAGGTAGATGAGGGAGGCAAAGTGGTAGAAGAGGCATGGTTGCCACCGGCGGAAGAGCTGGAGGAGTAGAAGGAGAGGACAGGGTCGAGGGCGCGGAAGTAGGAGGAAGGTGCGCCGGCCTCGGTCATTGGAGCGACAATGTCCATCTTCTCTCTATTTTCTTCCTCTTTCTTCTCATTCCCCCCCACTTCATCCTCTTTCTCGTCCTCGCTTTGTCGTCGGTCCCGGAATTCCTGCTGCTGCCCTCTCTGCACATCTCTTTCTTCCCTTCCTCCTTTCCTTCCCATTTCAGATCCTCCCTTTTTATCAAAATAAAAGAAGCGTTGAAGCCTCATGACGGTTTCCGGGTTCCACTGCACCTGCAAAGGCCGTATCGAAACGTCCACGTCAGTCGTCTCCTTTCTCTGTCCTCCTCGTCCGTCTCCTCCTCCTCTACCCGCAGCTGCAGCAGCAGCTGCAGCTGTAGTGACTGCCTCTCGCACAAGCTTGATACTTAAAAGCGAGGCATTGTCTCCCTCTCCCTCCTTCCCCCCGTCCTTCCCTCCCTCCTTCCCTCCTTCTTTTTTTCCCTCTTTATTCCGCCGCAAAGGGCCCAAGAGTTCAATAAACGAGACATCAGTGAACGGGTGTCGATCCCTCACTTCCAGAGAAGTAGTTTCCAAACTGACTCGCGTGGATGTTTTGCCCTCTGCCCGTCTGTCATGTGCATGCACTTGGCCTTCGACGCCCGCCACTGCCACATCCACCAGAGGGAGAAGGAAAGATAAAGGGGAGGAAGAAAGGGAGGACAGGGGAGGGGCGATGCAATCGTCGGCGAGAGAGAAGGCTATGTCGGGGGCTTGAAAGATGATGCTCAAGACGCGGTCGGGCAGCACTCTTCCTATTTCAATGGGGACAGCAACGTCGACGACAGGAGCAGCCGCACAGGCTGGCAGCATGCCTGTTCCACCCTGCCAAGAATACTGTGATGACGCCGTCAGAGGCAAATCCCGCGTACCAGTGCCGCCGCCTCTACTATTTATGCCACAGCCGGCCCCATTATTGACGCTCGTGCTAATTATCCGTCGTCCTCCTCCGTTTTTCTTAGCCCGCCTTTTCTCCTGTTGGTTGAAGCAGTGACGAGTCGCAAGGGCAGCTACGCGTGCCCTTGCCTTGACACGACGTCGGGCTAACACACGATGGAAATACTGAACGGTTGACGCCCGTAGATTGATTGCAAGACGAGGGAGAGAGGCCTGGAGAGAGACAGAGGTGAGGGTACGTGTGGCGCTATCGACGCGAGTACCAAGGTCGAGCGTAAGATCGAACGTCTCAATGATTGAATGCAGGTCTGCAGCTGTTTCTCTTCTCTCCAGGTAAATCGCCCCCTCCCTGCACATCAATAATCCCATCCGCTGCATCTTCACCGACCATACCTCCTCACCCCCCTCTTTCCCTCCTTCCTTCCCTCCTCCCTCGAGGTTACAAAGCTCTACACATCCCAAGTCGAGGACAAGCAGCTGCCCCTCCTCCGCTCTCGTAGTCTCCGGAACCAACACCACAGGCGCTTCTATTTTCACGTCGAGGAAAATGCGTCGCTTCTCCGCCATACGTGTGAGGAGACGGGCTTGCTGCCTGGCCCGCCAACCTCGTAGGCTTTGGAGAAGGGCTCCTCCCTCAGTCCCTGACTCCTCTTCGTCAGTAGCGAAAGCGGAAGGGAGGGTGGGGGAGAGGGAGGGCGAGAAAGAGGATGAATGCGTCAAGACTTCTTGGAGCCCCTCTAGCAACCGGCGGGAGTAAAGAACCTCGAAAGGGAGGACGCGACAGAGGACTGCTATGTCATGCCCCCCCTCCTTCAACCCCTGGTTGTAGTCTATTTGCAGATCCGCATTTTTGGAAACACGGTAGTTGCCAATTATCATCATGGAGGGTGGGAGGGGGGAGGGGGAGGAAGAAGAGGTGGAGGGATGGGAGGAACGATGGTGGCGTTTGCGGGTGACAACGGTGCGGTACTTCGTAAGAGGGTCGAGGTCGAGGACTTCAAGGGCACCAAGAGCCATGGTGACCGACCACGAGTGGGGGCGGACGAGGAGGGTGGAAGCAGCGTCGACCATCGCACGTGCAAGGGGATGGGAGCGCGTGGCAAGAAGAGAGAAGGAACCTTCGTTGAGGGAGAGCGAGAGGCGGGTGAGGGTGAAGTGCGGAGGGATGGTGGCTTGCGCCAGAGTCGTTATATACTCTAATGTCTCTTCCTCTAGGGTGTGCTGGTCGACGGTGGAGAGGAGGGCTGTTTCGCAGCTTCCTCCTCCCCCTCCACCCTCCCCTTTCCCTTCCTCTGTTTTTGACGGCGTTGGTGGTGATGATGGTGCCAGCGCCGCCGCTGCTGCTGCTGCTTCCTCCTCTCCCTCCCCTCCGAACCAGGACTTGACCCAACCCATCACCGTCGTTTCTCCCTCTCTCGTCGTCTTAATAGCTGCAGCCGCTGCTGCCCGTGCCGCCTCCTTCCCTTGCTCCGCCTCCGCAACGACCCGGAAGAAAACAATGTCGCCCACCCGTAGCTCGTCTTCCATCTCCTTAAGGGCTTCTGTCTCCGACGGGGATAAAGAGGCGCGTCTTTTGTGAAGATTGATGTACTTGTGCCGAATTTGGACGAGGAGGACGAGTCGAGGCCAGCTGAGGAGGTTGGAAGGTCGTGGAGGCGGTAAAACTGGGATGTTGGGAGTAGAGGAAAAAGAAGAAGAGGGGGAGAAAGAGGAGGAGGAGGAGGAAGAAGCTGGAGACGACTTTTCCTTTTCTTGCCGGTGTTTGCTGAGAGCATGTCCTGCGGCATACCGCCACCAAGCTCGCGGATAATCTGTCACGCTGCCTGAAGGCCGTTCCTCCCTCCTCCACCCACCCTCCCTCCCTCCCTCTTCCTGCACTCCTTCCTCCCACAATCCTGCCTTTCCTGCCAGCCCCCCAGTGATCGTCCTAAGGCAATCGACTTGCGCGCGAGTCAATGCCACGTGAACGTGGGAAAGGTGGCAGGCAACGTCATACTTGGGCTTGCGAGCCGATAGAGGGATGGGACGCGTGGCCACTGACAGGGTCCCGGAGGTAGGATGGAGAATGTAGGCGTGTGGCGTGAGGAGGACACGGGGAAGGGGGTGGAATCCCGAAGAGGAGGAGGGGGAGGACGCGGAGAAGGAGGAGAATGAGGGAGGGAGGTCAGAGGGGAGCCAGGGCTTGGAGTGGAGGTCGCAGTAAACGCCGAAATCAGCGGCGGTGGCACGTTTGCGCACCAAGGCAGGCCCCAGTAGCCTATGACCCCTTCTATTCTTCCACTTGCTGGACGTTACTGCTTCGCCCTCGCCTCCGTTTTCTCCATCCTCCTCCTCCCCCTCCCCCTCCTTCCCCTCCCCCTCGCGTTCCCCTTCCTCCTCGTCCTCCTCCATTTCTTCCATGTCGTTCTCGATCCTGAACTCCATTAGCTTCATACCCAAGGCACAGCGCTTGCCAACACAAGGTCTTTTTCTTGTGGGCATTTCCATTCCCCCTTCACCATCACTTCTTCCTTCTCTTTCATTCTCCTTCTCGGCCATGTGCTCTTGAACAGCCGCAAACTCGCCCTCCTCCTCTTCCTCTCCCTCTCCCTCGTCCTCCTCACCTACCTCACGTCCATCCCAGCCTTCAATTCGGACATGAGCACCACTCAGTCGCACCTGCACATTCTCCAGCATGGAGGCAAACAATCGTTCAGCCAACCCCCTCCTCTCGACTTGCTGCTGCTGCCGCTGTTGCTGTTGCTGCAAGTCTCTTTCCCCTTCATCGGCTGCCTTGGCCGCCTGCAGGAATTTCAAACGTTCTTTAACTGCTTGTTCCTTGGCGGCGCGCCGACGTCGCTTCCCCTCCAGTCCTGCCCTTCCCTCCTTCCATTCCTCTTCCATATCTCTCTCGGTCAGCAAGCGAAAGACCAGCGTCACATCTTTCAACGTGATCACCAGGGGCTTGCTCCCCAGAGCATTCCAGGGCACGCTCAAGTGGAAGGTTCCCACGTGCCCCCAAGACAACGCCAAGGGCAACAACCCGAGACATTCATCCACAGCAGAGGATTTGACTCGCAAGTCTTGCAGCAGGATTTCTCCTTTCCACAAAGCTACGTTCAGATTCTGCTGGTCGACTCCGTCCACGAATCGGCCAACTCGCGAGGACAGAAAGCGGGCGAGGAGGCCTTCCAGCATATTTCTTAATCCTGAAATGGCGTCAAGCTAGGGTGGCTGTGGCTGAGCTGGATCAGGACATGGGATACACGGCGACGAAGGTTTGGATAGTTTAAAGGATGTCTTGGGCGCGTGCTGGAAGCAATTAGGAGTCACCACTTACCTAGTAGTCTCTCTGGCTGCCTGTATTGAGTTCGTCGTGGGGTTTGAAAAAAGGGATTAAAAGCTTGAATAGATCTGTCGATGACCTGGTACATTTAGCTAGCTAGTGCTGCGGTCATTGTTGTGGAGGTGGTGGCGTTTGTGTAAGTGAAAGTTGCCGCAAGCAATGAAGCGCGGGTGCTGCCTGTGTTGCTTTGCTTCCGTTGCGCCTTCAATTGGCGATGACTTCCGTAGAGGCGGAGACTTTGGACACACTCATCCAAAAACAACATACACGCGCACAGCAACATGTAGGCATGCCCCTTGTTCGTATCGTGAATAAGGCATTAATTTGCATAAGTGTCTCTTGTGATACCCGCTTCTTCCTTCCTCGCCTTGGCTCCAATGTCACTACCGTCCAGCTCGCACGTCATGTTCTTTCACATTGACACCGTCACAATGTCTCACCACAAACACCAACTTCGTACACCATACACCACATCACAGCCCCGAAACTTATTCAAGTTACCATGTCGCTTGACCAAACCAGTAAGCGCCTGGCCCCACAATTTCAACGTTTAGAAGGATCCTTGATCAAGACGATTGCCGCTCGGGCAACTTCGGCTTCCATTTCCCTTGCTGGCGGTATCCCGCACGAGTCGACGTTTGTGTTTCGCGGCGTGACCTGGGACATGACCAATGGGAGTACCATCACGCTCAAGAACCGGACTCTGACGGGAGGGACTGAGACAGAGGACGGGGCAGCGGACTTGCCGCTGAACTACATGCAAGGCACGGGAATGCCGGAGCTGCGCCAGGAACTGATCACTCACATGCGGCGATACCACACACCGGCGTACGATGATTGGGCTGTCATTCCCACTACCGGCTCGACGGATGCTCTGACCAAATGCTTCCAGCTTTTCATGCCCCCACCGGGGAAGAAACCCATCATTCTGGCCGAGGCTTTGGTGTGGGCAGCTGTTCTGGCCATTGCGGCACCCCTGGGGTACGAGGTGCGTGGTCTTGAGCTCGACAGCGACGGCATGTTGCCTTTCGCGCTGGACACAGCGTGTCTGCAGCTTGCCGAGGAAGGGGAGCGAGCGGCGTTTCTGTACTTGACCCCGCACGGACAGAACCCGACAGGTACGTCCTTGTCGACGCAAAGGAAGGAAGTTTTGTACGCGCTGGCGCAAAAACACGACCTGCTGATTGTGGAGGACGATCCCTATCGTCTTCTTTTTCTTCCCGCTGACCCTGAGGAGGTGAAGGAAACCGCCATGCCGGGTTTGGAGGGGCTGCCCAAGTCATTGCTCAGCTTGGATGTGGACGGGCGCGTAATTCACTTGGAATCCTTGTCGAAATGGGTGTGTCCTGGTTTACGCCTCGGGTGGCTCACGGGTCCCAAGGCGTTCGTGGAGGGCGCGTATCGGAAGTGGAACGAGCTAACCATCCAGTTTCCCTGCACAGTCTCGCAATCTGTGTTTTGTTCGATGCTCAAGCAGTGGGGCCATTCCGGATTGGACGCACATTTGAAACAGTTACAAGCGCACTACGCGCGGCAACGACGCGCGATGCATCACGCTGCAGAGAAGCACTTACGAGGACTTGCAACTTGGGACTTGCCCAAGGCAGGTATGTTTGTGCTGTTCAAGGTGACAGCGCTGAAGGGGAAGGGAAAGGCGGAGACAGAGGCGGTGTTGGAGGGTTTGTTGGCGGAGGACATATTGATGGTACCGGGGTACGCGTTTGACCCGTCACCAGGCAAGGATGCAGAGCCTGCGTTCCGCGCGACATTTGCGACGGCGAGTCCGGAGAAGATTGAGGAGGGGCTTGCAAGGTTCGCCCGGGCATTGGCACGCTTGACTTAAGCGGTTGCGACGACGTAGGTGAGGGAAAAGGGAATAAGGGGCTTAGCGACGGTAATGACTTGAGAAAGAGCCTGATGCAAGGGAGAGCGGGTGGTGGGGATCTGCAAGTGTGTAAGTAGGCATGGATGGCGGAGAGGGAGAAAGTAAAGCGTTCTGATGAGTGCGCCGCGGGTTGTAGGGCGGGCGGGGGGTGAGGTGGGTGAATAGTTGGTGATTAGAGCAGGGTGTGACTATAGAAAAAGAATAGGCGTGTATGTATAGGTGTAAATAAACGAATGGGCACAGAGAATCGGAAGTAGAATTTTACAACCAGGAATCGAGAGCAGGAAGATCATTAGAATAGCGTGGACGTAGATGACCCCACTGTTTGCATTACTTTTTCTTCCTCTTCCTTTGTCGTCGTTTACCATTGCCATTATGCTTCTGAAATTGGTGCGACTGATAATGGCTGTGGACAGGTTTTGTTCCGTGATGGGTACTCTACCTCTCAAACAGATTTCTTTTGTACACTTAGTTGAGACGCGTTTGATCTTACTCTCTCACCATGCGACGAAGGATGACAGGAGAAGGTATGGCTTATTCACAAACTCTATCATATGCTAATCGACTCAAGCGGTGCTCCCTTTCGACTGCCGTGTTTGAGTCCACCCATTGTGCTTCGCATCTCCTCGTTCCCAACTTCTCTACCACCCCTACAATCCCAAATTCCATACCGTCTATCTCTCTTTCATTTATGATCTTACGCCATGCTGTCCGTCTCTTTTTCATACATCTTTCCGTATGAAGGGAGGTTGCCGCTCACACGCAATACAATCCTATAATTACAAAAGCATCTCTATTTCGGTCTTTCATTTCACCTTATGATCTTGCAAACACCCTTTACCCTCCCCCCCTCCTTTCCTCCCTTCATCGCTCTACGGATTTAGCCATGCCGGATTAGGATCCCCTGTTGCCCCCCCCAAAATGTACGATACATGTGCGTTCCTATCGAACACGTCTCCATTTCCCTTCTTACCACCAATCTTCTTGCTGTCTGTACTGCCAAAACTGTCTGCAGTCTTGGGTGACCCTCTACTCCCCTCCTCCTGTCCAATAATTGCATCGTCTTCCGCCTGCTCAATTTCAGCTAACTTTCCCCCCCTTTTCCCTCCATTCCTCGACGCAACAGCATTAGCAGCAGTTCCCCCTACAGCAGTCACCACGGGCATCTCCGTTGCTGTTTGAGAGGAGGATGAGGATGAAGAAACAATACCAAGGTAAATCAATGAGACCACCCCCGGGAAGGACAATATTAGTTTGACGATGGTAAAACCCCAAGCGTAGTAAGGCGTCATTTGAAATGCATCTGCTTCAAGGGGGGAGACACTGCAGCCCTCCCTCGAGCACACGACATGGAAGGCCTCCTCCGAGATGGACTTCCAGACCAGGATAGCAGAGAGTGTAAAGGCAAGATCAGCTGACGCATACGCCGCACAGGAGATAGTGCACACTCTCTGCACTTTATAGGACCGAGCACAATATCCACGGAGGGCGACCAGGAATTGGAGGCTTAGGGCCATGAGGGCCAGGACGATGCAGGCACGGGTGGCTTGCACGCGGGGGTAAGCTGTTGCATCAATCTCGGCAACCTCGGGCTCCCAGTCGATGAAGTCAGAGGTGTAGGTGTAGGTACCGGTATATCTGATGCGCCAGAGGCCATATTGGACGGTCTCTTGGATTCCGAAGCCTTGGAGCTTGACGAGTTGCCAGCCTGTGAAAGGGTTCGGTTCATTGGGTGTTGAGAATGGGGAAAAGAGGGATATGAAAGGCTGAGAAATGGTGGAAGCAAAGCAAACATGAGAGAAAGGACTACGATAGGGATGGACACCCGTCAAAGGATGAATTAGGACTAAAGCATACGAAGAGACACACTGAGCATGCATTCACGTACCTTCGGTCAAGAGACCAACCCAGATCAGAGAGAAGGAAAGGAGCCATGATAGCCGGGCTGTGGAGTGTGGATGTGTAGATATTGGAGAGGGAAGTGATTTGCCGATGCGACCAGGACCCAATAATTGTGAACGTCAGGCCCCATAATGACAGAGCATGCTGCAATGGCGTCCACCAAGAGCAGACATTCAGGAAGAGGGAGACTTACAAAGAAAGATAGCTTTGGCATTGGTCTCCATGCGGGAAAACCAGCCACATAGACTCATGGTTTCAGTGGACCAGTTACTTGTCGGTCGAGGATTTTGAAGTTGGCTTTTGCGGCTGGCCAAACAACGACTACGGTGGGAGAGATGAGAGATCAGTTGTTGGGTCATACAAGCAATGCGCGCGGGAACATAAGATGGACAGGCAGTCAGCTTGTGCTAATATTTTTCAGGTAGAGGACGGGCATACATGAGGTAGAGCTCCGAGATAGAAGAGCATACCCAAGACCTGAGCGCCCTGCTCTTGGGGATGTGATGCTCTGCACCGCACGATGTCGGTCTGCTTCGGCACTCATAATTGAAAGCCTCCCAGGGTGTTGTACGCCGTCAAGTCCGGCCTAGTTCACCAGAAGACGTTTTTGGAGAGCTCATCAATGTCACTCAAAGAATCAATCCGCGCCCCGCAACATCCAACGGCTGCAGACAGTTACATTTATTTTAAAATCATCGCGCGGAGGAAGCTGATCTTCTTGTCGTCTCACCTCCCCACCCTGACAACCAGAGCAACAAATGATTGTAATTACAACGCTTTAATTGCTTCTTTCTGGTGGCCCTCGCAAATATTTCTGGGCTTGGCTAATTGGTTTGTTTATAAACTTGTCGTGGCCATATTCATGCATCCTTCATTTTGACCTTAGCCGTCCTCAAAATTATAGCATGCTTCCATTTCCCCTCTCTTCCTTTCTCTTCTCCTCGCCTCCCTCACTCACTCCCTCTCCGTCATTGTTGAGTATTGTCATTCATATTTGCAAATGCCCTCGGCCATCCCAAAAAGCCGGCAAGCCCATTCAATTCCTCCCCTCACAACCTTAATGCTATTTGCGGAAGTCGAGCACGGCCACTTTCCCTGAGGAGTAACAGGCGGCCAACCGTTCGCCGCGACGATCCCAGGCAATTTCGAAAATATCGCCACCGCCAGCTGAGTGAAATAAAGTGCGGAGGGGGATGATAGAAGAAAGGAAAGGGATAAAAGGGTAAGAAGGAAAAATCTGAGGACGATCGACAAGGCTTTCTCACGCCCTTCCCCCCATCTTTTTTCAACTTACAGAAGCTGCGCACAATATTGCCGTCCTTCACGCTCCAGACATATAAGGAACCGCCCAAGGCCCCTGAGGCGATATACTCTCCCGTCTTGTCGAATGCCATGGCGTAGACGGCCTGACGGAAGGGAGAGAGGAAGGGAAGGAGGGAGGGAGTACAAGTGAGTGACAAGACTAGCGTGCTACAAAGCCGTGAGCCCCTCGCTTCGTCCCTCCCGTCCCTCCTTCCTTCCCTCCCTCCCATTCGTAGATTTCGTCGAACGATCACTTTTACCTTGGGGTGCCGTGCCAGGGTTGAGACGCACTTGCCCACCTCCACGTCCCAGAGCTTGACGGTGTTGTCGAACGAGGCACTGGAGAGAGCAAGAAAGAAAGGAAGAAGAAAGGAAGAAGAAAGGAGAGGAATATGGGATTGTCAGTCCAATGCGGAAGTGAGCAGAGGGATCACAACGCAGGCCCTCGAAGCCCCTTCCCTCCCTCCCTCCCTCCCTTCCTTTCCTACCTCGCAAACAGCTTCTTCTTGCCCGGATTCTCGCTACCGGGGCCCGTGGGCGCCCATCGGATGGTGTAAATTTCCTTCTTGTGGTCCTTCAGGTCTTGGACGCAGGAAGGGGAGTCGGGCTGCCAGATCTGGGGAGAAGGAGGGGGGTAGGGTGGGAGGAAGTAAGGGAAACGGGTGTCCTTCTTCTGCTACTACAAGTCCAAGGAAGGGAATGGAAAAATCGGATCGCCAGATCACGATAGGCGAGAAAGAAGGAGATCGGCAAGAACGACCTCAATATGGGAAAAGGAGAAAAGCCACGTACGAAGGCCCCTTACCCGCTCCCTCCCTCCCTCCCTCCCTCCCTCCCTACCTTGGCGGTGGTGTCATCGGAGCAGGAGGCGAGGAGGGTGCCGGTGGGATCCCAAGCCACCGTGTTCACCTCGTCCGTGTGGCCCTGCAGCAGGGGGGGAAGGAGGGAGGGAAGGAGGGAGGAGGGAGGAAGCTTAGCGACCCACTTCAAAGGTAAAAGGTAGGGGGGAAGGGAGGGAGGGAGGGAGGGAGGGAGGGAGG
>Ga0160419_100777_pt1 | contig 17362 bp, 19 predicted proteins | sample CelAP2metagpilot_2_FD_108196 | JGI IMG/M metagenome (GOLD analysis project Ga0160419, IMG submission 108196) | Phycosphere-associated microbial communities from Cellana algal ponds in Kailua-Kona, Hawaii, USA - Cellana AP2-4-25 metagenome pilot ... | reverse complement strand
TCTCGTCGCGGAAAGCAAACGTCGCAAGACCATCGGCGTGAAAGAAATCGAAGCCGTTGTGGCCAAGATTGCCCGCATTCCGCCCAAAAACGTCTCCAAGGACGACGCAGAGGTGCTGAAGGATCTGGAACGCTCGCTCAAGCGGGTGGTCTTTGGTCAGGATGCCGCGATCGAAGCGCTGTCCAGTGCGATCAAACTGGCTCGTGCCGGTCTGCGCGAACCGGAAAAACCAATCGGCAACTATCTCTTTGCGGGCCCGACCGGCGTCGGCAAAACCGAGGTGGCCAAGCAGTTGGCGGATACACTGGGTGTTGAACTGCTGCGGTTTGATATGTCGGAATACATGGAGAAACACGCCGTTTCCCGCCTGATTGGCGCCCCTCCCGGCTATGTCGGGTTTGATCAGGGTGGCCTGCTCACGGATGGGGTCGACCAGCACCCTCACTGTGTGCTGCTTCTGGACGAGATCGAAAAGGCGCACCCGGACGTGTTCAACATCCTGTTGCAGGTGATGGACAACGGCCAGCTGACCGATCACAACGGCCGGACTGTCAATTTCCGCAACGTGGTGCTGATCATGACCTCCAACGCCGGCGCGTCGGAACAGGCAAAGGCCGCCATCGGCTTTGGCCGCGACCGTCGCGAAGGCGAGGATACGGCAGCAATCGAGCGGACATTCAGCCCTGAATTCCGCAACCGCCTGGACGCGGTGATCTCCTTCGGTGCACTGCCGAAAGAGGTGATCCTGCAGGTCGTCGAGAAATTCGTGCTGCAGCTTGAGGCACAGCTGATGGATCGCAATGTCTCTATCGAGCTGACCCGGAAGGCGGCGGAGTGGCTGGCAGACAAGGGCTATGATGATCGCATGGGCGCCCGCCCACTCGGCCGGGTGATCCAGGAGCACATCAAGAAGCCACTGGCCGAGGAGCTGCTGTTTGGCAAGCTGTCCAAGGGCGGGCTTGTCAAGGTCGGCATCAAGGACGGCAAGCTTGATCTGCGGATCGAAGGCCCCGGAAAGCCACAGATTTCGGGCGACAAACCTCCGCTTTTGACTGCTGAGTAAAACCGGAATGCACCGACTGCCTATTTTGGCATTTGCCACATCGCTCGCCGCGCCCGTCGCGGCGAGCGAACTAGTTCTGGACTGGCCGCTGGACTGCACGCTCGGCGAGACCTGCCACATCCAACAATACGTCGACCATGACCCCGGCGCGTCAATGCGGGATTATACCTGCAACGGGCTGACCTACGATGGTCACAAGGGCACGGATATCGCCCTGCCCTACCTCAGCGATATGGTTGATGGCGTGTCTGTTCTGGCAGCAGCGGACGGCACCGTCGTTGGTGCGCGCGACGGGATGACGGATCGCTACTCTCTCGGTCGAGACGATCCCGCGATTGCAGGGCGTGAATGCGGCAACGGCGTCTTGCTGCGCCACCCCGGCGGCTGGGAAACCCAATATTGCCACATGAAAAACGGCTCTATCCAGGTCGCCACAGGTGACAAGGTCAAAAGTGGAACGCCTTTGGGCCAAGTGGGCCTCTCGGGGAGCACACAGTTTCCGCACCTCCACCTGTCGGTTCGCTTGGACGGCAGGCCGGTAGATCCCTTCACCCCTGACATGATTGCGAAATGTGCCCCTTCGGGCGGCACGGGTGCCCTGTGGCGAGAGCAGATCCCGTATCAGGCAGGCGGGTTTCTTGGCAGCGGCTTTTCCAACCAGATCCCCAAATTCGGCGCCATCAAGGCCGGAGAGGCAGATCTTTCCCCCCTTCCGGCTGGATCCTCGGCGCTGGTTTTCTGGGTCTATGCCTTTGGCAGCCGCAGTGGAGACAGCATGACATTGCGGATCGAAGGGCCAGATGGGGTCATCATTGAACAGACCGACCTGCTTGAGAAAGGTCAGGCCCAGCTGTTTCGTGCGACGGGCAAACGCATGCGCGGCACCGGGCTACCGGCTGGAACCTACAGCGCAACTGCTACACTCAGCCGCGCAGGGGAAGTGATTGATCGCGAGACCCGACAAATGATCGTAGAGTAAAGCCCAAGCCCCTCTTGGCCTCAGCCATGGTTGGGGGTACGTTGCTTGAACGGTCGGCAGACACCGAGGCGTCGCTGCCCCTCTTCAGGGGATGCTAAACCTGCCATGATCTGATTGGTTTCCCGTGTATCATGCACAGGCGTCCGTCGTCAGGACAGCGACCAACGACATTGGCTGGCGCCGCAATGGATGCAGCATGACGAAATCACCTCTCCCGCTTACCATCGGGGATCTGTCTCAATTCACCCGACACCTCTCTCGCCAACTTGGCGACGCGGCCCCGTCCCATCTGACCTTGATGAATATGCTGGCCCGCGCGGGTGGCTACCAGAACCATCAACACCTGCGCTCAAGCACAGCAGCGGGCGTACGTTTGGCCCAATCGCCTGTACCGTCTGAGCAAACGAATGCCACGGACCAACGGCTGATTGAGCGCACCCTAACCCAGTTCGACGATGCGGGGCGCCTGCGCCAATGGCCATCGCGCAGATCAGTCCAGACGCTTGCGCTCTTTGTGCTGTGGTCACGGATCCCTGCGGCCACTGCAATAAGCGAGAAAGACATCAACACACGCCTGAACGGGATGCACAGCTTTGAAGATCCCGCGACGCTACGGCGAACAATGATTTCTTGTGGCCTGCTGCAGCGCGAGCGGGATGGCAGCAACTATCAGCGTCGGGAACAGGCGCCACCGCAAGAGGCCCTGGCACTGATATCCCGGCTGCGCCCTCGTTGGGCCGCACCAGTCAGCGTTCGGTGAATTTCAGCTCGATCCGGCGGTTCTGAGCGCGCGCCTCCGGCGTTTCCGCCGGGTTGACTGGCTGATATTCGCCAAAGCCATTGGCTGACAGGCGCTCGGGCGGGATCCCCAGCGCCTGCACCATATAGCGGACCACAGACAATGCCCTTCCCTGGCTCAGCTCCCAGTTATCGGCAAACTTCGGATGGGCCCCAAGGGGCGTGTCATCGGTGTGCCCATCAACCCGGATGATCCAGTTGATCCCCTGCGGAATGGCGGCGGCGACGGTTTGCAGAATACGGGCAACCTTGGCGATTTCCGCACGGCCCTCGGGCGACAGATCTGCACTGCCTGGCGCAAACAACACCTCAGAGGCAAAGACGAAACGGTCGCCTTCAATTCGGACCCCTTCCTGATTGCCAAGGACATCGCGCAGACGCCCAAAGAACTCTGACCGGTATTGTTCCAGATCCTGGGCCTTGTCACTCAGCTGTGCGGCCTCGGCCTCAAGTCGCTTTCGCTCCTCTTCTTCAAGGATCCGGCGGCGGCGCTCCTCTGCGGCGGCCCGCGCAAGAGCTGCGTTGAGATCCTGACCAAGGTTCTGCATCTGCACCTGCTGTGCAACGTCACGCGCCTTGTAGTCATCCAGCAAGGCCTGCAAACTGCCCAGCTGTTCACGTAGGGCCGCAACCTGTTGGTTCAGCAAAGCGGTCTGGCGCTGCGCCTCCTGTGAAATTTCCTGCTCTTGGCTCAGGCTTTCTCGGGCCTGCGCCAGAAGTGCGGCGCGCTGTTCAGCCAATGAGGCGAGATCGCTCGCCTTTGCGCTGGCGTCTTCCCTGTCGCTCAGGGCCGCCAAGAGACGCTGCTGCAGCACATCCCTGTCCGCAGCCGCAGCATTTGCAAGCTCAAGCTGTTCAAGAGCGGCCAGCAGTTTATCTTCGGTGTCGGCCTTGTCGTCTGTGACGGTATCCAGGGCAGATTGCGCCTGATCACGCTGCTGCTGCAGATCGGAAAGCTCTGCTTCCAAAGCGGCGATCCGATCATTGGCCGCGGCCTCGGACACATCCATCTGCGCCAGAACACGGGTCAGCCGTTCGGCCAGCTCATCACGATCGCGGGCTGTGGCCTTGGCGGCGTCAAGCGCGTTCAATACCTCAGCCAGCCGGGCATCCAATTGTGTCTTTGCGATCTCGGCTGCAGCAAGCAACGTCAATGTGTCCTCAGCCGCCTGCCGCTGTTCTTCCAGCGCGAGGGTCATCGCCGTGAGTTCGGCATCCGCATTCTGAAGCCGGTTGCGCAGCGCCTCTGCAGCAGCGGCTTCGGCCAGGCGTTCCGCTTCGGTCGCGCTCAACTCAGCCTCAAGCGAGCCCACCGTCGCAGCCTGTGTTTCGGTCTCCGCTTCCAGATCCGCAATCAACGCCTCCAGCGCCTCGCGTTTTGCAGCGGCAAGACGCGCGGCTTCGACTTGTGCGTCTATTTCTTCACGGCTGGCCGCCAGCGCCTGTGAAAGACTGTCGCGTTCACCTTCCAGGGTGGCGCGCTCCTCGGCCAGCTGATCGCGTTCTGTCGTCAGCCCGGCGATCGTGGCTTCTGCCTGCTGCTGGCGCTGAAGCAGACTGGCGACCTGGGCCTCGAAATCGCTGATCTGCCCGCGGGCTTCGACCAGATCAGCCTGCGCCTGTTCCAGCGTATCCTGGGTGGTGCCAAGTGTGGCAGACAGCGCCCCCAATCGAGCCTGCAGCTGACTGTTTTCCCGCTCTTCAAGCCCAAGCGCATCAGCCAGTGCACCAACTTCAGCTGCCAGTTCGTCCAGCTGACTTTCCTGCCCGGAAATCGTCTCCCGCAGCACGAATTGCACCACCATGAAAATGGTCAGCAGGAACATCAAAACGAGCAGAAGGCCCGTCATCGCATCCACAAATCCCGGCCAGATCGATGCCTGGAAACGCTGACCTGTACGACGGGAAAGCGCCATTACCTAGCCCTCGTGGCCGCTGCGCGGGGTCCGGCCGAGCCCTTGCGGGCGTGCAAAGGCCTTGACCAACAGGTCGATGTCCTTGCGCAATTCCGCGAGACTTTCCTGACGGCCCGCTGAGATTTCTTCCAAGATCCGCAGCATCTGAACATCGATGGACCGCAGTCGCATCCGGCTTTCAGCGTCAAGACCGCTATCGCCGTGCGCGCGCATCAGTTCTGTCAGTGCCTCCTGACCAACAGCTACCCGTTCCAGCGCTGCAGTGACACCTTCGGACTGGGCCTGTCGTTGGTTCATATCAGTGATCGCATCGACCAGCGCAGACAGTTTCTGATCGACCTCTGCGCGCGCCTGCGAAGACTGCACGAACATGCCCTGCAGCGCGTCCATCTGTTCGGTCATCGTGTCGAGCACCCCAGAGATCGCCCCGGTTTCGCCGCTGCCACCTTCCTCCGAGGACAGGCTGACGCGGGTAAATGACGACAGCCATTCCTCAAGCTCGCGATAGAAACGGTTTTGGCCGTGCCCTGCGAACAGTTCGAGCAAACCCACAATCAGAGAGCCCGCGAGACCAAGGAGCGACGACGCAAAAGCAACGCCCATGCCCCCCAACTGCGCCTCGAGCCCGGTCATGAGGCGGTTGAATACGGCGATCCCTTCCTCTCCCTCTTGCGGGGCAAGGCTGCGAATGGTGTCAACAACGGCAGGCACGGTGGTGGCCAGACCGTAGAACGTCCCCAACAGGCCAAGAAAGATCAGCAGATTGACGATATAGCGTGTGATTTCACGCTCTTCATCGATCCGAGTAGCGACAGAGTCGAGAATGGAGCGGGTCGAAGACGACCCCAGCTGCATCCGTGCCCCGCGTGAACGCAACAGCGATGCAAGTGGCGCCAGCATGGAGGGCGGGCGATCATCCTCGCGCGTAACCCCTGCGGCAAAACCTTCGATCCAGCGCACCGAACCAATAAGCTGCAGAACCTGCCAGAAACAGGCCAGCACGCCGAACACGAACACCAACAGGATAAACCCGTTAAGCCAGGGATTTGCCTCGAACACCGGCAGCACGCGCGGCAGCGCGACAAAGGCACCAAACCCGGAGAGGCCAAGGGCAATCAGCATCAAAATGATCTGACGTACCGGTTGGGAAAACTGCGGTTTGCTCTCGCGGTCTGGCTGCGCCATGTTCTGTGGCTCCTGACACGTTAAGGTGTTCTTCCAGAACAGCAGCCTATAGACAAAACCTCAAAAGAGCCAAGGCTTTATGACGCCAAATCACGCACTCGGGCAGACAGCCAGTCAAGATCCGGGTCACGCAAACCAATCTCGGCCAGGTGATCGGCAGTATTATAGAGATATTCCGGGTTCGGCCCCCGCCCGCCAATCGCACCTGCAATGATATGTGCCTGAGTTTCCAGGCTGAGACCACCGCAATACTGGTCATGATCGGGGTCGATGACATAGGTCACTGCCGTCACCTCTCCGCCGCTGGCCAGCGAAACGGTGAGATCGCGTTCGACATAAGCCGAGGAAATCAGCTCGCGGGCGCGCAACTCGTCCAGGGTCTGCTCTTCGTGGCCCGTTTCGACGGCCAGAGCGAGACCGGTGCAGGCAGCGCCTTCGATGGCATCCAATGCAAGCACCAATCCGGGCTTTTCGACGCTGCCGCGGTGATGGATGGATTTCATGCAAAAAGAACGCGCGTAGCCGGGCAAGGTCGCGACCTCGCGGCGGGCAACCGGAAAGCCCGGGTTCCACAACAAAGATCCATATCCGAATACCCACATGGTCATGACGCTGGCCCTTTTTTGAACGCGGCCTATAAACATCAATTCTGATCGCCAGAAAAGAGGCCGAATGATGATCCGCGGTACAAAAATCGCATTCCTCGCCGCCATTGCGCTGACGCTTTATTGGTTGATAGCGAGCTGGGGCGTCAGGCAGGGCGTGTCTGCCTGGTTCGCGGAACAACGGCGTCAGGGCTGGCAGGCTGAGTTCGCCAATCTGGAAACGACCGGCTTTCCCCTGGAGTTGCGAAATCGGATCACGGCACCTGTGCTGGCTGATCCTGGCACGGGAACCGCGTGGCGGGCTGAATGGCTGGAATTGATCAGCCCCGCAATTTGGCCCGGCGATCTGACTTTGGCATTCCCCTCAACGCCGCAGCGGGTTTCCTATCTGGACCAGACCGTTGTCTTGCAGGCCGAAGCGCTGGAGGCATCACTGCAGCTCGCACCGGGTCTCGCGCTGCAGCTGGAGCATTTGGGGGTTTCATCAGCTGCTTGGCAGCTTGATCTGGACAAGACCCCCTGGCTTGAGGGGCACGCGCTTGATCTGGAAATGCGCCAGCAGGGTGATCCGGCGTCTTACGCCATCACCGCCGAGGCCAGTGGCGTCCTGCCCAGTGCCGTGCTGCGCCAGCAGCTGGCCGCAGCTGACGGGCTCCCTCAGCGTCTGGACACCGTTGCCGTTGATATGGATGTGCAGTTTGATACGGCCTGGGACCGTAAGGCTCTTGAGCTGCGTCGCCCGCAGCCGCGCAACATTGCCCTTCACCTTGCAGAAGCGCGCTGGGGCCCCATGCGGATCAAGGCCACTGGCGGCCTGCGCATCGACGAGACCGGTGTTGCCGAAGGGGATATCGCCCTGCAGATCGAAAACTGGCAGGAAATCCTGCACATGGCCGAAGCCGCCCAGTTGCTTGGCCCTCAAACCCGCGCGGGCGTCGAACGTGTGCTGCGCGTCTTTGCCGGCCTCGGTGGCAATCACCGGGATCTCGACCTGCCTTTGACGTTCAAATCGGGCTACGTTGCGCTTGGGCCTCTGCCGATTGGCCCCGCTCCGCGCCTTGTCCTGCGCTGATCGGGGTTAGCGGCAATAGGCCCCGCCGCGATGGCGCGCCACATCAAGGTGAAAGTGATCGCGGTGAAACCGATCTGATTGCGGGCCCAAAACTGTACCAAAAGGTCCGCAGGCCGCTTTCCAGATCTTGCGCAGCCCCTTTCGGGTGTCCCGTGCGCCCCAGCCGTTCAGCACAGTGACGACGCGCCCGCTTTCAAGAACGAAACCGGAGATATCAATTGCCTTGCCCCGCCCGTGTTCGGAAATGCGCGCGCCGGGCAGATTGTTGCGTGTCCTGCAAGAGTAGTGAGAGGCGACCCGAAGGCTGACCACCTGATCGCGTCGACCAAAGGCCTTGATCACATCCCGATCGACCCATTTCTTGAGCGCCTTGGCCGTTTCGCAAGTCATGACCGACTGCTGGCTGAGCGTTACCCCCGCGATCGATTTGACCCGAACTGCATTTTTCGCACCACAGCCCTTCAGCCGCCCCGGCACGGTCCCGACCTTTTCACCTTGAATGTCGATGTCACCACACACGGACGTTTTGCGCAGTTTGCGTTTGCCGAACAAAATCTGCTCTGCCAGCGCCTCGGGGCGGACCACAGGGCGCAGCGAGATATCAGGCCCGACATTGCCGACGGGCAGTTCCAGCGCGGCCAGTGCAATGCCTTGTTCAGACAGCGGACGCAGCTGCGGGCGAAGGAGCGGTTCAACCACCGAAGCCAGCACCGCCGCAGGGCGGATTTCCGGCCGCAGTGACTGAGCGGGGGCATCTGCCAGCGCCGGGATGGCGAAACAGGTCAGGATCACCCCGGCCAACACGCGCATTCCACCCAGGCCGCGCATCAGGACTTGGTTCCGCGACCAAAGTTCGGCGCAGCAGTATCCTGCCCCGCTTCGATGATGCCACGCCGAATGGCACGGGTGCGGGTAAAATAGTCGTGCAGATGTTCCCCGTCACCAGTCCGGATCGCCCGTTGCAGCGCAAAGAGTTCTTCGGTGAAACGCCCGAGGATTTCGAGCGTCGCATCTTTGTTTGTCAGGAAAACATCCCGCCACATGGTCGGATCCGACGCCGCAATTCGAGTGAAATCCCTGAAACCCGCGGCCGAGTACTTGATGACCTCACTATCTGTGACACGGCGCAAATCATCCGCAACACCCACCATTGTATAGGCAATGAGGTGCGGCGCATGAGACGTCACAGCCAGCACCAGATCATGGTGGTCTGCGTCCATCTCATCGACATTTGCGCCCATCCCTTCCCACAGGGTCCGCAGGCGCTCCACCGCGTCCGGATCCGTTCCCTCCACTGGGACCAACAGACACCAGCGGTTGTCATAAAGCTCAGCAAAACCCGCCTCCGGGCCGGAATGCTCGGTCCCTGCCAATGGGTGTGCGGGTACAAAATGCACGCCCTGCGGAATATGGGGCTGAACCGCCTCGATGACATGGCGTTTGACAGAGCCCACATCGGAAACCGTCGCGCCGGGCTTCAGCTTGGGGGCGATCTCTTCCATGACCGGGCCCATCGCCCCAACTGGCACGCAAAGCACGACAAGATCTGCATCCTCTACGGCGTCGGCTGCGGTATCGAAGATCCGATCACACAGGTTGATCCGGCGGGCGGTTTCGCGGGTGGCTTCACTACGCGCATAGCCCGTGATCTCTCCGGCCAGATTTCCGCGGCGGATGGCGTGCGCCATCGAGGAGGCAATAAGGCCGAGACCAATCAGCGCAATACGGTCATAAACGGGTTGGGTCATGAATGAGTGTCCTTGAAATCCTTGACGGCCGCCGCCAGTGCACGGCAGGACGCCTCATCCCCGACAGTCATCCGAAGAGCCGCCGGTAGTTTGTAGCCTGCCACACGCCGCACGATCAAACCACGGCTCTGCAAATAGGCATCACAGCTTTCAGCCTCTTGCGCGCTTGCGAAACGGGCCAAAATGAAATTGGCGCAAGACGTGTCCGACGGAATGCCAAGTTCGGCCAACGCCTCCGCCAGCCAGCTCCGCCACGTCGCGTTTTCCTTGCGGCAATGTTCTGTGTACGCCGTGTCGCGCACCGCGGCTTCGGCAGCTGCCAAGGCGGTCGATGACAGATTAAAGGGGCCGCGAATTCGGTTCAGCACGTCGATGATCGGCTTGGGGGCGTATCCCCACCCTACGCGGGCGCCACCCAGGCCGTAGATCTTTGAAAAGGTGCGCGTCATCACAACATTGTCGCGACTTGCAACAAGCGATGCGCCCGCGTCATAGCCTTCTACATACTCGGCATAGGCCCCATCCAGAACCAGGATCGCCTGTTTCGGAATCCCATCCGCAAGGCGGGCAAGTTCGGCCGTGCTGATCATCGTGCCGGTCGGGTTGTTGGGGTTTGCAATAAACACCAGCCGCGTGCGGTCCGTGCAGCCCTCAATCAGGGCATCGACATCGGTCACGCGCTCTCTTTCGCGCACTTCGACCGGAGTAGCCCCCGCGGCCAAGGCGCTGATGCGGTACATCGCAAATCCGTGTTCGGTGAACAGCACTTCATCGCCGGGACCGGCATAAGCCTGGCAGAGAAACGCGATGATCTCGTCGCTGCCCGCCCCGCAAATAATCTGCTCGGCCGGGAGCCCATAAACGTCGCCAATCGCCCCGCGCAAGGACGCATGATCTGAGCTTGGATAGCGGTGCATCTGAGCGACGGCAGCCTGCATCGCCTCAATCGCCTTGGGGCTCGGCCCGAGGGGGTTTTCGTTGGAGGAGAGCTTGGTCACATTGCTCATCCCCTTCACATGGGCAGCCCCACCCTCATAGAGGGCGATATCCATAATGCCTGGCTGCGGCGCGATGTGGGTCATGATATATGCTCCTTGATGCGGGATCGTAATAACCGCCCTGCATCAAATGGGAAAGCGACAAGACGCCCTCCCCTGTGCTTCGAGCGACGACCATCGTGCAGCACCGCAACAGAGGTGCATTGAACTTGGCTTTCAGCGCGGCCTATGATCGCGCTCATGAACCATAAGCTAGACCAGATCGACCTTTCCCTCCTGCGCGCCCTGCAGAAAGATGCCAGCCTGTCACAGCGCGATCTCGCGGAACAGGTCGGACTGTCCCAAAACGCTTGCTGGCGCAGATTGAAGGCGCTGAACGAAAGTGGGTTGTTGCAAGGCTCTACCGTTCGGCTTGACCGCAAACAGCTCGGCCTGGATCTGGTGGTTTTTGTGATGTTGCGGACCCGCCACCATTCCGCCGATTGGCTGCAGACGTTCCGACGCCATGTTCTGACAATTCCCGAGGTCGTCGATTTTCACAGAATTGGTGGCGACTACGACTATCAGCTGAAGGTCGTGACAGAAGATATGGCAAGCTATGATCGGGTATATCAACGCCTGATTTCGGGCGTCGAGCTGGACAGCGTCACGTCCTATTTCGCGATGGAGGCGATCGCAGAGGGGCGCCCCCTGCCGCTGTAACGGCAGGTCCGCCCCCCGCGTTTCATGTTTGCAGCCTTTTCACCGACCAAATGCGCTGTTTGCCACCCAAGTCGGACGGCTGCCTTTTGGCGCCATGCGCATGTGCAGGCAGGATGTTTTCGTTCTTTGAAAATAAAGAATATCCACGGGATACCACCCAGCTGTCGGTACCGAAACGTCAACTGAGAAGGTGCTGTCACACGGTTGGCGCCCATCGAATTCCCCAACCACCTGACCGCCTACTCGGGCGCGCAGGCCGTCATTCACAAGGAAATCGATTGTGTATACGCCAGCAGCTTCAAACCGGACATAACCTTTGATGTCAGCCGCAACATTCTCCGCTCTTTCCGAAGTGAGGGTTTTTTGCCCAATGTCAGTATCTGCGTAGTCCAGTCCCGCGAGAGGGGGGCCTGCCTTTCCCCGTTTCAAGGCAGCCCTCGCTCCAGAAAGCGTCTTAACATCACTTGGATAGGCATAGCGCACCGACAGGCCCGGCTTCAGCCCCTTCGGCTGCGGATCCGCAGGCTTGAGCTGGAGAGGAGCTGCAAGCGACAGCGTAGCACTTGCGGAAAGACTGATCGCCGCTGCTGCGGCCAGCCCCAGAATACGGGTGAATGACATGGGTCTACCTTCCTGAACTTCGCCTCTGAACGGGCGTCTGTCGGCAGGATAGGTGGCAACCGGCTGCAATGACAAACGGAAAGTCAGGCGAGGGCAAAAAGTGATCACATGCTCATCGCCAACCCATCACGTTTTCGACCGGCCAGAAACGAGAAAGGGCCGCCAAGATGGCGACCCCAATAATCCGTTTCCAAAAGGAAGGACTTAGTTTTTGGCGTAGAATTCGACGACCAGGTTCGGTTCCATGACAACCGGGTACGGCACGTCGGCCAGGCCGGGTGCGCGAACAAAAGTTGCGGTCATTTTGGAGTGGTCGGCTTCGATGTAATCCGGCACGTCACGCTCTGCGAGCTGAACAGCTTCCAGCAGGGCGGTCATTTGCTTGGACTTCTCACGAACTTCGATCACGTCACCCTCTTTCACGCGGTAGGAGGGGATGTTCACGCGCTTGCCGTTGACCAGAACGTGACCGTGGTTCACGAACTGACGTGCAGCAAAAACGGTGGGAACGAATTTGGCGCGGTATACGACTGCGTCCAGGCGGCGCTCCAGCAGGCCGATCAGGTTTTCACCGGTATCACCTTTAACACGCTCAGCTTCACCATAGATGCGGCGGAACTGCTTCTCGGTCAGGTCGCCGTAGTAGCCCTTGAGCTTCTGCTTGGCGCGCAGCTGGATACCGAAATCGGACAGTTTGCCCTTACGGCGCTGACCGTGCTGGCCGGGGCCATATTCACGGCGGTTCACCGGGGACTTCGGACGACCCCAGATGTTTTCGCCCATACGGCGGTCAATTTTGTACTTGGCAGACGTGCGTTTGGTCACGGCTGATCTCCTTCGTATATGGTTTCGAAGGGCGTTGTCCTCTCCCCGGGTTTGACCGAGTCGACAGGCATCCCCTTGCGGGGGCCACCAACACCAATGAAGCCGCGTGTATAGACGAGCGGTTTGGGGAGTCAACACCGATTTTTCACGCCCATTCCTGATCCTGCCCGGCTGTCAGATCTGGGCCAGTTCAGGCAGCATGCCTGAGGATCGCAGCCTCCGGCATGCTGAGGTTGCGACGGGCAAAATCACCATAGCGCATGGGGTCGACAGCCAGATCCGGCAATAGGGCCAAAAGCCTGCTGCGATCCTCTGCTCCAAGCACATCCATAGCCGCCTGCGCCGGATGAAAACTCTCTGTCTCAACGCCATTGGCCCAAAGGACCTGATGGTTTGCCAACAGAAGATGAATATAGGTGACCTCCCGCAGCGATGTATCCACACTGACGCCGTGACCATCGACCAGATCGCGTGCTGTCACCAAAACTTCCGGTGTGTTGAAAAGGCTCTGCACCGCCTTGCCAGCGACCAGCATTCGATGGCTCGGAGAGACCAGCAAATCCGCGTCAGGCCGCGCCATCCCCAATGCGCCCCCCCGGATCCGGATCGGTCGCAACTCCGGCATGACAAACAAGCGCGCGCCGCTCATCCGTCGACGTCCGATCCACTGGATCTGCTGGGCGCCACTATCGCGGGTCTGGATCCAGTCACCTTCCTGGAGCATCTCAACCGGTACCCCTCCCGATGGCGTGTGCAGCAACGTGCCCGGCGTGAAGCAGATCACCCCACCCTCAGCAGGTGCGCCCATGTCCGGCCCATCCCCAAGACGCAGCTCAGCGATCCACAAATCCCGGTTCCGCGGCGGGACACTGTCTACGAACATCAGGAGCGGTCGGCGCCCTGCCCCCACGTCAATCAGGGTTACGATAAAATTTTTCAGCCCGTCTGTGACGACAAAATGGCGATCCCGCAGGGGCGCGCTGTCATCTTCCTCGGTGCGCGGATCCTCCGCAGCAGTTGCCAAGCCGACCAGGCGCCTGACGGATCGAGCTGCACGTCTGCGCAACGCCTGCGCATCGCCGGAAGGTGCCAGTTGAAGAACGTCACCCGGGCCATCCACCCGGACCGCCTCGCCAGTCCAACGCCAAGTGGCACCAGCTGCCAGCGCACAAGGCAAAGCCGCACGCAGCCCATCCACCTCGGTCTGCGCCCACGCAATCACGTAGGTGCCGTTAAAGCCCGTTCCCATCTGCTCTTTTGCCTGCCTTGGCATTATTGTTGTGTTTACGTTAGCAGAGCCCGAAGAATTAAGAAAGAGAAACGCAGCATCGCCCCGCCCCTGGCTGTGTGCTGCGCTCGACCATTAGGCTGCGTGTCCTGGGGGGGGTGAGTGCGCCTTGTTGGCCTTCACAAACAGGCAAACCCCGCGGAAGAGAGGTTAGGGGCTTTGGTATTGTGTGGTATTGGGTTGCCGGAGTAGGCAACCGCCGTATCCTACCTGCCCTCTCCGCAATCGTATAAACCCGTGATAGCTCGCAGCTAACAGCAAGTCTGCGCAGGAAGCGGGCTTTGCAAAGTCGACAGATTTTGCGACTTTGCGGGCGATGCAGGCCGCAGGCACAATAAGAAGAGCTGCTGTTCGCCGCGGTTGCAGCCCAAGTGACAAAAAGCGTCAGTTTTGCGCAGATAGCGAACTTTGGAAAATCGCACTGATCCGCCAAAGCGCCAGGAGCGATCGGCCGTTCGCGCCTCATGCAGCTAACAGCGGCTTTGGAGCCCACGGCGGACCTCGATCGCATATCAGGCCCGCGCGTGTGCATCGGTCGGCAGTTTGCCAAAGGTAAATTGGCTTTTGGGAGGCCGTGGCTATGACGTCGACTGGTTCAGAGAGGATTCAAAAAAAAGAGGGGATAGCGGCCTGTATCCCCGATCGCAAACAACGTAAGGCGCCAGTCATATATGACAAGCGCCGTTACAAACGGCACGATCGCATCGAGATCATGTTCGGCAGGCTGAAGGATTGGGGACGGGTGGCAACATGCTACGACAGATCCTCCATCGTATTCCTATCGGCAATCGCCTTGGCCGCTCCTGTGATCTACTGGTTGTGAAGCTCAATGAGTCCAGAGCCTGAGAGCCAGAATCCCGCGCCGCGCTCTTTGATTGCTTCCGCAATATCCAGAAGGTCGCGCAAGGAACGGGCGAGGCGGTCCTATTTCGTCACCACCACATCACCGGCGCGGAGTTTATCCAACATCTTATCCAGCTCCGGACGTTCAGCCTTGGCTCCGCTTATCCTCTCGGAGAACATGCGTTCAGCCCCTGCCGCTGTCAGCGCGTCGGTTTGAGCGTCAGGATTTTGGTCTGTGGTTTAAACGCGAGCATATCCGATCATCATGCCCTATGATGACAAAAACCTTCCAAAACCCCAAACGTTTTGTCACGGGCTTTTGGACCGGCTAGCACCTTAATCACTCGTACGGAGATTGAGCGTCACAAGAACGACCGTTTCTAAAAATTATTGTTAAAAGCATGGCGCACTAGTAAAACTTACACAACGCTTCAGGATGCCGCAAACTTTGCTTGACGACATAAACAGCCTATAGGATTTTGAGTTTCACATATGGCTTTCTTCTACCTTTTCTTTGCCCTACCCGTTTTCTTTTCTTATTCACTTGGATGGCTTCTATCTAGTTTCTATGATTTAGGAGAGTTAGCCCCCCTGAATTCAGCGCCAATTGTTGGGGGGAAATTATCTGAACTGTCAGAGATTTCTGAGAGCGCTTTTTGTTACTTTATTGCTTCTGTTGCCGTCGGCATCACATTTTTCATACCCGCTGTAACTTACATTTACCTAGGAATCGCAGGTAAAGTCAAAAATTTCGATTCCCTAGATCCGACTGAGAATGAGGCAGGGAAGCTAGTTTTGTTCTCGATAGGGTCTCTCATAGCGCTTCAGGGGATGTTCTTCACACCTCTAGTATCTGACACCGGAAATCTTTATAGGATTTCCATCGTCTTTTTACCCCCACTCGGCCCTGTATTCATCTGCTTCTTCTTTTTTGTGTTTTGGTACTGGACTGCATTAGCGTTGAGAGCGGCGGTGAAACTCACCTCTACGCGATAGGGAAATTATTTTTTTCTGGAGACTTTGGATCAGATAATAGTCTCAATGCCGATGTGATTATAGGAGCAAGAGGAGCGATCACATTTGGAGGCACTGAAGCATTGCTTTCCTCCAGCAATGCGCCATTCGGTTTTATGAAGGCTGTCGGTCGGACGGCCGGTCGATATACAGTTGTAGTCGAGATCGTTGATAACGCTAGCGCTGCGGTGGCCTTCCCCCACTGAAGTGGTCCTCCGCTATGTTTAGTAACCGGAGGAAACGCATTGCCAAAAAGCGACCAAAGTCAGAAGAGATTGATCAGCCCCACTTGAGTGGTCCAATTTGATTGTTAGTGCATAGCCGGCCTTTGGTCCATCTGGACGATGGTTTCCGGGGCCGGAGGGCGGTAGCCCAGAGCACTATGTGGGCGTTTCGTGTTGTAGTGTTTTCTCCATTCTTCGATCAGGATTTGAGCTTCTCGCAAGCTGTAGAAGATTTCGCCATTCAAGACCTCATCCCGGAACCGAGCGTTGAAACTTTCACAGTATCCGTTCTCCCAGGGTGAGCCGGGTTCGATGTACGCGGTCTTCGCGCCAACGGCCTTGATCCAATCTTGGACGGCCTGAGCAACGAAGCGCGCCATTGAAGGCGCCATTGGTTCGAGCCCAATGGCGAGCGGGCCATTGTCAGACCGAATAAACGAAGGCACGCCGCGCAGGATGAACAGGTCGCGCAGCGCATCAATGACGTTGCCGGAGTTCAGATTGCGATCCACGCGGATTGCCAATCATTCTCGGCTGTATTCGTCGATGATGTTGAGCGTGCGGAACGCCCTTCCGTCATCAGTCCAGCAATGCACGAAGTCGTAAGACCAAACATGATCACGGTATTCTGGCCGTAGCCGAACGCACGACCCGTCATTCAGCCAGAGCCGCCCCTTCTTTGGTTGTTTCATGGGCACTTTCAGCCCCTCTCGTCGCCACAGCCTTTCGACCCGCTTGTCATTCACATGCCAGCCTGCATCTCTCACTAGCGCTTCGATCCGACGATAGCCATAGCGGCCATATTGCCGGGTCAGCTCGATCATGTCGGCCACCAATCGTTCTTCATCCAGGCGACCAATCGCGCCCGCGACGAGGCCGAGCTTGCCAAGATCAATCGCGACCTCGATCGCCTGGTCGACGCCCTCATCAATGGCGTGTCCGGAGAGCGCGTCAAAGATCGCATGATGGCACTGGAAGCGGAGAAGACCGAACTCGAAGCGCGCCTCCAGACAGCACCGCAAGACGAAAAGCCATTGCTGCACCCGGCCATGGGCGCGCGCTACCGCAATGCGCTCACCGAGCTGCGTGACGCGCTAGCGGGCCAGAACGCGCATCATCATGCTGTCGAAATTCTGCGTAGCCTCATTGACAAGATCGTGCTGCACCCTGTTGAGAAAAAAGCCAGCGGTTTCCTGATCGATATCGAAGGCGACTTGGCGGGAATCCTAAGCCTCAGTCAGACAAGCAAAAAGGCCGCTGGACTAACGCCAGACGACCTGATGCAAATTAAGCTGGTTGCGGGGGCTCGATCCGGACTTGATTTGCAGGGCGGCGACGCCGCCGCCGGGCAAATGAAGTTGGTTGCGGGAGTAGGATTTGAACCTACGACCTTCAGGTTATGAGCCTGACGAGCTACCTGGCTGCTCCATCCCGCGGTGTTTGTTGTTTTTGGAATTGTTTGAGGATTTTTCTAGGTTTGG
>Ga0160419_100776_pt1 | contig 17363 bp, 20 predicted proteins | sample CelAP2metagpilot_2_FD_108196 | JGI IMG/M metagenome (GOLD analysis project Ga0160419, IMG submission 108196) | Phycosphere-associated microbial communities from Cellana algal ponds in Kailua-Kona, Hawaii, USA - Cellana AP2-4-25 metagenome pilot ... | reverse complement strand
CCTCCCTCCCAACCCACCTGGGGAATACATCGCACAGCCTCGGGGTCCATCCCGCCTCCCTCCTCCCCTCCTCCCCTCCTTTCTCCTCCTCCTCCTTTTCCGCCCACAGCCGGCTTGACCAGCATCGACCCTTCTAATAACAGCCGGAGGTTCGCCGCTGACGTCACCTGTCCCCGGTGTGGCCTATGCGTGTCGAAATGAAGGGCTTGGAACGGCTCCACGCAAGCATGCAGGACCTCACACGTCGTCGCTGCAATGAGATCCGCCTCAGACAACAGATTGGTCAGGGCATAAGCATGTAAGCCTGCAGGCCCCGTGTGTGCGAATGTTCCCGTGCGTAGCGCTTGCACCTCGGAGAGGGTGAGGGGGAGGGAGGAGGGGGGAAGGTGGTGGTGGAGGACGGAGAGAAGATTGTCGGCTTCGTGGGATTTGTGGAAGGCAGGGAAAGAGGAGGAGGGGTCGTTTAAGAGGGAAGCAAGGATTTCCAATGTTTCCCGACTAACGGTGGCCCGGCCTTGGACTAGGGAGGCGAGTCGGGCAACGATAACAGCGCGGGTTTCGGGGATGGTGAGAAGCTCTCCCTCTCCGTCTGAAGGTAATGGTGGTAAAATAGGAGGGGCCGGTGCAGCATTAGGGGAAAGTGCAGGAAGCGCATCCAAGGCCGGCTCTTCCAGCTCGAGGTGAGCAGTGCCCGTGGCTACCGCCGCTAGATCTCCGAGGGTGAAGCGACGTGACGGCCCCAGGTGCAGCACAGGCTTACGCGGCTCGGTGGACGAGTCGTTGCCGCCATTGTTGCCGTCCGCCATGCGACTCGAGCACGCTGTAGAGATGTATGTGCGTATTATATGTGATTGTTCGTTCATCTGGGAGTGTTGTGTGGTTGAATTATGAGGGCGTCGTGCGTGTCGTTCAAGCATGGATGGTGTTGAGGAAGGAAGGAGAGGGGATGCTACTGATTGAGATGGGCAGCTTTTGCTATCCCTAAAGGGCCTAATCCCGCACAGACTGGTCAGATGGATAGAGGATACTGGCAGTAAAGAAGATGTAACATAACTGTGGCGGTGCGTCGTGGCAGTGGAGTAAGCTTCCAAACCCATCCCAGAAAGCAACTCTTGACCTCGACCTCCCCCCCTCCTAATTTAATTTCTTCACATGGCTTCGCAACTACCCCCAGTGACTTGGTTAACACTCCAGAGAGACGTATATTTGTACAATACCATCACATATAATTGAGAAAGTTATAAAGAAGGAAGAGAAGGGCGACGGGGCGAAAGAATATTTTTTTCTTTAAAGTAAATCTTTAAAAGTCTTCCAGCACGGCATCACTGGGGAGTCGCGTGGAAGAGGGAGAATCAATTCTCCTCCAAAGTGGCGTGGAGGACCGTGGATAGAGGGAGGGAAAGACAAGACACTTCCTCCCCCTCACTGTAGGCGACAGAGGATGGAAGGGCGCGAAGCACGTTAGCTCAATCAACAGAAACATGAGAAGCCACAGTTGGCCACCGCCCCTGCATTGCCGCCCAAAACTCTCCTATCAACGCCATGATATAATTCACCTGCCGTAGCTTTTGTTCGAAGGCCTGTAGTCTCTACCTGTATTGTTGTTCTCTCCATCTCATTTTTTTTTATAGCGACGTGTCTCATCCAGCTTTCTATTCATCGCATTCATAATTTGTTTCAGCCGCTTGCGAGCGTCCTTTCTGTTCCTTTCCTCTTCAAGCGAATCCTCCACCTTCTGAGAAATGGTGTTCAGACACCCAATCTGCAAGGGCTGACTGAAAGTATAGAATTTGAAAAGCTTCTTTCGCTTTTGAAGATATGAACAGTCCACCGCCCACAACATCGCCGTCACATCCTTTTGCAGGCTGCGAGGAAGGAACAGCGATCCTTCCATCATTTCGCATGCCATCTCGCCGTGCCTGCGTCTGAAAAGTGTGCCCAGAGGCACCCACCAACCTTCCGATCTGTGTCACCATAATACATAGGGAAGGGAGGTGGAGAACCCGCCGCAATTGATGCTTTGGAAGGGCCCGGCAGCTTCTCCCATAATCCCATGAAGTCAATGTGATCAATATTGTACTTTTCAATGGCGGACGTAATCCACTCGCCATCTTTTTGGCCGATCTGACTGTACTCGTAGGATTCGGGGTAGTTGATGTTACAATGATCCTTCAGCTTCCGCATCACCTTTCCAAAACGTTTCCCCTTGTGCTGGGGCATGTCGGTGTAAACCCACTCCATCCCAAAATCTTGCACGAGCTTCGGCCCCGTCATCCTCAGGAGAGGTGTGAGGGACTCGACGCGATCCTCTTCGCCATAAAGTTTTGCCTCTTGGATCGCCTCCTTGGCATGGGCTCGAATTTACGTGGCACACTCGCTGGCCTCAATACCCTTGCGCCCCTCCGGGTGGAGGTTCCCCTTCACCACGAAATCGAGATTAAACCTTTCCAGCAGAGTCTCACCAGGTCTCTCCGGATGTTCAATCACAGATTATCCCTTATAGAGCAGCCGGCTGGTGAAAAGAAGGGCTGCTGGGTCCAAGCTGCCGATTGAGCAGTCGGGTTGGTCTCCCTGCAAATCTACCCCAGAGGGGCGGGGGCCGGTCGCAGAGGCGGAAGCAGCCATAGCTTGTTCCACGTAGAGAGCTTTGGGCTGTGCGTGTGTGCGGTGCAGGGGCAAAAAAGAGATTAAGGTCAAGAATTTGAAAACCCGGGCTAAGGATGGATGACAGGAAAACATGGCAAATTGTAATTCCATGCTGTACGAGGGTTGGTAAAGCTTGAGCTTCTTCTACAAAGCGACTGGGTCTGTACTTGCACGTATGTGATATAGGTCTATGTTGTTTGTATTTGATATTAAAGGGCTGAAACGATGCTTCTTGGCAATCTGAATCAATTGAAGGCGGGAAAAGATGGAGAAAGTGATGGAAAGTGATGAACAAGATAACCCGGCCGTGATCAGTACCTTCAGCGAGATAGTTAGGACTTACGTGGATGTGGATGTAGTAAAAGTTATCATACCGAATGACCCATTGGTCATCTGTTGAGCATGGCCCATATCACCGGCTTTAGGGGGGTAGGATTTCCCGGGATTTCCAGCGAGTTTCGTCCAAAATTATTCTTCGACCCAAATCCCAGAAGATACGCACTCGATATAAACTCGCAGATATACCCCAGACACCCCACCCCGCCTTGTATGCTTGTTCAAACTCCACGGTAAATCTTTTGTTTTCCAATATTTTTTTTTCCTGACTCTTGTTATTGTCACTCAAATGCGAAATGAGAGCGTGTGCGCATCTTTGATGCAGGAACCCTACAGCGGGTGGCTGGACCAAGCGATGAAGGAGGTTGACGAGCACCCTAACTCTAACCCGACGATTTTTTTCGCGAAAAAGCATGAAGGTAGCATGCTGCCCGGCATTTTTGTAGAAGCAGAAGCTCAACGTGAGAAAAAATGTCACCATTGCTGGATTCGCACGGCTCCTGACCAGGGCGGAAAGGCCGCCAGAGGGAGAATGTGACCTACATCTCACGAGCACGTTGCCGAATGGGGATCGCCGTGCTCTCGCAATGAATGAAATTGAACGATATTGTTGAAAGTAACGCTTTTTGTGGCTTGCGCCTTCATCGTTTGTTTTTGTTATGTAGCAGACCTGCCCCAGCGCTTATGTTCCCCGTCTCTCGCTCATCTCCCTGGATCTATTCGTTTAAAGTGGGCAAACGATTTCAAATATCGAAGTAATCGATTCCACACACGCCAAGATTACTTGTGAAACTCATTCCACGCGCTGAGAGCCCAATTTTCCTCTCCAACAGACAACCCAAATCTTTGGGTAGTTGTGGGTCCCATTCCTCCCGGAACCTCCGGACGGTAGGGTTGATGAGACACAAAATCGATATGCATACCCCCTACGTGAGTCATCCCTCCCATTTTTTTGCTTTTCCTGCCTCTCCCCGCATTGTTGCCCTCCTCGGTATGGCCTTCTACTCTTGGCGCTCGAACAGTAGCGGCTTCCAAAAGCATACAGCACACTCGACACATCGGAGCACGGCCAGGGGATGTCCTGCTATTGGGTCGATCGACGAAAAAATTACCTCTTTTTTACATCTCCCCTCCCTCTACCACATCTCCCTACTGTCCGTCCTTTTCTTTTTGTCTCCCTCATACACATACATGTCGGCATACAACGGACTTTTCTTTTTACCGCTTGGCAGCCGTCATGTTGCTAGCGGCCCCTGCCAAGGCAATCTGCATCTCGAACACATCGACACCCCCGTCTTGCTTCACTGCGGGTGGGTTTGGGGGTGGGGAGGCGGGTAGAATTAGAGATGAGAGATAAGAGATGAGAGATGAGTGGGTACTGCTAGTAGGGTGGACGAGGGAAAACAGAGAGGTGCAGCTAGAAAGTCCATTACACGACGATGCCGTCAAATAGCCATGACCGACATACAGCAAAGCAACACGAAAAAGTAAATTCGCAAGAGAAAGCAGGTCTGGATGGTACGCCTGCACGAAAACGCTGCTCCCTCAGTTCAACTCTCGTCGCTGGGCTCTCCCACAAATTGCCTCCTTCCGCTCACACACACACGCACCTTTGATGGAGACAGCTTGCTCAGGTGTGATCTTGACATATTTCTGTACGCACGCTAGGACATCAGCCTGTTTTTTTTGTGAGATGACATGTGAATGCAGCTATAACCATCCTGCGACACCTTATGACGATAACGTTGATGCGGCAGCCTGCACGTACCTGAAGCTGCTGAATATCTACGTCTGCCAGACGTTGATGGGCAAGAATGATAGACAGGCGCTCCTTGGCCATGTTGCTGTGTGGTTGAGTGGGTTTAGAGGGTGCATATGCGAGGATGCGATGCTCGGACTGGCATGGCCGCCTCATTTCTCTTTCCCTCTCCTCCTGTCCTCTCTATTCTCTTGCTTCTTCCACTTACCGCGGCGAGGTCATGCTAGTGGACAAGCCAAAGCCCTCGAAGGCCCGGGCAAACCGCAGGGCCAAGTCTCTCATGGTGAATAGGTCCTCTTCTGTAAGGTGTAGTTCGTCGTGTGAGACCAGATAGAGAATGCTCATTCTTCGCTGCGCGAAGCAAGAGTTGGCGATGACCCAGCCGCCTTTGAATGACCGCCCCGCCCCCTGTGCACTTTGACTTTTCTGAAGCCTTAACGCATGTTATCGTGCGGCGAGGCTTAGATGTAATGCCTGCCTGCGAGGACACACGGCATTTTCATGCCATTGTGAGGCAATGCCATCATCGTCATCATCAGTTTCTGGGCAAGCCTCCTCCTTCTCTTAACGTCCTTGCTTCCTCAACTCCCACGTCAGGTCTTCTTGCATGTTCCTTTAGACTCATGCACCCACTCGCATCATAACGCGAGATACAAATACCAGCATTTCCACTGCAAGTACAACGATGAAGCGGCGGATGGCATTCTCTCGTGGATGCCTTAGCATCTCATGCCTCTGCGTAATCGAGGACGCGGCACCCTCGCTCCTGGTTGCGGTAGTTTGGGCCCTCAACTCAAGCACAACATTCACACGACAATACTCCCTCCCCTGACTCACCACAGAAAAGAGCAGCATGCTGCGCCTTCATCAACAGGCTGGGCGTCGGCTGGTGGCCGCGGCAACGGGGAGTACGGCCACGCGTGCAGTTTCGTCCTCGGCCGCAACCCCGGCCCCGCAGCAAGACCTCAAGCTCAAGGCCAGCCCAAAGGGGGTACGTTGAAGTGGAGGGAGGGAGAGAGGGAGGGAGGGAGGAAGGTTTGAAAGGAGAGAGGAACACTCAAGGATGAAAGCACGAGGGAGGGGGAAGTTTTGGGGATGTCTCTGGTGTGACTCACAAGGGCCTTCGTGGTGCACGTCTAGAAAGAAGGAGAGATTGTAGAGCAGAGAGAGAACAGTCGCGACATATTGTCTGATATCGCTCCATTCCACGCACACACACACACGCTCATACACATGCAGAACATCAAGTTCTTCAAGGTCTACCGCTGGGACCCGGAGCAGAACCAAAAGCCCTACCTATCTACCTATCCAGTCGACCTCGATGAGTAAGTGGAGATGCCCCATGCCACCTCCCTCACTTCCTTCCTCCCTCCCTCCCTAGCTTGATCCACCATTCCCTCCCTCCTTCCCTTCCTATTCTCATGCAAGATGTCTGGTGCCAATCCGTTCGTTGGGTCCTTGAACCCTTTCAAAGGCATCTTCACATCTCACCCCTCTCTCCCTCCCTTTCTCCCTCCCTCCCATCTCCCTCCCTTTCTCCCTCCCTTTCTCCCTCCCTCAGTTGTGGACCCATGGTCCTGGATGCACTCTTCAAAATCAAGAACGAGCAAGACCCTTCGCTTACCTTCCGCCGATCCTGCCGAGAGGGCATCTGTGGGTCATGCGCGATGAATATTGACGGCACCAACACGTTGGCCTGCCTATCGTACATTAACAAGGGACCGGAGCCATGTAAGATTTACCCCTTGCCGCACATGTATGTCCTTAAGGACCTGGTACCGGACATGACGAATTTCTATGCGCAGTACAAGGTGAGCGCGAGGAAGGGAGGGAGGGAGGGTGGGATGCTTGGCCGACTGGTTTACTCCACCCGCGGGAGCGCTCATTCTTACCCTCATTTCCTTCCTCTGTCCCTCCCTCAGAGCATCGAGCCATGGCTCAAGGTGAAGGCCCCTGAGTCCAAGGACCCCAACAAGGAGCACCTGCAGAGCAAGGAAGACAGAAAGAAGCTCGACGGCATGTACGAGTGCATCCTCTGCGCGTGCTGCTCCACCGCCTGCCCGTCGTACTGGTGGGCAGCCGACAAGTACCTGGGACCCGCGGTGTTGATGCAGGCCTATCGCTGGATCGAGGACTCGCGCGACGAATTCACTCGGGAGCGCCTGGAGGCCTTGGATGACTCGTTCAAGGTACTTTCAGCCTCCTCCCCTCCTCTCTTTCCCGCCCATTCCTCTTTACGTCTAGCGTCATCTCCTCTTTCCCTCTCTCCTTTTCCTCCTTTTCTCCGCCGGTATCATCAAACCTCCGATTCCTATCCTCCGTTCCATAAATCTCACCTTTACTCATTCTGCCCTAACTCTCCCTCCCTCCCTCCCTCCCTTCCTCCCTCCAGCTCTATCGGTGCCACACTATCATGAACTGCACCAAGGTGTGTCCTAAGCATCTGAATCCCGGCCGGGCCATCGCCCACATTAAGAAGCGATTGGCGGCAGTGCACTAGCGGGGGGCAGACAAGGTGGGAGGAAAAAGGATTATATCATAATATGAAAAAAGAGTCGTAATACTATGAAAAAAAGGGAAGTTGGGAAGGACCAGAGAGGGAGGTATGACAAAAGTTTTGTGCAGCGACACGGATGTTGTTGCTTGAACGAGGATAAGAGAGGGAGGATGAGAGAGAGCAGGGGGACTGCGCGGGAGTAGAAGCACATGCCCTCCATGCCCTCGAATGAGATGATCGAAGGGGGAAAGTGAGGAAGGATCGATAACGACCAAGATGACGATCACGAACTACTATGACGGACATGACCTCGGGGAGCCCACGGGCCCACATGCGCAAGGAAGGGACTCCTTTCAGAGACAATTAACATATTGTTTCTCATCTATCCGTGATAGACTCAGTTTTGGAGAGTGTACATCGTTGATCGTGTTTCGGTGTTCATCAACTGCTTTCTTTGTTTCTTTCTTTCCGTCCCTCTCCTTCCATCGCAGGGACAGAGCGGAGACACACACAACAAATTATAACTATTAAGTCAAAGACACCGCCTGCCTCTTTTCTTTGGCCGTTTTGTTCGCCCCTCCCTCCCTCCCTCCTTGACTCACTTCTGTAATTTAATCGTCGACTCAAGAGCGACGCCAAAATCAAACATAACTTTTCCCATTTGCTTCTTCTTTTATTTGCAGAAACGTCACGGCCACGCGGACGTACGCACCTCGACGCTCCCCCTTGTGATCGCAAGTGCCACTACAGCTATGCTGCCACAGCTGTCTCTACAGCGGTTGCTCCTCTTCTTCTGCTGCTCCTCTTCTCGTGAAAAAAGACCTCGTTCTGTCTTACCCTCACTTTTCTTACGGTTCTCTAACTTCTTGTCGTCCTTCTCCTCTCCTCCATTTTTTATTTTCTCTCTCCCTCTCTCTCAAACCATTTCGCTATCTCTTTCTCTCTCTATCTTTTGTCTTCGTCATTGTCATCACTACGTCTTGCTCGTTCTTTGAATCCTTCTCCTTGTCTTTGGTCGATTATTCGCTCATTCCTTAATTCAAGTTTAAATTTAAAGTGCGTACATCCTGCTATGTTACCTACTTGTCTGCCTCCCTTCCCTTATCCCTCCCCACCCACCCCCTTTCACTGGTATATCTTCGCAGTTGCTTTGTTGCTTTAATTCTTGGCTCTTGCTACTACTATAAGCGTAGACTGCTGCTGCTGCTGCTGCTGCTGTTGACCGTGCGGACGAGGTCCGCATAGGGACCGAGAAGAGGGCTTCGTTTTCCAAACGGGTAGGAGAGAAAACTAAAAAGAACAAGCCACGCCACGTTAAAACCGCGCACGTCTGCCGCTCCTTGCTTCCGTGTTTCCCCCCCTTCTTCCTCCCCTCCTCCCTCTCTCTCTCTCTCTCTCTCCACGCTACTCTTCATTCCCCCTCCTATCTCATCACCGCCCCCCCACCCCACCCCACCAATCCATCCACCACCCGCACCAAGATAATTAGAAAAAATAGAATATGAAGAAATAAAATCAGTCATCCGGTATGTCCTTGTTGCTGCACACCAAAATGTCGGTGTGGGCATTTTCCTGCAGGAAAAAACAAGAAAGGGAAGGAGGAAGGAAGAAGCGACAGAGAAGAAAGCACAACCATCACGCACAGATCTATCTACAAAAAACCGTTGCTCATCTCGATCTAATGGTGCTGTTTCCCCTCCTTCTCCTGCTCGACCGCAACCTTCTCCTCCTTCCCTCCCCCACTCCCTCCCCCTGCCCAGTACCGTTGCAGAATCCTGGCCGTTGCCGGGACGAGTGCATGCAAGTTTGCAGCTTTCCCCGACCGAGCCAATTTCATCTCATCCCTCACATGCGTCGCGAGCTGCTTCCCTAGCTCCACCCCCCATTGGTCGAAGGAATTGACGTGCCACACAAAACCTTGCACCGCCGTCCTGTGCTCATACAACGCCAAGAGTTGACCCATGGAGTAAGCATTCAAGCGAGGAAGTAGGAGAGAGAGGGAGGGTCGGTTCCCCTTGAAAGTCCGATGGGGAACATGCTGAGGCAAAACACCATCAGCCAGGAGCTCCGCGCTTGTCTTACCAATGGCCAAGGCATCGGGCTGCGCGAAAAAGTTGCACATCAACTCGTCGTGCGACGACAACTCCTCCCCCACCACATGCAATGCCTTCTGGCTCTCCGCAAAGCCAATGAAGTCCACAGGGACTACTTGGCCCATGTGCAGCAACTGGAAGAACGAATGCTGGCCATTGGTGCCCGGCTCTCCAAAGTCAATCTCGCCAATTTCGTAATTGATCTCTTCTCCATCCACCGTCACATGCTTCCCATTACTCTCCATGTCCACCTGCTGGATGTGCGCGGGGAATTTCATCATGGCTTCCGCATAGGGTATGATCGTCCGGCACTTGTATCCCAGGAAACTCATGTTCCAGACGCCCAACAACCCCATCAGCACCGGCAGATTCCTCTCAAACGGCGCCGTCAAAAAATGCCGATCCATGCTCCGGGCACCTGCCAGAAATTTCTCAAACACCTCATATCCGAACTTCAACGAAATTGGCAAGGCCCCGGGAGACGCACACACGCTATACCTCCCCCCAACCCAATCCCAAAACTCAAATAGCCTGTGGCTAGGGATCCCGAATTCCTCCACCAAATGCGTCGCCGACGCCGAGGCACACGCCGCCATATGCTTCGCGCAAACCTCTGGGTCTTTTCCCATGCCATCCCACAGCCACTGACGCATCGTCCGCGCATTCAACATGGTCTCGGCGGTCACGAACGACTTGCTCACTACTATTACCAGGGTCTCCTCCGGGTCCAGCTTCTCCTGCGCCCGTGCCACGTCTACAGGATCGACGTTCGAGAGGAACCTCAATCGGAAGTCACGGCATGAACTGGAGCCCTCCTCCTCCGTCTTGAACACCTCGTGGATACACGCCGGGCCCAAATAACTCCCTCCAATGCCGACTGCAACGATATTTCGGATTTTCTTCCCCGTCGCCCCGCGTATGGTCCCTGCCCTCACCCCCTCCGAAAAGGCCTTTACCTTGTCCAAGACTCCATGCACTTGCGCCACCACATCCACCCCATCAAGCACAATGCTCTCCTCCCTCCCCGCCCGTGTCGCCATATGCAACGCCGCCCTCCCTTCCGTATGGTTGATCTTATCCCCGCGGGCCATTGCGGCTATTTTCTCTGCCACTTGCGCGCGTTTGGCCAAGTCAATTAGTAGGGCACGTGTTTCCACCGTCATTTGCTGCCGCGAATAGTCGAAATACATCCCATCATACTCCGCACACAACGCCTCCGAACGCACCGGATCTTGAATCAGATGCCGTAGATGCAAGGCCTTAATCTCCGTGGCGTGCTTCACCAGCCGCTGCCACTCCACAGTCTGCGATGGAAGCTTGAATGAGGGCTGGGCACCTTGGGCATGCGCGCCAGGGGTAAGGACTGAAGAGGAGGCGGCCGCAACAGGCATTGGGTGGAGAGCACCGAAGGGAGAGGAGGCCGAGGCGCTGGCGGCGGAGGCAAGCTTGGAGGGAGGGATGCTGGCAGCAATGTGCGGTATGCGCAAGGAAGAGGAGGAGGAAGTTGGTGGCCGGGAGGAGGAGGGGGAGGGTGGGGGGATGTGGTGGAGAGGCTCCTCACGGAAGCCTTGGATGGGATGGTGGCCTCGATGCGGCTTTCTTGGGGGCTTGCGGTGATTTACGGACATGGCCATCCTCCGACTACTACTGCTACTACTACTACTACTGCTCCTGCCGGTGCTGGTGCTTCTACTTCTACTGAAGCTTGGATTGGTGTCGCTACTTGGACTGTTGCTGCAGGGACTGCCGTGCCGAGATCCCGCGCAAGTCCACGAAGCGGCCATCAGGCCGGGGGTAAACGCGCTGGAGTGTGGGGTCAAGGAAGATGAAACCAGATGAGAAGTGAAACCCATGGGGTGTATTTCTTCCTTGTGTGCTCATCATTGTGATCAACATATTTCGATGCTGATCTCAAGAAGGAATCTGGGTTGAGGAGGGGTTGCATTTAGGTGACACGTCCTGATCTTTCCCCCTGACTTACGTGCTGTGTGGTGGGACAGCCTGGCCCGGTATCCCCCTGTGTGCAGTCACGGTGGTGGCACCCACGCATAACATGACGGTCGAGAAAGTGGACAACCCTCGATGGAGCCATGAGGGTCGCCGCCTGCTCCGCTGTCCCATGGCAGGGGCCTGGCCGGCGGCTTTGAAGCTTTTGGCGCGGCGGTTGCTGCGAGCGGGTGTTGCCTGTGCGCGTGTCTACGTCCCAGAAATGTATCAGTAGACCATCATTAGGTACGCTGAAAACATGGCATGCAAACCACGGGAAGAGAAAATGTTACCAAAACTAAAGGAGAGCTTGCGAGGCAGGCGCTTTTAGCTCATTCCAGCAAGTTGGCTCGGTGCTCGCGCTCGCTGTCGAGAGGTGCGTCTGAGTCTTTTCTGAGTATGTTTTTTGATTCATCGCGGGCAAGCCAGCGGACTGTGCCGATTTTGTTGCACGTTTTCGGACTTGTCGTCATGTATGTGGTGGTCACATGATTTGGTTACTGCGGATGGTGTCCGCATGTGCAGCTTGACACCGGGACACTGCTTCAACATCATCAACCTTATTTGACGATTTTGCACATGGCTTCTCGATCAATGGCTAGGACGGTATACCTCGGTTATCGAGGTCAGACTAAAAAGGATGACATACAAGGCAGAAAATCACAAACAAAACGCCAATTCACCTGATTTCAAGTTCAATTAATTTTCTGATCGTTTTTTGCCTGCCTCGAATCGCTGTCCGAACCTGTTCTGATTTCGAAACTGTTGACGTTCTCTGCTGCCCTCTCCACTCCGCTCCTTCAGCCAATCCCCTGCATTTCCCCTCCTTCTTCCTCCCTCTCCCTCTTTTCCCCGCTCTTCTTCCATGCTCCTCCTTTGTCTCACTGTACCTCGAGTGCCTCCCTCAAGAGCTCGGCATATGACGCCTTGGTCGGACTGGCCCGCCGCAAGGAATCCACCCGCTCCCGGGCAGTGAGCAAAGCAAATGATGTTGCCTGCTTCAAGCTCAGAGACTTGGTCTTACAGAGCATGGCTGCCACAAATCCTCCGATAAACGCATCGCCCGCCCCATTCGTATTCACCTCAGCGCCGGCCTGCAATGGATAAGGAGGCAACAGAGCCTCCTGCCCCGCCCATTTTGTGGCTTGCCACGCCAACGCCTCGGATGCCTGTAACCGTTTCTCGTTACTCGTCACCTTCACATAGGCTCCACACTCCCCGAGGGTCAGGGTCACGATGGCCAGCCCTTGCGCCAACAAAGCGTCGGCCGCCTGCTGGAGGGAGGAGCGGGAGGTGGCCGCGTCGCTGATTTGGATGCCGCTATCGTTGCCACTTAGGAGTAAGTTAGCCTCTTCTTCATTGAGGTGTAGGACATCCGTCCATGGCAATGCCTCAGTCAAGATGCTCGGATCGTTGTTGCTCGTGGTCACGCCATTCAAATCCATGCTCAGCAATAATGACCGCCGCGTCGCTGAAGCTCGTGGTTTGACTGCTGCTGCTGCTGCTGCCCCCCCTCCCCCTCCTTCTCCTTCTCCACCATTCTCTTTCACATTCAGCACCCCCGCGGCCTCCTTCAAAAAGTCCCGCAACGATGTACCCTGAAACTGCTTCATCAAATGGGGATATCCAAAATGCAACGCCGACACCCCCTGCAGCCCCCCGTCCTCCCGTCCCTCTCTCAATGCCTCCAGGGCCTCCGCGGGGGTAAAAGAATCATTGATGTGCAAATTGGCAAAGCAACCCCTCGCACCCGTCGTCGCCAAAATCGGCAAAACCGCCAAACCGGTGGACTGACCGTCATCACGCAACACCAACGATGTGTCCACCCCCGCCTCCTCCATGTGCCTCAACAACTCTTCGCCGTGCACATCATTCCCCACCTTCGTCAACACCTTCACAACCGACCGCCGCTTTCCCCTCCCACCTTTCCTTCCTTCCAATCCGTACATCATCTCTGCCACAGCCAACGAAGACTGCGGAGCCGAGCCCCCGGGGCAAAACGCTTGCTTCTGGAACGTCTTGATCGTTCCAAACGCCTCCCCCTCCCCCGAAGCTCCCAACAGCATCAGATCAAGACAACTCAAGCCCACGCACAACAATCCTCCTATCCACGGTTCATCATCCCCCCCTTCCATCCCTCCTCCTTCCTCCTGCGCCTGCAATGCCTTGGCCTTTGCAGCCGTAGTCGACTGCCGGGCCAGCAACATCCGCAAGGCGGGCGGCATGGCAGCACACCGCGTGCCTTCCAACACTTTCTCGAGCATATCCATCTGGTGGAAAAAACCAGGGTCCGCCCCCTTCGCTGCCCCCTCAGGGACCTTGAATAAATAAGCCGTGGCAAGAGCGGCTTGCTCGGGGGAGAGGTTTTTGCGGGCAAAGTAGTCGCACCAGACAGCTACGTCCAGCATTAGGGGGACGCATAGAATCGAGTCCATACACCGCGTGTAGGTCAGCATGGTGTGTGGAGAGCCCAGAAACCCTAGGCTGGTGTATTCAACGATATCTCTTTTCTCGTCGCCTATGAATGGGGTGTACATCACGCGGACCTGGTGATCCACCGCATGTTCTTCCCAGCCGTCGAAGATATCGGATTTCACCCGCATTTTAGCATCCAAGGTCTTTTTGCTGGTTAAATTCAGCATGTCATTATTTCCTAAATGATTCGAAGAAGCAATCACCGTGGGCGTGAGACCTAACGCACGAATGTATTCCACCGCCGCCGTTTTGAACTTGGTCTGTCCAGCTTTGAAATCCGTTCCGAGAATGTAACATCTTCTCCCCTCCTTCCCTCCCTGCGCCTGCACCTGGTGAGCTGCTAGCTCGGCCAGGCCCGGACACAAAGTGTTTTGCGAGCCACCGTTAACAAAGGAACAGCCCTCCAAGCAGGCGGCGACGGCGTAGAGGAGGGAAGGAGAAACTTCGGGATCGTTGACCTCGATAGCATTGAGCAAGGAGGCAGCCGAGGGGAAATCACGGAGAGTAGGGCGTTCGACACTCGCAGACCATATGACTGTTATGTGCCCATGGGCAGGGATTTTATGCGTGGATCGAAAGCGTTGAATATCCGCGCGGAGGAGGGCGAGGGATTGGGCGTGTGTGGTGCTCGCGTGGTCGATAACGTGGGAGGCGGTGGCGTGTTGCGACTCTCCAATGAAAGAAGGGTCCCAGACCCCTTTTAAGATTTCCATTTTATTCAATGGCTCTCGGACTTGTCGCACCAAATCATAATCCAAGACATGGCTGGCGTACAATGCATCCCCCAGCGGGGTTGGACGAATGTCCCACCCACCGATAGCGGCCTGGTTGGCGTCTGCCAGGGCGTAGGTCTCTTTGTACCCTCCCTTACCGCCTTTCATGGGCAGTTGCGTAATGCATCCCAGGTAATTCGCCTTGATTTTCCCCGTGGGCCCTTCCCATTCAAGCCCTAGCTGATTTGCGCGGAGGCCGGCCAGCATGGTCACGCCATTATTGCCTCCAAGCCCGACGATGAGGATTCCCAAGGCCGCCGGCCCTGTCATACTCGTGCCGCTGTTCGTGCTGTTGCTGTTGCCTGTAAGGCCAACTCTTTCGAGGCTGTCTTCCAGCTTGTTGAACATGCCTTGGTTTTGGTGGAGGTAGTAGTGGATCTCGCTATACGTTCCTCTGTTTTGTCCCTGTTGGATGACGCAGACAAAGCTTACAAAGTTTATAGATGGTCACAAACAGTCCCACAACCTCTGTTTAATGGGTCTACGGCATCTAATAAATATACCTTTGGGTGTAATTGGCACTTTTTTTCATGCTTGCTGCCCCTCGCAAGTTTTTGATCGCTCGTCATCGCTCCCTCCTGATGACTTCTGCACTGAAGTTCAAAGTCTAACCTCTCCACACGCCCCCTCAACACACACAACCACACAATGCAGGGTCGACGCAACAACCATACAACACAGGGTCGACGTTGAAAATGCCATGCTTCCTAGCACACGTTCTCGCAAGGCCTCCGCCCGTCAGAGAGAGGAACTGGAGGCTGCGAGGGAGGAGGAGGAGAAGGGTAATCTTGATCTGACGGGTCAGACGGGTCCGAGCGGAGGCCTTGTATCAGGACCAGCAGCAGCAGCAGCAGCAGCAGCAGGCAGCGGTGAAGCTTGTGATGGAGGTCGTAAAGGAGATCGTGGAGGTGCGCGTGCGGGAGCCTGTGGAGGAGCCAGTGGAGGAGGGGAGGAGGCGGCGGCTAGCCATAACGTCATTCGGCAGAATATTACCTCATATGAGGAGATTTTACCACCTCCCTTCGCTGCTACGCCTGGCCATCCTGCTGTAGCTCTTGCACCTGGTGCTCCTGGACCTGGTGCTGCCGGTGATCCCAGTGCTCCTGCTCTAACCGGGAGCCGAGGAGGCGGTGGGGGAGGCCGCGGTGGCCGTGCTGGACGGCGTGGGTGCCTTACTGGAGGTGTCGCACTAGCAGCGATACGAGCCCCGCCTCCAGCAGCAGAAGAGGATAAATATGCGGCCTGGGAGAAGAGGATGCTGCGGGAGACTGCAGCGGCTGAGAGAAAGAATGTAATTGCGGCCGAGAACATTGCGGCTGTCCCCGCAGAAATATCAAATTTAGAGGCGGAGATTAGGGAGTTGATGGAGATGATGCAGAACCTTGGTAAGTCGGGGGAGGATTGAACGGGAGGGAGGGAGGGGGGGAGCTGAGTCCTTTTCTCCATTGGCCCGATTGTGCTGCCGCCTCCTGCTGGAGATGAGAAATGATATAAAAATTGAGACATCTTTCTTCCCTCAACGTCAGACAGGCGGCAACCAACAATAGCGTGCGTCAGTACCTGCACCCTCCGCCACCTAAGTCCTCCTCCTCCTCCGCTTCTAGCCACACGCCCCGCACGAAGGCCGTCCTCCAACGCATCCTTGCCCAGAACATGATGGCCAGCGACGAGATCGGCTTGTTGATGGGCGCACCTGGCTTTAGGAGGGTGGGAAGGGAGAACGATGATAGTGAGAAGGATGATGATGATGATGATGATGATGATGATGATGATGATGATGATGATAATGATGATGATGATAATGATGATGATGAGGAGGAGTTGCGCAGGCGGCGGCGGACTGGGGGTAGAGGGGAGGAGGAAAAGGAGGACAGTGGAGAGGACGACGACGATGACGAGGAGGATGATGAAGAATTAGTAAGATTGTTTATGTTGTACAGAAAATATAGAAAGCAGCGCTGGGCCAAGCGCAGAAGGGAGCAGGAGGAGGAGGAGGGGAATTGGGGGGGGGGATGAGGGCGAGGAGGACGGGATGGGAGGCGGTGCTCAAGGAAGCAGAGGGAGGAGGAGAATTGTGGCTGTTGATGTCGTGAATGAGTATGTGAAGGGAGTCGAGGAGAAGAATAGGCGACAGCGTTTGCGGAAGAAGGGGAGTGATGAGGAGAAGAAGCGGCAGCAACAGCCTCGGGAGGAGCTGCTCTTGAAGCAAGCACTTACACTGCTTGTACCGCCCGGCCCGCCGGAGATCACGTTGAGCACTAGCGTCACCTCCGTCACTGACGTCTACCGCGAGTGGTTCAGTCGTTCAGCCGTCGGGGACGGGAAGCCGCTGCAGTATTATTTCCTCCTTGCGCCTCCAGGCGGGAAGGGTCCGTCCTCGCACTATATCCAAAACAGGCACATTGACAACGGATATGGCAGGACTTAGAAGTTCTGGGTCCGGCACCGTCGTCCTATCTTTTTGGCCATTGCCTACGAGGTAAGCCACAGGGGGAGGTTGAGACGGCTGCTGGTCCCTCCCTCCCTCCCTCCCTCCCTCCCTCCCTCCCACTCTCCCACTCTCCCTCTCTCCCTCATATCTCCCTTTTTCCCTCCCTCCCCCACCAAGGAGAGCGACAACTGAGTAGCATGGAAATGCTCCTTGAAACGCCACTAGCTTTGTTTTTGAGATGGGCAATCACTCCCCCCTCCCCCCCCCCCTCCCCCCCTCCCCCCCTCCCCCCCCCCCCCCATCTCCCTACACTACCCCACCCCCCCCCCCTCCCCCCCCCCCTCCCCCTCCCCCCACGTCTCCCCCT
>Ga0160419_100775_pt1 | contig 17368 bp, 11 predicted proteins | sample CelAP2metagpilot_2_FD_108196 | JGI IMG/M metagenome (GOLD analysis project Ga0160419, IMG submission 108196) | Phycosphere-associated microbial communities from Cellana algal ponds in Kailua-Kona, Hawaii, USA - Cellana AP2-4-25 metagenome pilot ... | reverse complement strand
TGTCTTTTTCTACAAAGCAAATAATTAAATATGAATCCTATCGCACTCAACCTTTTGCTGCATCGTATGCGCCCTGATTACGTTTCTCGCGTTGGCCGTCCAAGGACCCTCGAGCTTTCCTACCCACGATCCACAGTACCGCCGGTAGCGAGGTGGGAGACGTGGGGCACGATAACAAAGGACTGAATGGGAACTTTTTTTGGGCTGGGTAGGGTAAACTAGTTTTCAGAAAGTCCGTTAGTTATCCGTCTGTTTTTTGGTCTTGAATGAAAAAATTAGAACTTGGTTCCAGTTTGCATCAAGGATTGCACCATCCCGAGTCCACTCATGAGCGTGGTCATGTCCAGCGAGGCCGGTTCGCTGGGGCCTGGGTTATGAGTGGTTGAAGAAGATGTGCGGGGACCATTCATTCTCCTCTGCGGGATTTCGCTCGTGGTGGCTGGCGGCGGCGGAGAGGGTGTGTCATTTGTCGTCGATGGGATCGTGGAGTGATTGCTGATGTGAAAGAACCACATGCTGGACCCGAGCGTCATGATTAATTTCATTTCCGGGGGCATGGCCACGGCGTCACAGTACTTCCAGTGCAGTTCCTCGAGTACTTCATCGTATTCCCGAATGCTCAGCAGCAAGGATTTGCTGAATCCGTCGAGGCGAAGGTTCAGGGGATTGTACCACGAATTCATCATTTCCACGCCTGCACCGACCGTGACGAGTGCCTTTTGCATCATCTTCACGTTGCGTTTCTTGGTCATTTCCCGGTTGGCGCGAAAAACTTCGTACCGGATGTCTTCCAGGGAATCGTCGGGGCCTAGTACTCGAAAGGGTTTGAATCCCTTTTCGTCGATCAAGTACTGAAGGCGGCCAAGGAGTTCATACGTTTCTTCTTTCTGGAGTGCCAGATTCTCTTGGATACGTTTTTTCGTGGCCTCCACTTTGGGGTCGCGAGGAAGATGGACGACCGGGGACGGCACCGCGGTGGGATCTTTGGTCGTCGTCGTTCTACGGCGAGTGTGAGTGTGAGTGTGAGACGGACCGGGAGGTGATCGTGAAGGCGACCGAGAAGGAGACCGTGAGTGACGATCGGGGGACTCCTGGGGGGACGGCAAATATCGATCTCGTCCATGATTGACTTTGACGCTACTGTCGTCTTCATCGTCGGATGAAAGAGCGTCGTCTTTCTCGTAATGGTCGTCTTCTCGGTCCTTGCTGTCTTCGTCTTGGTCGTCGTCATCGGGGGAAGGGTAGGGATGTGCTTGACGTTGTCGTGGCGGGTCGGCATCATTTTCCAATCCTTCTTCAATATCCGAGAGACCTTCTTCGTCATGAGGTATCATCTGTGTGCTTTCGATCGTCGTAGAAGTGTTGTTGGACATCAGGGAGGTATGCATGACCTTATCAAGGGCCTCTTGCCAAGTTGGGTTCAATACCGGGACCGGCTCTTCTAAATTGGTACTGATGTCTAGTTCCATTCTTAGTTTGTTGTAAAGTAAAAAATATAAATTTTGTTGTGCCACCAAATGCGTCCGCAGAACATACGATGTTTATGAATTCTTTTGAATCGCCGCCCACGCCCGTATACTCCTGGATCGAGACTACCGTTGCCAGAGTGTCCAAACGGTCCTCGATGCGCTGGACTCGGTCGCCGATTTGAAAGGTGTGGTAAAAAAAGACACGATGTATTCACAAAATGGTTTGGAGGGAGTCTACTGAGTACGATTCGGGGTAGTATGTAGGAAGGGTCTTGGAGTACAAGATTGTGTCGAGTTCTGCCAAGACGCCGTTGTCAAAGTCTCGCGATATCGCCATAATGGATCCTGGATCCGTCGCGACCAGGACGTTGCGATTCGTTTCATAGACGTAGTTCAGTCCCTTCGTCGTGGTCTTCATGTTCACATCCACGATAAGGCGGTAGAGAAGAGTTTGGAGAATGTGGGACGGATGGATGGTACGTATGGTTTTGATTTCAATCAAGTGGCAGTGGCGTTGTTTGTCAACGATGAGTACGTCGTAGTTGCCGCGGAAAAAAAAGGATGAATTGGGCGATAGCGCTTGCTGTATGTTGACGCTCCACCACGATTCCTGTTGGCCGAGGATGCCCGGGAATTGGTCCTCTCGAATTTGTTCCATGATTTGCAGGATACGGATCGTGGGCACGAGACCGAGACGTTCTTTTTCGAGTCTCAATATGCTGTATGACATGACAAACGACTGGAGCTGTGACTTGGCCATAGCTGCTCTCAATACAATCGGTCGTGTGGTGCTCCATCCGCATTGAACGACCAAATATCTTCCGATTGTGGCTTGAATTTTCTTCCTGGCAATGAGGCGCTTGATTTCGTTTTCCATCACCACCGACACGAGTCCTTGGCGTTTCAAGTGAACATACTTTCGATCCCGCGTGTCTTTTGCGGCGAATTCCGGGCTATGAACACTAAGGTGATGGACGCCGTGCTGTCTTGCGATTCGTTCAATCGTCCAGCCAATGAGAATATCGACGATTGACCCGACTCTCATTGCGGCCGATGGGGGAAGTAGTGGGGGCAGAGGACCGTCTAGCGTCACGAACAAACGACGAAACTCGTCAACCCACGAATTCATTATAGGGGAAGAAATAAGTGGGATGATGCATGAGGGCGAATCGCTGACATTTGAGATACGGGGGGCCGTTCCGCGACGTGTCACTTCGCGACTCTTGAGAAAGGCCTTGTAGAAAAATGTGCGTGCACTCTTGTGTCCGATCCACGTGAAGCTACGCATGTCGACGATGCCCCATCTGGCGCGCGTCGCCGAGACGTACTTCATTCGCTCCTCTTCTTCAGTTGCGGTCTTTCGTGTCACGTCAATGTCGTCTGCAAGTATGGTCACGTCGCATTCGCCGCCCTTGAAATGATGCACGGTAGAAAATACAAAGGCGGGTTTTCGAAGAAGGCGCGGTGTTTGATCACGCAACCAGTGTTTTTTGGCGAGCGCTTGTTGACGATCCTTGACAATGTCCATCGCCCGCTTGGGGGTGACGGCGTATATGCGACTGGTCTCGAGGTGCACGGCGTCCCAGAATTTGGTCGTCGAGTCACCGTCCGATATTTCAACGGTCAGAAGAGCGTTCATGGTGAACAGAAACTTAGCATACAGTCTTCCCAGCGTCGCGTTGTAGAGCGCCTGCACGCATACACTCTCTATCACGTCTGGGCCCAAGGACGAGGTGTAGGCACTCGTCATGTTCAAGTCAAAGCGTGCGTTGATAAAGGCGACCACGTCGGGACAGCATCTCCTTGTTTCGCGCAAATAATGCACAATTTTATCCGCGGCCGGAATTGTGTCAAAGAGACTGTCTGTTTTCATGAATCCAAAGATAGCCTGCCATCGATCGCCGGTGATGATCACTGCCTTGTTCATTTCACGAAACATTTCCAGGATTGTGTAAGCCTGTGGAGGCGTGTCCTGGGCTTCGTCCACCAAGACAAAGGCAATTTCGTTCATGTTATAGTGCGTGGCGGTTTTGCCCACGAATGTTCTCAGATCCTTTTCGTCCAATGTCTCGGACACATCTCTGTAGGTTTCGTACGTGTACGAGTCCGTATTTTTGTCGTCAATGTCGAGTCCATTGGAAAGACCGTGCTTGACCGTTTGAAAAAAGAGCGAGTCGAACGTCTGTACATGAAGACCGTCGTCGGTTCTCACTCTTGCAATGGTGACGGCTTGTTTTGTGAAACTGAGAAGCAGGACTGCTTTTTTTTCGTTGATACGCTTGACCAATCCCGTCAGCATGGCCGTTTTCCCGCATCCCGCAAGTGCTTCGACTACCACGTACTTGTTGGCATCATTGGAAGCAAGAAGAGACATGAGAACATCGACCAGCTCCATGATGTTTGCGAATGCTAAGCTATCTTTAATATGTATATGGTGCGTTTTTTGGTGTGTGTGTTGTGTTTCTTTGCTTTGTATGGCGCGGGACTCTTTGTGTTGTACTGACGAGTGCACGTATGTGTGATGTCTCGTGCGAGATGCCTTTTTGGACCCTTCCTCGCCATTTAATTCATGATCATGCCTTACTTCCACTTTCATCGCACAGCAATCACTACCTCCCTCACCACCAAGATGTACTCCGTGCCTAGCTTCGACGAACTCTCCGCTACCTTGGAGACCAAGTGGACGACCGACTTCAAAGTCATCCCGCCCAAGTCGAGTGGTAAGAACGGGATCATGACGGGGAGCATGATGTACGTGCGAAAGCTTGACAATGGTCGCGTCATTGACGATCAGATTGCATTCATGGGACCTCCTTGTACGATGCTGCCACCTATTCGGGATGGGCGTATGCTGTACCCCAAAATTACACTCAACCTGAATCGCAAAGACGGCAAGACTGATGAGAACGATCCGAAAGACGAGGCGTATGCAAAGGAACGGGACGCGTTTATGGACTTTATTCGCGAAATGGAGGCGCAGACTTTGAAGAAGGTCAAGGAGAATCCCGTCGCCTATTTCGGAGGCAAGGTGATCTCTCCGGACAATGTCTTTATCAAGAAATCATTGGTGGAAGCGGAGGAGGATAATTATCGCACCAAGCTTGCGTGCAAGGTGGATCTGAAGGAGGAGGCCAATGGTGCCAGAGAGGACATTGATTGGAATCATGTGCGTATCGATGTGCAAGATGTCAAGCTTACGAATGGCGAGGTGGAGTGGAAGAAGATTACGTTGGAAGAGATTGCTATACGCGACAAGATTCTGCCGAGTTTTAGAAGTGCATATCCCTATTTCGAGATTGTCAAGAACCATCGGAGCGGCGAGATGGAGGGGTATTGTAAGATTCAGTGGTGTCTGGCAGGCCTTCAGCGCATTGAAAAAGTGCATGACATGAAACGCGCCCGTGACGACGGGGACGGTGATGCCGAAGGACCTAGTCCTAGTTGGATGGAGAAAATCAAGGCCTACATCAAGGACAAGGACGACGAGACGGTCGTGGAGACTGTGGATGAAGCGGTTGTTCAGGAGACTGTGGATGATGCGGATACGGCGAATGTGGAGAAGAAGCGAAAGATTGTGTGATGCGAACACGTCTAGAGTCTAAAAATTATTTCTTTGGGGTGGGGGCCGAGTGACGTCGATTCCCATGCTAGTAAGAATGTTCCCATATCCACGAAGTGAGTTGGTATAAAATTGTTGCTCGTCATTGCAAGCGAGGACCTGTTCGCTGGTCATGATGGGCTTTGAAGTTTGTTTGAAGGCTTGATAGAGAGGGCCCGCGTTAATAGGCAGCGGCTGTTCCTCTTTCTCTTTCGTAGTACTACACGTCTGTATGGAAGAAAGAGCTACTGGCTGAGATGTTTTGTTCGATCGACTGCGATGATTTACTTTTGAAGCCCTCGGGGCGGATTTTTGTTTTGGCTTCCCACCACCGCCACCTTCTTTTCCCGTTAGTGCGTTCGTGTCGGCCCCGCTGGTCTCGTTACCTGTCGTCACCAATGTTTGTTTGGCAAAGGTCCGGTTGGTCAGAGGCAAGATGTTGACAAAGGTCGTGTACGAGGCGTCTGGGCCGGCATAATTCAGGTAATGGAATCCCCAAAACTTGACGTTTTTGCAGTTCAGAGCCCGTTCCTTCAATCGGGTGATGTCCCCTACTTCCTTAAAATTTCTACGTACGCTTTCGTAGTCGTGAATGATGTGAAAGTCGCGGCGATACTCGTCGATTGTCACCGTGCCCCCAAACGATGTCAACACCTCTCTACCCATGGGAAATCCTACGCCCTTGTATTTGTCGATGCAATCACAGAGGCCTAGATCGTGGGTCGTGTCGTCGTCGCACGTCAGGGGTTTGCTCGCGGTCAAGTATGCGAGTAGTCCGATGTAAAAACAACCCGTGGGAACCTTTTTATGTTCTTCAAGATGCATGGCGTATCGCTTTACGCAGTTCCAACTGCAAAAATTACCCGTAAAGACGCACTGGCCTTCTTTCTTGCCGACGTTGATATCTACCTTGACTGGCAGAAATGCGGGCACATTTGTAAAGGAGGACGCGCACCACCAGCAAAGATAGTTGGACTTTTCGGGCCACGCACACTCGGTGGTCGCAGATCTATTCAGAAGGAAAGTCCATTCAGACAACGGTGTGACTTTTACCTTTTTGATCTCGACGGAATTCAGTGTACTCATTGGATACCAGGCTCAGAAAAGGAATGTTTACAAATAGTTTTTTTAAATTTTGTTTGTGAGTTTTCTTTTGAAATGAGTCTTCATGATGTAAAACAGACAAAAATCAGTTGCGCGAATACCATTCGACAGCTTGAAGTTGGCAGGCGCGTGTTTTCCAACGGATCGGACTTCGTTCAGAAACTTGCGCTCTTCCTTGGTACATTGGGGGTAATTGGGACATATTTTGGCAGTAGTCATCTTGGTGGTGGGCGCCGGAACGCAGCGATCTTCCCATGGATCCATTTTTGTCACAAGAAACAGAAAAAGATATGCGTCAACGTTCACTCGTTACACGCCAACGTTCAAAGACACTCTTGCTTGATACATTCCCACCCACAGATTTCATCTCATCATGGGCGTCTTCACGGATTGCTTGATCATCGGAATCCTCGTGGCTCTCCTGATGGTGTGTATCACTGTGTTTGCGTACTGGCTTTGTGAATTGGTCGTCAGAATTCAGGCTGATGACTGGTCAACGAACATCTAACCATACGCGATCAAAAATATTCAATTTGCAAAGAGTGTCGAAGTCGATTTATTTTGTTCGATTCATAGCATAGCAATACGAACACATGTCAGCGCCTATAAAGATCAAAAGACTGCAAGATGAGCTACGCGACGTGCTCAACAAACGACCGGACAGAATGCCCAGTGCTGTATTTATTTCCTCGTACTCACTCAATCCGCCGAGACTAATGCAAACGTTGGTGCATGCAGGGTTTGAGAATACAACAAACGGTATGAAGAATGTCTTTGTGTTTTTCCAACGGTACAGTTTCCGAGCAATGGACGCACAATATGTAGAGCCTCCGTATGTAGGTACAAAGCGTCTCGAGAAGATAGACGAATTCGAGGAAATAAGAAAATACCATTCTTTCCGCATCAGAAGCAAGGCTCCTGTAAAAAGGCAGCTTCATCTAAAGACGATTCTAGTTTTGTATTCTGATGGACTCGAATTCATACAGTTTTCTCGAAATCACGATCTACGTGGCGGCGACTTTCCAGAGATTATGTACAGCGGTGTTCCCAACAAGCTAGACACGCTCATAGCGCTCTTCAAAGAGATTTTAGGTCGAGGAGAGGGGTACGTGGATAACATGAATTTTCCAGCGGAGGCTGTCAAACAACGCGCCATTCAACACTTGGATGAAATGTTGCGGTTGTATCCGAATCTGCCGGACGAGCACGTCGATAAACATTCCACCATGGTGGTGCAGGGCTTCCAATCACCTCTTTTTGGTAGTCAGGTGAATGAAATCCTCCGGCAGGCGAAAGAGAATCCCTATAGTCCGTCCCTTTACCACAACTGGGTTACGCAGGGCAAGGACAGTGTGCTCTTGTTGCACTTTCCTTACGTGAGCAATGGTCTTGAGCTCAATGTGTGCGATATGGTGGTTGCACCCGTGTCATTGAGCCCGGAAGAACGGGAAAAAACGACCGTGGAACTATCGTACAGTGCCTCGCACAACCTTCAGCATTTCCCGCACGAGTCATGGATTTGTCGATTGACAGACAGAGGTCCTCAATCACGGATTCTCTTCTTTTTCATCGTGACCAATAATCTGACGCTGCCGTCGTGGATGCCGAATCTAGACCAGAATACGCAGCAAGATATGGCACGGTATAATCTGGAATGCGGGGTGTTTGTGTTGGAAAGATCCAATGGTACATTGTTTTCCGACGTATTGATGGAGCATGTCAAGGAATCGTTGAAACCGGGGAATACCACCACGCTCACGAGTGCAAAGTGTCAATTTAAACGTGACAACCTCGAAGACAGGCAGGAACTGGCAATCCGGGAGAATCTCCAGTGTCGGCGCGACGAAACGCTTTGTATGAAAGTGTACAATACGGTGGACGAGAATGAAATTCGCCTTCAGAATGCCAAGAATTGCTTAAAGCATGGGCATCTCAAGGGCCTTGTGGGAACCTACGACTTACTTGAATCGCCCATCTTGAAGAACTCTTTCTTTATGCGATGGGCATTGTATGACTACCTTTTCAACGATCTTGCCAGACAAGTTCCCGTAGGTATGCTTGGCGTGTACGACATGAACACGACGCGGAAGTACTTCATCAAGGAGATTGTCGAGTACCCCGGAAACCACCCGTGGATCAATTGCAAGAGTGCCAGAGTGACATTGGATGTTCTGGTGGACATATTTACCCGATGGTCGATCGCGTTTGACCTGTACGACTCCCGCATCAATACGACCAGACCGATGGTCGACAATGACACGATGGTGACGCTAGATCAGGCGGCGTGCGAGGAAAGGATCGTGGAAGATTCGGCTCAAAAATATAGGAATGACTGTTCGCCGTATGATACGCTGTCTTTTTTAATTCAAAGCATGCACTCGCATTCTCCAGTGTGGTGGCGGTGCCCGCGCGGTCACTCCTTTTACTACTCGCCGAAGAATGTCATGATGAAATCGACTGCGTGCCAAGTGTGTACGAAGTACCATGACATTCGGGAAATTTACGATTTCTTGAAACTGCAGCCGGACGTTTCATGCCTCACGGTGGAATTTCCTTTGATCGTCAAAATTGCACCGACGTCCGATCCACAACAACAACTAGACCTTGATGACGACAATGAGGACGAAGACGTAGAAGATGGGGGGACTGAGGACGCGGAAGATGAAAAAGAGGGGGAAGAAGACGAACGAGAAGAAGACGAAGAAGACGAGATTGACGCGAATCCCGAACCACCGGGGGAAGAGGGTGGGGAAAGCATCATGATGGATGCCAATCGGGCACCGATGAAATATGATGTCTTTTTCCTCTATCAGAAAAAGTACGTATGCGCGGTCGAATTTGACGACGCCAGTCATAACAACGAGGCTCAGAATCAGGAGGACTTTATCGGTGTCAATCATCCGCCAGCAGATGCGAAGAAGAACGTCATTTCGAGCGCCATGGGCATCCATCTTCTTCGAATCTGGGTGGGCCGTTCTTCCCAGCATCGTCCAAATGCGAAAGCAAGACTTGGCCTGATTCTGCGTCGATTCTTGACGATGGTCGAACAAAATGATGTCACGTTTTCGGGCACCATGACATCTTTCAACCGTCGAGTAGAGCGCTTCCACTACCCGCCACCACGAATTCCCATTGCCAACCGTGGATGGACTCCCAGGTATCTGCTAACACGTCTGCAGGCAAATATGCGACCCAGTGAGTTAAGGCTGACCGCGGAAGAAAATTTGAACCTGCGCAAAATTCCCATTTCAATCATATTTGACACGCAGGTGCCCGAAATTCCGTTTACATTGCAAGAAAATGTACTGCTAAAGAACATGGAAAAGGCTGGCAGACGGCATCCTTGTCTCAAGTATGTCATCCGTGTTCATACACAAGTAGACCGACCGACGAATCGGGGGTACTTTACATTTATAGAGGAATGGAAGAACCGGGCCTCGAATCAGAACATGGATTTCTGCGTCGGTCATGAAGTCCCTCGAGGGCGACTTATGCCAACCAAGTACGGCTTGCTGGTCGTTGCATCCACAGAGAATGCAAATCAGAGCCAGGTAAACGTGCGAGGATATCGATTGGAATCCCAAGAGGTCCGTCCGTGGAAAATGCCCACGTTGACTCTCGATGTACCCTCTGGACTTGAACAGATCGAATCCATTGCAAAGCAATTTGTGCGTATCAAACCCCCGGGAACTCGTCCATTGAATGTCCCGAGGTGTGCATACCCTACAATTGCAAGTGCATCTACTTGGAAGTTTTCAAAAGCACAACTACCGCCTGTGGTGGAACCGCGGGATAATCGGCGCGATGGTCCTGAGCAATGGCCTCAGGGCGCGCATTGGGCACTACCGGGGAACCATATCAAATTCATGCACCCCGACCGCATTGATCCGGGTTATCAGGGGAGAAGTGGTCGGGGAGGTTGGAGAGAGGCTCCAAGTTCAAGTGATTATGAAGTCGAGGAGGTAACAAGAAGTGGTTTAACATTTAGTGACATGAATGAGATGTATTGGATTCTTGTCAAGAGAGGTGCTACCAAGTATTGGATCAGTGAGCCCAACTTCGAGTACGTATTTCAACCAGATGCCGTCGTGGATCGACGGCCTCTTTCAGTTTTCATGGTTCCATTTGAACGATCGCGCCTTCGTAGTGGTAGATGACGAAATGAATAATACTTCAACATCAAGATGTCTACCGACACTCACGAATATGAAAAAGAATAAATTTATATAGTCCTACTTGTAATACTGCTGACACGTACAAATGCCCCCTCCCATTCGAAATCTTACGACCTCGAGTGACTTTCTCTGTAGGGACATTGTGAGTAGAAATCAGTCGCAGGTTGGCACCGTTGGGAATATCATACACACAGCCTACTACCACGTCAGTGGTAATGTGGCCAATGTATCGGCTGCCGAGATTGTAACGTTAGATGGCAATAAGAATGCTGTGATTCACTTTCTCGGAAAAAGTGAGACGAAGCCCCTGAATCTCGCCAACATTACGCCTGCCAACACTTACGATTGGTCATTGAACAATTCTCTTTTGAGTCTCGGACACCATACGACAATTCTGAAATCGAATACTCTTTCGGTTGGAAATTTGATCGCCACATCGATTAAGGGAACGCTCAAGGATTATCCCGTCGCACCGGGTGCAGAGGTCGCGTTGGACAACTTTATCACTCGGTCGTTCCAGAAATCATTGAGTGCAACCCCCGGTCATACCACGGAAATTTGCACCTTGCAAAGTTCAAGCGGGGCATACAACATGAAGTTGTCGATTGTTCAGAGCGAAGCGGGATCCTCTGTGGCCAAGACATACCAATTTCCCGTGCGTGCTCGACCGCAATGGGACGGTCAGTTTACGATTCGATCGAGCCCGACAAATAATATGTTTTATGGTGTGACGTATGGTGTTGTGACAAGCACGGGCAAGGGAATGTTTGTGGCGGTGTCCTCGAACGGGAATCCAAATCAAGTCATGACAAGTGCCAATGGTATAAACTCGTGGACAAGTAGATCGTCTCCTACTGCGAGTTGGACGAGTGTTACGTACGGCGTAAGAACGAGTTCTGGCGTTGGGGTCTTTGTGGCCGTGGCACAGACTTCAATCGGAGACAGACTGGGTAAAAGTATCATGATAAGTACCGATGGCATCTCCTGGTCGGAAAGATCGAGTTTCGTGATCCCGGGACAAGTTCCCAGGGATCCTCTGTGGACGAGTGTGACGTACGGTCTCGTAGCGGGCGAAGGTCGTTTTGTAGCTGTCTCTACAAGCGAGTGGGTCATGACCAGTGCGGATGGCATTACATGGACACCGAGACAAGGTTTCAGTGGGTATAGTTGGTCTAGTGTAACCTATGGAAATGGTCTATTTGTCGCCGTGGCGGTGGCAGGGTCAGGTTCTCGTGTCATGACGAGTCCTGATGGTATTACGTGGACACTTCGTGGGACGCCTGCCAACAATGAGTGGAGAGCGGTCACATACGGGAATGGTCTTTTCGTCGCCGTGTCTTCTTCTGGTACGGGTAATCGCGTCATGACGAGTCCCAATGGTGTCAATTGGACGTCTCGTGTAAGTGCCGCGGATAATCAGTGGTACAATGTGACCTATGGCAACGGTCTTTTCATCAGTGGAGCTCGGAGCGGTTCCGGAAATCGTGTCATGACAAGTTCCGATGGCATTACTTGGACTATCCGCGCAAGTGCCGCGAATAGCAATTGGGAAGCCGTTGCGTTTGGTGCCGAGTTATTCGTCTTCGTGTCCTCTTGGGGATCCGGGGGGCGAATCATGACGTCCGTTGCCCCTTCTTTCGATATGACCACCGATGATTTTCTGCGTAGTCCCTGGCATCGTCTGCTTCCAATCACAAGCACCTCCGCGCAAGATATAGGTGTCGATATCAATGTCAATGCGTCGACGACGACGCTGCGACTCGTAAGACTTTCCGGGTCTGTGACGTCGAAAATCGAATGCGTATTGACCGTGTACCAACCCCAATCGGTGAGTCCAGTGACCATTTCAAATGCCACGCTCACGACGACTAGCGCCGTGGTTGCGGATCCAATCTTGTACGAGAGCACACGAATAACTCAGGTGGAGGGGCGATTGGGGATTGGAACGAGTGATCCCACAAGCACACTGACCGTTGCCGGCACAACGAGCGCGACGTCTTTCTTCACCACCAATGAGATTGTCGGCGACAATCTCGGCATTCAAACGCAGGGCTCGGGACTCGGTAATGGAACGCCGCTGAAAAAGGGTGCTTACATGTCATGGAATCATGATGGGACTGGGAGAACGGAATTTGTGTCTAAACGAGGTTCGGGGCCGGGGGGGTTTAATTTTATCATAAGCAATGGAAGTGGCACTGATCTTAGTAATGGTAAGCAACTCGTGGCCACTCTCCGTTCAACGGGTATGTCGTGTTCGCGTTTTTCTGCGCCCGGCGCCATTGTCGGTAGCTTATTCGGCACTGGGATGGATGCAACTTTGGCCCAAGGCGTGACGATTTCTCCTACCTTGTTCACTCGTGCGACCATTGGAACGGCGGCGACGAAGATCGCCACATTTTCCTATTCGCCCAAAAGCACGTCGTCTCGGCTTTTCGTCCACTTTGACATTGAGTTTGTCACGAGTGGAGCCGCCACGGACAGGATTCAATCGTTTGTGGAAATAGACGGTGTAATGTTGAATGTTAAAATGCAGGACTTTGGGCAATTGGGACCGGGTGGAACGGGTACGGGTACCAGGTCCGGTACCATATTTCCTCTTTCGGCGATAGCAGCCAACACGACAACGTCGCCTCGTTCAATTTCAATCTGGGTATACATGGATGATTTCGACGATACGATCGCCTTGAACGCGACTAGTTGGCAGTTCGAAGTACTTGAACGCCAGACTTAATGCAAAAAAAATGATTTGGTACAAGTAAAGATGCCTCCTCCAATCAAAGATTTAGTCACCTCTAGCGACTGTCTCTTTCGCGACGTGTTTAGTAGAAATCAGTCCCATGTCGAAAAAACGGGCAATCTCATTCAGAAGTCGTTTCACCATCTCGACGGATCCGTGGCCAGTATGTCGGCTGCACAGGTTGTGAGTCTCGGTGGTAACAACGAGGCTCGAGTTGATTACTTTTTGAGAAAGTCCGCTGCCCCTCTTGCTGCCATAACTACTGCTGACATCAATTCATCCAGCTCCGTTCTTAGCCTCCGCCGTGGCACCACAACCATTCGATCCGCAAATGTAGTCGTGGACGAGGTGATTGCGACAAATATTTCAGGGGGTTTTACGGGCCTTGACTTAAAACCCGATGCCTTGACGAAACTGGACAATTACGTCACGAGATCTTTTCATAAATCCCTCTCCGGCACGCGGGGTCGCACTACCACAATTTGTACGATACGAAACAATCGAGGAGCTTACGGCGTCAAGCTGAATGTGGCACAGAGCGACAATAAACCTTTGGTAGCAAAGATGTATGAATGCACAATACGTGACGTCACTGTGCTTCGTGCGGTCCTCATACCTGTGTCAAGTTCCTCGCCTACAGATTGGGGTGTGGAAATGTCCGTTTTGTCCAAGACGGCTACCTTCAATCTTGTGAGGCTCTCCTCGGCATCCGGGAGTACGGGTCTTGAATGTACCCTTACGGTATATCAATCGAGAAGTGACCCAGTCACCATCTCGACATCGACCGCCACCTCCAATTCTTCGACCGTGGCTCCGTTGAATTTGGATGCCAATACCGTCCTCACACAGGTCCTCCATAAGGTAGGCATCGGTACCGATAATCCCACCAGTACATTGACGGTACAGGGGAAAACGTCCACGACTGATTTGGTCGTGGGTGACGACATCCTGGGCAAATACGTGGGGGCGACGAGTCCAGTAGCACCCGCCACACATCTATCGCAGGGGGCGTACATGGCTTGGAATCGTCAGGGAGACGGGTATACTGACTTTATATGCAAACGGGGATTGGGGCAGGGCGGTTTTAATTTTTACACCAGCAGCGGCAACGGCTCTAATTTTAGTGTGGGCAAGACGCTGTTGGCGACTCTGGATTCAAATGGCATTACGATGACCCAGGGAGCATTTGAGTCGCCAGGGTCCATAGTAGGAAGTTTGTTTTTGACGGGCAAAGATACGTCAATGAATGGAGGTGTGAGTATTGCACACCATAATTTGACTCGTAGTGCCAATGGATCTGGATATATCACGATTGCAACAATTGTGTACACGCCCCAAAGTACGTCGTCCGTCCTCATGATCAGATTCGACGATGACTATCTGATCGAAGGGAATGGATCCGACACTCTCGTATCACGGATTACCGTCGACAATAATGCGATTGTCTTGAAGCAGCAACGGTTTGGCGATGTGGCATTTTATGGATCGGGTACGCGGTCGAATGTCATCTTGCCTATTTCGGGCGTTGTGAAAAACCAGGCTTCGTCTAACCGCACGATTCGAATCCAAGTGGACCTCACCAATTGTGACGATCTTTTGAAATTATCGCTGCAAAATTGGACCTTCGAACTTCTCGAACGGCACACATAGGCAAAAAAAATGATTCTCTAGTGGTAAGCGATGACATGCCTCCTCCCAATAAATATCTCGGTGCCAGCGACTGTCTTTTCCGCGACATTGTCAGCAGAAACCAGTACCATGCAGCCGCCACGGGCAATTCATTTTATTCAAGCTATCATCACGTCCACGGTAATGCGTCAAATGTGTCGGTGATACAGGTCGTGGGCGTAGACAATAAGAAAGATGCCGAAATGGATGTCCTCTTAAGGACTTCCTCCTCACCTCTGTCCCTGGCAAGCGTCGCCGCAGGTAACATGGGCTCTAATTCGATTCTAAGCGTTCGACGAGGGGTCACAGAAATTCGGTCGGCGACGACCGAGATTGTTGGGAATTTGATGACGTTCCAAATCACGGGAAATCCTGTTAATGTTTCCATCGCCCCTGGGGGGCTTCTCAGCCTTGGCAATTGTCTGATCCGTTCGTTTCAGAAAACGCTGGGACCCTCTGTGGGGAATACTTCGGCGATATGTTCGTTGCAGAATGATGATGGTGGCTACGTAGTGGAGCTGGATGTTTTCCAGAGCAACCTTGGGGCATCCGTTGCGAAGAAGTATCAGTTTGTCGTGGGCAATAATGCCACACCCAACGCACCCTACCACCGTCTGGTCCCGTTGGCAAGTTCGCAGTCACAATCAGCTTCTGATTGGGGGGTCGAAGTAAGGACCGAGCGAATTACATTAAAAGTGATCACTTACTTAAGACTCGTCAGGCTTTCGAGTGGCGTTTCTGCCAATCTCGAGTGCACTGTCACTGTCTATCAGTCCCGATTTGATAGCGTTTCTCTTGACGCACATGAGTTCACAGGCAATGTAACTTTTTCCAACACGTTGCATGAATCGACGCAGGTGACACAGGCGAGAGGACTCGTTGGCATTGGCACAGATACGCCCCACACGACGTTGACCGTTTCGGGAAATGTATCCGCCGAATCTCTGACGGCTGACACGGTGTTGGCAGGAACGTGTGTCGGAGCATTGGGCGCTATTTTTAACAATACCGCCATTTCTCAGGGTTCGTACATGTCTTTCGATCCCTACAATGATGGCGTGGATTTCATTTGCAAACGGGGTCTTGGAGTGGGAGGGTTTCACTTTATTCAGAGCAACGGTCACGGCACGTCCCTGAACGATGGCAAAGTTGTTTTGGGAAGAATCGATTCCCAAGGCATCACGCTGCCGCAGGGAGCAGTTTTCTCCGCTCCCGGATCAATCCTTGGTAGTGTTTTTGCTACAGGCACACCTGCCGGCATGACAGAGGGTATCGCCATCTCACCCCAGATACTGACGTCTAGTCCTTCGTGGATCACGGTAGCTACCTATACGTACGCTCCCAAAAGTGCTTCGTCCCAGTTGTCTCTCTATGTAGACATCACTTATTTGTTAGGCGGAGGTCTTTTGGACATCTTCAAGTCGAGATTGACGGTAAACAACGTTGAAGTGTCCTTCAAGCAGCAGCGATTCAATACGTCGAGTGGGTCGGGTACGCGCTCAAATGTCATCTTTCCCATTTCTGCTCTGGTGAAGAACACGAGCACTGCGTCCAAAACGATCCGGGTTCAGCTTCTCCTCAATGAGGCCGACGATCAGCTGCATCTAAGTCCAAATAATTGGGTCTTTCGGCTTCTAGAACGGAAAACGTAGTTCGGTTGGAGAAATGCGCACATTATTTTCTATTCGAATAGAGCAAAGGATGAGTAGTAAACCGTGTAACTTATATTGCCAAGACGATTGTCGGGAAGGCTATGCGAAATCGGGATTCATTTGTGCTCAACGATGCCCGGCCGGCGATACAAGCGCGGGCCTTTTTTGCAGAAAGGCTTGTAAGGAGGGATACAAAGACATTTCGGGTGTATGCTGGTTTGACAAATGTCCGCCTGGTCATAAAAAATCCGGCACTCGTTGCTATGAACCTTGTCCGTATAATCATAAAGAGGTAGGGTGTTGTTTGTGTAGGGATAGGTGTCGGAGTGGTTACAGGGAAGTGTTGGGTGTTTGCTGGAAGGGGTGGAAAACGTACATCCCCAGGACAGTCACTCGAAGGAGCGACGGGAAGCTGGCGTCGTATGTCCCGAAATCGACAACCAAGCGTTCGTATGTTCCCGCTTATGCCTTGGGCTTGTACCCCAAGATTTTGTTGTACTTTATCCTCTCCATGGTGGTAATGGGTGGTGTGATCAAGCTCGGGAATTTCTTGGGAGTGATCAAGTCGTTTACCATCAATACGTCGCAAATTACAGCCGCCGTCACGAAACCTGTGTCCTCGATTCTGCGTAGAGTACGAGGTGTCAGCTCACGAGATCCGGTGAAGTGATTATAAAAAATCTCATGTGTATTCAAGAAAAGAATTGATTGATTGAAAGAATATTCGAGTTGCAAAGTCGCAGCAAATAACGGACTTTCTGAAAACTAGTTTACCCTACACCCAACCCAAAAAATGTATGGCCCTAACCCAGTATGGCCCGGAGACTTGGGTCCCAATCGGGCCCGACAGGGCACACTTGACGCATTGTTCCGCCAAGGTCTTGCGCAGGTTCCGGCGAGCAGTCACGTCCGGACGTTTCGCCTTGTCTTTACTTGGGGGAGGGGTCTCTGTGTTCATGGCATGT
>Ga0160419_100773_pt1 | contig 17403 bp, 13 predicted proteins | sample CelAP2metagpilot_2_FD_108196 | JGI IMG/M metagenome (GOLD analysis project Ga0160419, IMG submission 108196) | Phycosphere-associated microbial communities from Cellana algal ponds in Kailua-Kona, Hawaii, USA - Cellana AP2-4-25 metagenome pilot ... | reverse complement strand
GGGGGGGGGGAGGGGGGGGGGGAGTGGTGAGGGGGGTGGGGGGGGGGGGGGGGGGGGGGGGGGGTGTGTAATGTGAAGGGGGGGGGGGGGGGGGGGGGAGGGTAATTGGCAAAGCTAACAGATTTGGTGTCTGGTCGTCCCATAAGCAGTGGGAGTGGCAGCAGTAACAGCAAAAAGGGCAGCAGCAGCAGCAGTAGCAGTAGTGGTACTAGTGGCAGCAGCAGCAGTAAGAACAGCAAGGTCGCTGGGAAAATCACCATCAGCAGCAGCAGCATCACCGAGCTATCTTCTTTGCCCTTCTTCGCCTCTTCTGTCGCTATGGCTGCAGCGAAAGGGGAGGAGAACGAGGGCAGCAGCAGCGCTACCAACACCACCAGTACCACCACCAGCAGCAGCAACAGCAGTGCGCCTCCCTCTTCTTCCTCCTTCTACTCCCCTCCCTTTTCATCCTCTCCCTGTAACGGCGGATGGTGCATTGTCTCGCTCCTGGAGAAGAAGAAGAAAAAAGGCAAGCTTCTCTACTACCACCGACAGAAATCGGTACTCCCCCCTTTGGAGGGGTGGGAGGTTGTGGGGGAGGAAAAAGATAGGGAGCGGGAAAGGGAGAGAGAAAAAGAGAGGGAAAAGGAGGGGGGGCGTGTTCTCCCACCTGCTCCTACATTGATGCCTCACGTCGAAAAGGTGAAGATTGGAGCAGGAGGAGGAAGGGGGGGAACGCTTCCCGCAGCAAGGATGGGGAGTAGCCGTTGGGAGTGAGAAAGGGCAGGAGAAGGAAAGGAGGAGAGGAAGAGGAGATGGTGGGGGATTGAGGAAGAGTGTCATGGTGTGCGTCGGTGATGACGATTATCAAGAGTGTACATACGTAGCGAGGTGGAACACAATGTGTAAAATGAAAAAAGACAAAAGTATTTGATCACCACAAGAGGCAGCGGATGCGATGTCCCAGCCGAAGCACACTACACTTTATTTTTCTTTCATCCTTTGCCATTCCAAGCCGGCTTCTTCCCACCCCTGGTCCGTCCCTTCTGCCCTTTCCTCCCTGCCTCACTCCCGCCTCCTTGGGTGTTCTCACTTGCATCCCACACGCCATTGATGCGACACTCGAAGGCGTCGAGTTCGTTCAGTAATTGCATGGGCCTTTTGCCAGTATGCTTAATATAAAACCGCATTGAGACCGTTGGAGGGCAAGGAGAGAGGCCAAGAGAGTGTGACACAAGCAGGTGCTCGCCCGAAGGCGAGAGGGAGGGAGGGAGGGAGGGAATGGACGAGGGAGGGATGAGAATAGTTGTAAGACGACCAAGAACGTGACAGAAAGGAAGGAGAAATTGGAATCCGTCGTTAACACATGTATTTCAAGCGATAGTATACATATTGTAAAGACGGAAGGTGGGGGTCCAAGGGGTGAGATACGCATGGTTAATGTGCATGTCGGCAACAGTGATGACTACCCCCAGATACTCACGCACTATGGCCCACACAGCAACCTAACATGTCCTGAGAAGACTAAGTCAATTGAGTTTAATTCTTTTCTTGTCTCTTTCTTATGTATCACCCTTATCTCCGATTTGTTTACCAGAAAAAAGAAATGAACGCCCCATCCACCTACCCTTCCACCTCGTATGTATGTATAAATTCAAGCCAGTCTCTTCACGTCTCCCATCAACACTCCTCTACCTCTTCTTTTCCCTTAATCCCCTTCCTCCTCTGCTTCCTTCCTTCCCTTGTTTAATTGTCGAACGCCCTTGCAGCCATCAAGAGCGTCAAACTCGCGTTAATCCCAGGCCTCAATCCCAGCCTTCCTCCCTCCCTCCCCCCCTCCCCCTCTGCCTCTACTTCTCGGTGTGTGCCTTGTATGCCTCTGAGTCCATTAAAGCATCAAACTCGCTCTTATCCGTAACCTTAAACTTGGCAAACCACGCATCAGTCTCGGCGGCCTTGTTCACATTCCCCGGGTCGTCAGTCAAAGCAGCGTTGGACTCAACAATCTCTCCAGAGATGGGTGCGTACACGTCACTGGCTGCTTTGACGGATTCCACGGATCCGAACGGGTCGCTGGAACAAGGGGGAAGGGAGGAGGGACGGAGGGAGGGATGTGGTAAGAGGGTGAAAAGCAGCCATGACTTTCCGTCATTTTCCCTTCCTCAAAATCGTTTGCAAGGCTTCACAACAAATACAACGCACTTCAATCAAATATGAGGAGAGGTGGGAGCGTTGGGCAAAGGTGGGGCGGAAGGGGGGAGAAGGAGGTTCGCTTGTGATCTCATCTTCATTCTTGATGGACTTACCCCTTGGCGAACGACGCCCCCACCTCGGGCAAGTCCACGTACACCACATCACCCAATGCCTTCGCCGCAAAGCCCGTGATGCCCACCGTCGCAACGTCCCCATCCAGCTTCACCCATTCGTGAGAGGTTGCGTACCGAGTCGAGGCCAGGGTGCGGGTGATGTTGAGTTGGCGAGCGGCGGGCTGCGGTGGAAGTCATAAAGGGGGATGGACGAAAGCATGGACAAAGAGGGGAAAGAGGGACGTAAATAATTTGCGTGATGATGCAGAAAGTGTATTGGCATGTTTTTTTGGCATATGCGCACAGGTACAGAGATGTGGAGAGAGCATCACATCGTTCCTAACATCGTATGCATAGGGGCGCGGATGGGAAATACAACGACTACGATGACGACGACGATAAGTCGACACCAAAAACTTACCGTGAAAGCGACACGGCGTGCCAATTGGCGGGTGACTATGGCGAGCATAATACAACGGCGAGTCGTCGAGACGGTGCCCCTGGTTTGTGTGGGCGCTGGTGTTGAGTGCAAGGATGATGATGAGGACTGAGGATGGTGAGTGTCTGATATACACATAGCTAGGAGGCTGGAATGAAGAGAAGCGGTCGAAGGCATGCTCATACAAGTCAAGTCACTTTGACTTAGATCACAGCATTTGGGTAAAGCTTAGAAATGCCATGATCGAGAGTTTACACGAGACGGACGATGCAAATGCTAGGCAACAAGCTGAAGCTCTCTCGCCGTCGAAGAAGCATCCTGCGCGCAAGGATTGGATCCAAAACTAACGGGCTTGGACCCCTCTTTGTGCGGCGGCTTGTTTATGTTTGTGTGATGCCTTGTGTAGTGCGGGTGAGAAAAAGCATGCCCGAACCGCAAACGTGGATATGGATTTGATGTTTACCGTCAACTCATCCCCGGGTCACACATCTCTCACCTTCCGCTTCTCTCCTTCCCTCACCACCTCAACAAAACCCTATGGCTAGTCCTTCACCCTACACATAAAAATGAGCCGCCAAAAGACTCTCTTTTCTGTCATGGCCATGGTCACCGTGGGTGCCTCTGCGTTTATCCTTCCTGTCCGCCAGCCCCTGCACGGCCCGGCTCTGTGCACTCGCCGTGCCTCCACCACCACCGCGCGCTTCGCCGTGAGCCAAGACGAGCTTAAGAAGCAAGTGGGCTACAAGTCCGTGGATGACTACGTGACCAGCGGCATGGTCGTGGGCCTGGGCACCGGTTCCACTGCCGCCTTTGCTGGTATGTGCGTGCGGAGGGCATGGGTTGTGGGGACGGTGGAGTGCAGGGAGGTCATACGTCAAGGTTCCTCGGATCAAACTTCCTACCCTAGCCCCAGCCCCTATTGAAAGCTTCTGCTTTCCCTTACTTGTACATTTTTCCTTTACCCATATTGATGATGGTGTTCAGTTGTGATGATAAACACCCGAACAATAAGCATCCTTCTCATTTCGCCCTTTTTCCCTCCCCCCAGTGGAGCGCCTCGGGCAGAAGCTCAAGGCTGGCGAGCTTAAGGACATCGTTGCCATCCCTACTTCCATCCGCACCAAGGAGCAAGCGGAAGGCCTGGGAATCCCCCTGGTGACGCTTGACACTCACTCTGTTTTGGATGTGGCCATTGACGGTGCCGATGAGGTGGACCCGGCTCTGAACTTGGTGAAGGGACGAGGGGGTGCTTTGCTGCGTGAGAAGATGGTGGAGGTACGTGTGCCAGGAAGGAGAGGAAGGGTAGAGGGGAGGAGCGAGGAGAATTGTAAAAAGGTGTACTACGCGTCATTCTCTTATGACATGAGACGACCAGCCTGACCTCTGCCTTTCTCCCTCCCATCTTTCCTCCCTTCCTCCCTTCTTCCCTCCTAAAAAGGTGTGCGCTAAGAAGTTCATCGTCATTGTGGACGACAGCAAGATGGTGCCTGGCCTGGGAATCACTGGTGCGATGCCCGTGGAGATCACCCCCTTCTGCCATGAGCACACTCAACGGACGATCCTAGGCTTGCCAGGGGTGAAGGGCGCGGCGACGGGGAAGCTTCGCATGGATGGAGACAAGCCCTACGTGACTGACAATGACAACTACATCGTGGATTTGTACTACACCGCGCCAATTGCGGACGTGATGGCCGTTGCGGGAGCGTTGGAGAAGGTGGTAGGTGTGGTGGAGCACGGTTTTTTCTTAGACATGACCACGGCGGTGATCGTGGCTGGGAAGACGGGCATCGACGTCATCAATAAGAAGTAGAGAGATGAAAGAGGGACTATGTGGAGGTGTTGGCCTGCACGCATGTTGACCCGCAGCCGCTTGGAGGCTTAAGCAAGGCATGGAGGGGAGGGATGGGGGAGTGCGAAAGGAGAGGCGCGTTTTTGGGATTGGAAGGAAGAGTGAGAGAGTGGACTGCTCGACCTCACTGCACACAAATGAGGGAGGGGGGAGGGAGGGAGGGAGGGAGGAAGGGAAGGACACAGTCCTTGCTCAGACACATGACAGAGCCCCCCCAAAAGAAGGAAGGAGCAGATAAATCGGTATGTCAGTCGTGCAGCCCTGAGAAAGCCGACGCCCTTTCTATTTACACGATCTCTTCAATCTCCCATCTTCTTTGCTTCCCCCCCTCGTCATCTCTTTCCCTCTTCCTCCAGCCCCTTCCCACCCACCCCCTTCTCTTCTCTCCCGGAGCTGACTGTCGCCTTAGACACACGCTTTAGCTTCTCCTCTACCTTTTCCTCCGATAGCCCTCCTAACGGTGCGGGCTCCATGGTAACGGACCAGTCCATGTCTGTGTCCACCAATCCTGTGTAGGCTTGTAGCTGACTAAGGCCTTTGATGGCCATGCTGCGATGGTTCCGGATCTTATCGGGATCAGTTTCTTTGGCGTTGACGCGGAACTCTGTTTGTAGAGGTGGGATGTGTATGAGGCGTGGCCAATGGATTGAGCAGGGCCGAATTGAAGCTTCGGGAACGGGTGGGTGAGGCATCAGAAAGGAGAGAGCTCAAGCCAGCGAAGTGCGAAGGGAACTCATGGGGCACAATCTTTACAGGCTATAAGAAGGAGAAACAAGGCAAGCATGCAAGATGTAACGCCACTATTTCGTATTACTATCAGTCGCCCCTGTGCATAGCCATCCGAACATAATTACTTACCCTCTCGGATTTCCTTGACCATGCGGTCACGCCCTTTGCTGGGAAAGACCTTGGCATTCTTGATAATGCGACGATACAGCTGGAGGACGGCGGTGGTGACTGCCGAGGTGGCGACAGGGGCAGGAGGTGGCATTGTACGATGGAAAGAAAGCAAGGGTTTGCTTGCTGTTTGCGGGAGGTGAAGAGGTTTTCCCTGCGGGGTTCGGTTGGCGTACCGGTCCTGCCTTTGTGTAGCATTACAAGGAGTGAATATAACCATATGTGCAGCAGTGTGTAGGCTCATGAGTCATGGAAATGTCAGCAACGGAAGCGTCGCTGAAGCGCAAAAAAAATCACCGTCCTACCTCTCCCGTCTCAAGCATCCTCCCTGTACTCCCACGCTCCATCACAGGGACAACTCCGCTACAGCGAAGGTAACGACGAGAAGAAGGGGGTGCAGGCTACGTCTGTATCCCTAGGTCGACTCCCTGGCCAAGATTTGCCGCACACATCTAAATGGAGGCTGTTCCGAATGCCCCGTCTCCCATGCTCGACCGCATTATTGAGGGGCATGGGACCTTGCCTCTCTTCCTCTCAACGGTTGCGGGTGCCTTGTTGGCCCTCTTTTTTGTCTACTTGGTTCGGGCCTTGCATCGGTATCTAAGAAGAAGAGCAGGAGAAGGAGAAAGTGGAGGGACAGGACAAGAACTGGAAGTCCAGTATACGGAGTTGCCCCGACGACGGCGAGGACGACGCAGCCGTCACTTCGAGGATAGGGAGGAGGAAGAAGATGACGATCATGACATGATAGAGGACATTTTTGATGATTTGTATGGGTACGAGGAGGAGTTGGACTTTGGTGTAGAGCGTCGCAATATTGCCACGCCGACATTTACGCACGCGTCGCCCACGTCACCAGTAACACTACCACCATTAGTAGCAACAGCAGCAGGAGCAGCGGCGACCACAACATTCACAAAAATAGGAGAGAATGTGAACGAAATCAGCAGTAGTGAGATGCCGGACAATGCGTCTGAAATGTCACGGCCTGTGCTTGCAGGGGTGGTTGCTGGCATCCAGCAGAAGAGGTCGGAGGAGAGCGAGGGGAGGGGTAAGGAAGGGAAACACGCAAAAGGCAGGCTACGAGATGAGGTCGTAGAGAATAAATGGGAAGAAGATGAGGGTCTGGAAACTGGTGCTGCTGTTCTGAGATGAATCGCAGCCGTAGCTCCGAAAAAAAGTCTGGAGTTTAAAAGAAGTGCATACGATGGGGACAACACCGAGCGTGTGTGTATCCGAGGCCAAAGTGATCACACCGTAGAACTGTTTGATATTTTTATTCTTATTTCCTACTCGTTACTGCTCCGAGATCCTCTTCTTTTGTGTTGTTGTGGGAGTTGCTTGTCCTACGTCAATGCTCCCCAATCGCGCCAAATTCTTTCGGCATTTGTATACCCTCCATCCCCACATGTGAGTGAATGAAGGGCTTGTAGCACCCTTCCAATCCACACTCATAAAACTCGGCCTCGTCCTCGTCCTCCCCCCCTTCCTCCACCTCCTCATCTCTCTCCTGCCCTCCCGCCGTAATCGCCATCCGCATCCCCACCCCTGTCCTCCCTCCCTTCCCCCCCTTTCTCCCCATCTGCGCTTTCAACAACAACCTCATTTTCCGAGCCCTCTCCACATCCATCCTCTCCCTCTCCAGCACTTGGCAATGCCTCAACCACTGCTCCACCGCCTCCAAGTACACCTCCCCTCCCTCCCTCCTTCCCTCCCTCCCCTCCCCAAACCTTCTCCCATAATCATAGCAACTATCAACCAGAGACCCATCCCTCAAGCTCAACAATACGGACTTGGTGTAACCACTCCCACTCCCCGGGGCAGGCACTCGTAACGCTTGCCTCAAGCCTTCTCCTCCCCCAAAGGGCGTCCGAACAAACCGCGTCCCTGGATACATCTTTGCCAACCCTTCCAATTGTAAGTCCAACACGGCACTCGTCTCTCCATAGGGGTCATAGCAATGAACCACCAGATGACAACACCGGAGGTATACAAGGTCAAGCACTTGATTGGGGGGTAATTCAGTGTGCAGCCCGATACCCAAGTACTGGATTTCAGCCGCTTCTTGAGCCTGGCGCATCAATTCCGCTCGACGAATTTCGAGAAAGCCTCCATCGTCCCCGGCCTCCAATTCACGCAAAATATCGTCGTCGCCATCTTCCTCGGAGTCTTCCTCGTCCTCGCCCTCTTCATACGATGCCACCACCTCTCTGCTGCTGATGCCGCTGCTGCTCCTCCTTCTTTCCATGTCATCATAGTCTTGCCTTGTTCCTACCCCTCCGTCCCTCGTTACCCGCAAGCGAGCCAAGGCCGGGTAGTCCGCCATCAACGCACAACACCCTGCTCCATGCTCATGCTGGTGCTGCTCCTCGCTCAACCCCACCACACCCTTCCGCCGATCCATCGCTTGCCGAGTGATGTCAACAGCACGCAACTTCGTCATAAGTTTGGTGCGGGCCCGCGTAGACTCTAGCTCCTTTTGGCAGCAGGGATGGAGGTATGCTTCTTTTTCTCGCTCCGCTGCCGAAGGTTCCAGGTTTACATCCTTGTCTTTTCCCAAGCCGCCACCAACTTCGTCTCCTGGAAAGACGTGGTAGGCATTTGGGTCCGCCATTTGCGAAGGGATTTCCATTCTTGGATCTGTAGTGTGTGGTTTACATTGCGATGTAGGTGGGTGGTTGAGTTGAGGTGAGGACGGGGAGACAGGAGGTCGACGGGCAGGGGAGTCTTTCGAAGTTTATGGTGGAGAATGAGCATGTATACGTCAGAGCCACACCAAAGAGATGATTTACCTACACAAAATTCTAGCGTTCTTTTCATGCGTATTTGATATAGCGTCGGCCTGCCTCCGCATGCGCCACAAAATGCCCTCCCCAAAGGTGCAGTCTGATGCAACAAGCCAAAAACTAATCTTGAAACTTTTGTTGGAGACTCTTATCAAGTTCTCTGCGCTTCCGCCGGAAACATCCATTTAGTACGACGTCATTTCCATCGATTTATGTGTGCAGCGTGGTAAAAAGTCGTGGAGAAGATGAGTAACAGAGATTATTGGGTCTGCCACCCGCTGCCCTCCTGGAACGCGTCGTCCGTCTCTGCGCTAGCGAAGCTTGAAGCCATCCGCAAGTGCTACACCTGCTTCCCTCTGCGGGAAATTGTGCCTGTTTGCGAGGCAAGGCTCCGGCTGGTTGGCTTATGTGACTGGCTGTCGGGAGAGAAAGTGAGACGTGGAACTCAGCTCTTGCCCAGCGCGTGGAGCGATGGAATCATATTTCTTCCACACTGCGAGGACGAACAACGCACGCAACGCACGCGAGATCTCCGTGCTTGCTGTGCTGCAATTATGATCGTCACGCATCAGGGCTGATGTGTCTATCACGCCCTACACCTGGCAACACGTGTATGGAGCCTCCCTTCACATCCCTCCCCCTCGCTCCTTCCTCGTCCACGTCAATTACGCCCCCTCCCACCCCCCCTCACCTTCACGTACAGATAGCTTGCTTGCTTTGCAAGAGTAGTGCACAGCTTCTCGTACAGACTAACATACACATCCAAAGCAACCATCCATGAGTAGCTGTAAGGGCAGTGGCGGCGGGGTTGGGGCACCCAAGCGCAAACGACGCAACACGCACAATACGATTGCCCCGTCCTCGTCCTCCCCCTCCTCCTCCACTTCCTCCTCCTCAAGCAACACCACCCCCTCGTTGTCAGCCATAATGGTCGCTGCAACCACCGCCAGTAGCCCCCACGCAGATGGCCGCATGAGCCACGACAAGGCCTTGCGACACGCCCTTATTGTGCATCGTCAAGCCCTGTACGAGGCAATCGAGGCTGTCTGGCGCAAATGCGACATCGGGGCGTTTTTAGCTGGCCCATCGACCGACGGCAGCAACACCACCTCGGACAAGTGTGGAGGTCTAATATCCTTGGTGGATTGTACTTTCCTCATCCTCCGCATGGGGCGGAAAGAACCACACGTCCGAGGGGTCGGCGCCTTGCTCCCAGCCCTCCACCGAGACATGGCCTCCCTTATTGATGGACTTGAAGAGCCCTTATCCCCATCCTTCTCCCTCTCTCGCTTACAAGACGCCTATGTCGACCTTCCTCCTAGTGTGACCATGGGCAGTAGCAGCGGCAGCAGCGGCAGCAGCAGCAGTGGTGGTAGTGGGAGCTCAATAGGAGGAGGGGGAGCGGCGGGGCGCTTGGCTTTGGCACGAAGGCGACTTGCAGCGGTGATAAGCGTGGCGGTTGTCGAAAGACAGAGCGGAAGGGGAATGATGATGCCCTCTTCCGCGTCCCTCTCTCCCCCCACCTCTCAATTTCCGCGTGGCGGGCGTGCAGTAGCAGCAGCGGCAGCAACAGCTACAACAGCGGCGACCATGGTGGAGGAGGGATTGGGGGAGGAAGAGGAAGAGGTGATGACTTTGGCCATTTCTTCCTCCTCTTCTCCCTCCTTCTCCTCTTCCTCTTTTTTCCACGGAGATGGTATGAGGAATCCCTTGGCGGCAGTGAGGGCGGATCGGACCCTAAGCGCTTTGTATGGGGAGGAGGAGGAGCAGCAGCAGCAGCTGCCTCCCATTTCCTTGGCTTGTGAAGCCGAGGCACGATTGGAGCTCGCCCTGGAGTCCTTACTTGTTGTGACTGCCATCCCTCCTTCGGAAAGGGCTCAAGAGCAACAGTCTATCTCGCTCTTGTCCTCCCTTGCATCCTCCTTGCTGAAACACGCCCTGTCGATCTACACGGAATATTTGACCACTGACATCAGCGCCCTGCTGAACCATTTCCACCGAGCACTCCCTCGGATCCTCCCCCTCCTCTACCTTTGTCCACCCCAACCCGCCAGTCGACGTCTGGTGCAGCTTTTGGTAGCGGTGCTCTCCTCCTCCCTTTCGGACCCTCCCAACTCGCTCACCTACACCCCCCCCCCCTCGTCTTCAAGAAATGAAAAGGATAAGGATGAGTTGAAGGGACGGGAGATTGTGTCCTGGCTCGCGTCCAGTCTAGCTGCTCTGTCTGGGTCGACGCTTCGACGGCTGGTGTTCCACGGGTTGGGTGGCAGAGGAGGAGGAAGGGACAGAGGAATCATGAAAGGGAAGTTCGAGAGAGGGACGGAGGAGGAGAGGGAGGAAGGGGGGGAAAGGACCGGCGACGATGTTTCTTCACTCTTTTCGAGCTTCGCGACTTTCCTCGTTCTTCTCGCCGAGGCTGATGGCTTGGGCCCTTCCTCCCCCTCCCTCTCCCCCTCCTCCTCCTCCGTCGCTTCCTCCCTCGCCCGCCACCCTTCCCGTCACTTTTCCTCAGGATCGTCCTCCCGCCCTCTGTCATTCCCCCCTCCCTCCTCCAGCCCCCGCGCCTACTGCACAGCGCTGTTCGAAGCACTCCTTTCCCTCCTTCCCTTCCTCGTGTCTGAACCCGGGCTAGCCTCCCTAGGGATGCATAGATTTTGTTGTTGCCTTGCCGTGGCTCTCGGGAAGGAAGGGAGGATGGGGGAGGCCGTGCTAGCTTGCTTGGAGAAGGAAGCGGAGGAGGGAGGGAAGGAAGGAAGGAAGGCTGGACGAAGACAAACATGGCGTAGACTGGAGACTGATAGGGCCGGGCGTTGCCGGCTTTTGGAACTGCTAGAGGCTTTGATGTCGGCGACCACCGCAGCCAGCAGCAGCAGTAGCCGTAAGGCAATGGAGGAGGGAGGGATGGAGGCCAAGGGCGAGGAGGAGGGAGTGGACAGAGAGAGCGTGCATCGGATCGAGGAAGCGATGGAGGGAGGGCCCGTGACAGGAGCAGCAGCTGCTGCAGCAGCAGCAGCAGCCGCCTCAGCACCCGTTCTTCGCGAGCAAGATTACCAACACAAGGAATTCGATGCCTCCTCCTCCTGCTCCCCTCTCTATTCCCCCCCTCTTGGCCGCTATTACTGCCACACCTGCCAACCCGGCGGTCCCTCCCTATCCCTGAAAGACGAGACCCTATATGCGTGCTGCATCCACTGCGCCAAATCGTGTCATAGGGGACACGACCTGTCTTTCCTGGGCGATGCACGGGTAGAAGGAACAGTACGGTGTACGTGCCAAGGCTCCACCGCTATCTGTGACGTTACCTCTACTACTACTACTACTGCTGCTGCTCTACGGGTGGCAACGGTAGCAACAACTGGAACGGCAGGAGCAGGAGCAGGAATAGGAGCCCAACCTGCAGGAAGGGCGGATGCGATGGACATCGATTATGTCCCGCCCCCCAACGTCAATCAAAAGGAGCAGCAGCAGCAGCAGCAGGCACAGCACTGTACGGCTCAGAGACCGAAGGAAAGAGGAGTTCCAAAAACAGTAGCAACAGCAGCTGCAGCAGCGGGAGGAGGAGGAGGAGGAGGAGGTGGAGGGGGTCCGATACTGTTTCCTGCTAAGCCTTGGCGTGGGATCAGTGAGAGCCTCCCTGCTTTAGTGGCAGCCATACGTGCCCTCACCCCTTCATGCCCCCCATCACTCTCGTCTTCGACGTCTTTCTCCCACCCTCCCACTCTCCACCTGCCCAATCTCGCTCAGCGCCTGTCTCGCTTGGTTGAGCGCTTCACAGAAGAAAAAAAGGAGGAGGAAGGAAGCCGAGCTCTGGCTGCAGCTCTCGGAGCGCTATGGGACAAAGTCACTCGCAGCAGTAGCAACAGCAGTGGCAGAATAAGCAGCAACAGCAGCCAGGGCCCACTCGCCACCAGTCCCGTCCAACTCCACCGTGCCTCCTCCTCCCCTTCCCCTTCGTCCTCCCTCCACTCCTTCCCCTCCCTCTACGCCCCCATCCCGGGCCACCTCCCCCCTTCAACCCTCAACGCCAAGCTCGCCTTGACCGAGACCAGCGCTACTCGTCAGCTGCGCCTAGAGCTGGCCGCAGGCACTGCCCGTCGGTCCACCCTCTCTTCTAACGCCATAGGGGACAAAATTGTCTATGTCGAAGGACGAGAAGCCGTCCTTGCCTCCATCGTCGGCCTTCTCACAACCAGGAAGGAGGGTGGGAGGGAGGGGGGAAGGGGGGGTTTGTGTGTGTTGTCAAGGACGAACTTGCCTTGGCAGCCGTTGGGAGTGGCGTTCCACCCCGGGGAGGGAGGAAGGGAGGTGGTTGCGTGGAGTATGTACGGGTGTCAGCACCTGAGCTTCGACGACGGTGGACGGTTGTCGAGAAGGCTCGTTGTGGACCCGACTGTCGCTGACAACCACGATGCAAGTGGCGCATGCAAGACAGCATTTTGGCTGCCGATGCTGAAGGAAGGGAGGGAAGGAAGGCTGCATGTGTGTTTGGTGATGGAGAATGCGGTGAAGGTGTATAGGGTGAAAAAGGGACAGGCCTTGGCCGCACTAACCCACTGCTACCGTACCTCCCCCTCTGACCGTTTGATTTTTGATGCGATCCTCCTCCCTACCTCGGACAGAAGGGAGGAGGAGGAAGGACGGAGGCAGGGAGGGAAAGAGCGCTCTTCCCTAGGGATAGCTGTCCTTGTCCTCACCAAGGGCCTACAGCTCTTGAGACCTCTACGCACTCCCACCGGTGGCACCTTTTTCGGTCGATTCGATGCATCCCTCGCCACGGCCCTCCCCCTCCCTCCCTCCCTCTCCCTCGATCAGCTCCTCCACGGGGAACGGGGGCCTCTATCCCTCCATATATCCCCGCGACTGGGACTGTTGCTGCTGGGGTCGAAGGAGAAGGTGATTGCGTTCCCTGTGAATAAGAATCTGTCAAGCATTGGAACAGGCTTTCAATTGCTGTCTCCCGCAGCGCTCGGGAAAGCGAAGGAGGGAGAGAGTGATGGCCACGAAGGGAGGGAAGAGGGGAGATCGACGAAATTATCGCCGTTGTCGGTGCCTCCTTCATCTACGGTCGTTTCCTCCTTCGGTCCCTCGTCCTCCTCCACCTTCTCCTCGTCTTTACCCCCCTGCGCCTATGCATGCCAAGGCCCTTTCCTTCGCTTCCTGGACGGTCCTTCCCATGACGCCCCTCCCTCCGTTCTTTTCGTCGCTCGTAATCCCGTGTTGCGGTCTGAACGGGTGGTGGTGCTGTCACGCCTGGAAATGGGAAAGAAGAAGAAGGAGGGGGAGGAGGAGCAGGAGGAGGGAGGAAGGAAGAAGGGAGATCGATGGGTGGTGCAGGACTTGATAGATCTGAGGAATAGTAGCAAGGACGGCAAGACTAGTAATTGGACAGGGGATGGAGGGGTGGAGGGTTTCTGTACGGCCGCAGGGGCTGGGGGAAAGTCGGTGGTGATGGTGCTGCAGGAGAGTGGGAGCTTGTCTTTTTTTGCCCCCAGCAGCAGCAGCAGCAACTATAGTAGGAGGAGCAGCAGCAGTAGAGGGAGAGCGGCGAAGAGAAACATGATGTTCCATTCTAGCTCTGCTTCTGGTAGCCGTCAGCAGTCGCATCGTCGCCGGTGCTTGCCCTCCCCCCCTTCATTTGGCGAAGAAGCTACCATCCGAGCAACAAAGGCCCTACGCACCTTTCTCTCCCCTCCCCTCCCTCCTTCTCTCCCTTCCACTCATCCCATTCAAAGCACCCACTATGCCCTCTGCGAGCAAGTCGAGAGGATGGATGAAGATTTTTCTCTCGATTTCATTGGGGAGAGCATTAAAAAATTCGATCAGTTCTACATTCAGCTCTTGCGTGCTTCTTGTGCCAGGCGTGTCGGTGGTCTAGGAGAAGGGAAGGGCAGGCCCTCCATCCTTTTCTCCCCTCCTGTGAGAAGGAAAACAGATGAGGAGGAGTTGGAGGAGGAAGGGGAGGAGGAAGAGGAGGAGGAGGAGGATGACGTTGGCGGGAAAGGGGATTGGATCGCTGTCGGTGCAGCGAAGCGAGGCGAATTAAGAAGTGCACAGCTCATGGCTCCCCCCCTCCCGCCCTTGTCTTTGGGAGGAGCAGGAGGAGGAGGAGGAGAAGGGAGAGAGGGAGGGAGGGAGCAATGTTTGTCGCTTGGGGTGGGAGTGGATGCAAAGGAGTATGCGGTTACGAATGTGCGGGTTTTGGTAGGTTTAATGGGGCCCGAAACGGTCCCGCGAGTGATTCAGGTGATGGGCCAGCGACGATTGTGTGAGGGGGGGCGGAAGGGAGGGAGGCGAGGAGGGGGCAGGTGGTACGACTTTGCGTTGACGGAGGAGGAAATGATGTGGGCCCGGGAGGCGACAATGGTGACCTTGTCCTTGATTGGATTGCAGCAGCAGCAGCAGCAGCAGCAGCAACAGGATGTCGGGGGTGTAACGAGGGAGGGAGGGAGGGGCCCAGTGCTGGATGCGGTGGAGCTTTACGGCCGATATTATGAGAAGGACGAGCATCAATACCATCAGGATGAGGACGAGGAGGAAGTAGGCTGGGAGGGAAGCTTCATCTCTCGAAAATCTCTATTTTCCACCTCGAGGGGGTGTCAGACCTCGGGGGAGGAGTGGCGAATGCTCTCTGAGCCTGCTACCGCTCCTTGGGAATGCGCCGTCCTCAGTACGTTCCGTGTGCTCGCCCTTGCTACCGCTACCACGACCAAGAGCAGCAGCAGCAGCAGCAGTGCTGTGGCCGTGCAACAGAAACAGCTGGAGCAGCAGCAGCACGAGCAGAAGGGCCTTGCAGCGGTGAAGGCTGTGTTGGGGGCCACATGGGGCACGGCGAATACACGGCAGACGCACCACCTAGTACGATCGGCGGCCAAGCTCCTGCTGCGGCAGTTGTGCCAGGAGCCTCTCATCACGGGCAGCAGCAGTGGCAGCAGCAGCAGCAGCAGCTCCATCGGCACCAGGAAAATGGAGGGGGACAAGGAGAAAAGAGAGAAGGAGAGGGTGCAACCACCGAAGAAGGAGGAGGACGAGGCCTACAGTAAAGTTAAAGACACAATTCACATTACCCGTGTCCGCCTCCTCCTCTCATCCCCCTCTCTGGCCATTCAAGAGCTCAGCGCCATAGTCAAATTACTCCAACATATCTTAACTCGCCGCCCCTCCCACCTCTACCTGGGCTTCGAGGAAGGGAGGAAGGGAGGAGGGATGGAAGAGCTGTGGGTGCAAGCATTGGTGAGACGGGTGTTGACCTTACACCGTAGAAACGAAAATGGGAACAGTAGCAAGGGCCGCAACAGCAGCAATAGCAGCGGAAGCAGCAGTAGCGTCAGCAGCGATTCGGACATTGAGAGGCAGCAGCAGCAGCAACAAACGGTGGCACGGGAAGTCGTTGAGTTTGGCATACGAGAACTTGGTGCTGCTTGTACAGCTGCGACTGTCTTTCCCAGAACAGCGGGGGGGGGGATGGAGGAGGCACGGATCGTTGCAGGGGTGGATGCATTGGTTCGTCTGTTGGATAATTCCTCGTCAGGAGTGTCGGCAGCGGTGGGTCTATGTCTTTCCTCCTGGCTGGAGCACCGTGTTGAGAAAGCCCGAAGGAAGCAGAAGAAAAAAACGGACAAGGCTGCCCAGAACACGAAGGGGCCGCAAATATCAACAGCAGCTGCTCCATTCTTCCCTACTCTTGCTTCAGCCGCCCAACCCAATAAAGGAAAGGAAGGGAGGGAAGGAAGGGAGGGCAGGGAGGGCACACCTCTGTCATGCGAAGCCAACTCTGAGAAAGAGGGCCTCAATTCTGTCTCCGAGACCCCCTTTCCCTCTTCCTCCTCCCCTTCCACCCCAGGTGCCTCGCTGTTAGTGTACGTTTGTGATAGATGCCAGTCGTTCCCCTTGCCTTCGGGCAGATACCACTGTCGGGTTTGTCCGGATGTTGATTTGTGTGAAGCGTGTTATAGAGCGATTCACATGAAGGGCGGGCGGGAGAAAGAGGGGGAGAAAGAAGGGGAGGAAGTGTTGGAGGAACATTTTTCGAACCATCGTATGGTCTTCATTGGTGCAAATGGGGAGAAAGAGAGGAACAGAGAGATCTTGCTGCCCCCCATGGCCTATGAGGACGACATAATTCAGGAGATGGAGGAAAAGAAGAAGGAGGAGAAGGGGAAGGGCAAGAGGGGGGTTAGGAGGGAGGGCCTAAGAGAGAGGAAGAGAGGGACGACCCCGCCTTCTTTTGCGGAGAGGAAAGAAACCGCGCAAGAGAAGCAGCAGAGGAAAGAGAAAGAGGGGAAGGACGGAGGAGAGGAGGAGAAAGGGAAGGATTGTGATGGCGATGATGATGGTCTGACGCATATATTTAGGGGGGGCTTGGGGAGGGTGAAGGGGATAGAGGCCGTTTTGTTGGTGCTGTTCGATCGATTGTTGCTTCGATTTCCACGCGTGGTGATCCGAGCTCTGGACAGAGAGGGAGTGACGGACGGAGTGAAGAAGGGGAAGGATATGGTCTCTACAGAAGAAGCATGCATGAATTATATAAATTTGCTTTTGCAGCTTTTGAGAGGGGTGAACAGCAGCAGCAACAATAGAGGCGAGAACAGCAGCAGCAGCAGCAGCAGCAGCAAGATCAAGAGCGATTGCAGCAAGAGCGGGAGCAGCGACAGAAAGAGCAGCAGCGCTCGAGCGCGGCACCTGGCGATCACTCTTTCCCTCTACCTCAGCCTTGCGCTCCAAAACCTGACAGGAGATGGCAGCAGCAGTTCAAGCAGGAGTAACATTGACACTAGCTTTAGCAACCGCAAGCACCTCTCTCGGCCTTCTGCAGCCAGCAAGACCGCCCTTCTCCTCTCGCGTGCCCTGGCTTGCCTCCTCTCCCCCACGCCCTCCCTCCCCCTCTTCCCTCATTCTGCTCGATCTCTGATTGCTGCCACTGTCGGTCCTGAGGGTGCCCAAAAGATCGAGCAACAGATCCGTGGCTTACTCTCTACTTGGCTGGCAAGCCGGGAGGGGCAGATGGACGGAGTTAAAGAGATGGCAGATGGAGGAGGAGGAGGAGGAGGAGGAGGAGGAGGAGGAGGAGGAGGAGCTGTTGGTGGGGGAACAGGAGGGATGGAGTGGAGCACCCTCAGGCCGCAGCCCGGCCTGAAGACGACGATTGAG
>Ga0160419_100771_pt1 | contig 17435 bp, 11 predicted proteins | sample CelAP2metagpilot_2_FD_108196 | JGI IMG/M metagenome (GOLD analysis project Ga0160419, IMG submission 108196) | Phycosphere-associated microbial communities from Cellana algal ponds in Kailua-Kona, Hawaii, USA - Cellana AP2-4-25 metagenome pilot ... | reverse complement strand
CCTTACTGGTTGAGGCAGATGGTTGTGGCCACCCAAAACAAAAAAATGAGCAGTTTCAATAGATGGTGGTTGAGGCATGAGGTTCAAGTTTTTTGCCGTAGTGGAAGCAGCCCGGTTTTAACCGACGAATGTAGTTTGCTATGTCCGGCGTTCACAGCCTATTCAGTACCATTGGAATACTGCTGGTGATGCGCAGTTTCCTTTTTGTAGTTCAGTTTGTATTCCTTTGGTGTAAGCTTGAATTTTTTCTTAAAGGCCCGATTAAAATTAGATAAGGAATTAAAGCCAGCTGCATAACTGATTTCATTTATGGACATATTGGTCTCTATCAATAATTTCGTGACGACGCCTAACCTGTATTCCAACAAGTAGCTGGTAAAACTTTGGCTCGTACGCTTTTTAAAATAATGACTAAAAGCAGATTCAGACATATTTACCAATTGGGCCACTTTGTTGAGCTTAATCTCATGCTGGTAGTTTTTACGGATGTAGTTCATGACCGTGGTGATTCTTCTGCTTTCCCTTTCTTGACTGTAGTTGGCACTGGGAGGGTTGCTTAGGACTTTAAAGTCTTTAGAAACGGACAGTACATGTAAAATCTCTAAAAAGGTCAGGAAAGATTTAAAATCACCGTTACCTTCGATGCCGTTTATCTTTTCCAATACAAGACTTTTCGTAGGTTCTGTAAAAGCAATACCGCGTTTGGAGAGTTCTAGTAATTTTTTAATGTCTTTGGAGACATTGTACTCCATGAATTTGCTATGCAAAAAATGTTCTTGAAATTGGATGGTAGTTACATTGGCGGTACTAACTAAAGCTTCAGATTTCCATAAATGCTTCAACTCTGGCCCCAAAAGTGTCAGATCTGTATCTTCGCATTTTTCAATTGAATCACCAACAGTTCGTGTACCATTGAAATTGGTAATCAAATTCAGCTCGTATTCATCATGAAAATGCAAGGGGTAATCAAAAAGTGCATTTTCATGTTTCAGAATAACAAAGGGGTCATCATTTTTGATGGGGGTAATTTCCTTAATCGACTTCATTATCAACGCTCCTCAATACGTAAACTTTATATAAAAATCCTTTGCAAAAATTTTACAATTATTTCAAATGGTATTCAGAATATGCTCTAAAAATAATCAAAATACTATCAATAATTCAATAAACGCACAGTTTTGAGCAAGATATATTCATTATGCACAAATCAACTGACTTAATTTTGATTCCATAATTAACTAATAAACTAAAACTAAATGAAGAGGATTAACCTGTTATGGTTATTCTCCACTATGCTGATTTTGTTGTCCATAACCACAACAAATGCACAGATCAAAATTAGTGGAATAGTAACAGACCAAGCTGGTGAGCCATTTCCTGGCGCCACAATTTTAGAAAAGGGTACCCAAAACGGTACCTCCACAGATTTTGATGGATTGTTCACCCTAACGGTGAGCAATGCCACGGCGGAAATAGAAGTTTCCTATATAGGTTTTACTTCTAAAATCATTACTGTAGGTAGCCAAACCGATTTTACCATTGTTTTGGAGGAAGACGTATCTCAATTGGATGAAGTTGTAGTCGTAGGTTATGGTACGGTAAAAAAGAGCGACCTAACAGGTTCAGTTGCAGCTGTAGATATGGATGATATTCCATCTAGACCGGCTAACTCTGTGGACGGTTTGCTCCAAGGACAAGTTGCAGGGGTGCAGGTTACCGCTCCTTCCGATAATCCTGGTGCTGGTGCAGTAATCCGTATAAGAGGGGGGAGTTCTTTGAGAGGGGGAAATGATCCGCTGGTAGTAGTAGACGGATTCCCTATTGGTAATGCGGGCGATTTAAAACAAATTTCCCCACAGGACATAGCTTCTATGGAGATTTTAAAAGATGCTTCCGCATCTTCCATTTATGGTTCCCGTGGTGCCAATGGAGTTATCATGATAACCACTAAAAAAGGTAAAATGAATAGTACTGAGGTCTCCATCTCCCAGCAAAATACCTTTTCCAGATTTACCTCAGAATTAGACCTTTGGAGGGACCCGGTTTTGATGGCAGAGTTGAGTAACGAGGGTAGAATAAATGGAGGTTTTGTTCCTCTATACGTAGGTGCACCAGACCCAAATGGTGTTTATTACCCTTCCGTAAACGAGTTAAAAAATGGTTCTTGGGCGTATAATACACCTTGGGATAAGGTGGTGTTTAGAGACCCGGTATCCAACAATACCAACTTTGCTGTCCGTAGTCGGAACCAAGATTCACAATTTGGTTTAAGTGGCACGTTTTACACCAATGAAGGTGTTTACAGGGACAATGACTACGAAAAACTGAACGTAAACCTAAATACGTTACGTAAGTTGTACGAGGGTAAAGTTACGGTGGGTGCCAACGTTATCTATTCCAAAGGTAAACAGAACAATAACAATGATTTGGCGTATTGGAGAAACCCTATTTTTCCTATCTATCAAAATAACGACCCAACGCAAGACTATTTTCTTATTGGACCACAAGATTTTAGTCACCCGATAGCGTTGACAGATACGAGGTCCAATACCAATACGTTTATGGATTTTATAAGTTCTGTGTTTGCCGAAATCCAGTTAAGTCCATCATTGACCCTTAAATCCCAGCTAAATTATAAGTTTGGTAAGTCTACGACGGATTTCTACAATCCTAAAAGATATACCCTCGACGGTACCTTTAATAATGGGGCAGGGGGCATCAATAATTGGGAGTCTAACGAAACCGTTTCAGAGACTTTTTTAACGTATGATAAAAAGGTAAACGATAAGCATAGTTTAAACGCTATGGGCGGGGTGTCTTATCAATATTATCAAGCTAGAATATCAGAACTAAGAGCGTTCGATTTTTTGAATGAATCTTTGGGTAATGGCAACCTTGCTGTTGGTAACCCAGAGAAGCAAAGGGTTGCCAATAGTAAGACGGAAACGGTACTGTATTCTGGTTTAGGTAGATTAAACTATGCTTATGACGATAAGTACTTGGTAACCTTTACCATGCGTGCAGATGGTTCATCCAAATTCGGAGAGAACAATCAGTGGGCCTATTTCCCTTCTGGAGCCATTGGCTGGAAACTACATAACGAGAAGTTTATCCAAGATTTGGATGTTTTTGATGAATTTAAACTTAGGGGTAGTTTTGGTATCTCTGGTAACCAAGGTATTTCTCCTTACCTGATCAATAGCAGGTATGGACAGGATCAATATTACGTAGATGGTTCTTGGCGCACTGCCATAGGTCCAGGTTTTGTAGTTGGTCAAGACAGCCAAAGTGGCAAAAAAACCTGGGGCGGTATTCCCAATCCAGATTTAAAGTGGGAGACTACAAGACAGTATAATATTGGAGCAGACTTCGCCTTTTTAGATAGAAGGTTAAGAGTGACGGTGGATTACTACAACAAGTATACTTCAGATTTGTTACGCGAAAGACTGCTTTCTCCATCTTCTTCTTATGACAGAATGTGGGTGAATGATGGTGAGATAGAAAACAAAGGGATAGAGCTTACTTTAGATGGTACCATAATCAGAACGGATAAATTGGACCTTTCGGGTACTCTAATCATGTCCAGAAACAAAAATAAGGTGGTACATCTAGGCGATGCTCTGGCTTCTGGCTTAAATACGGATACCTTAACAGGTACCAAGTACGAGTTTTCTGGAAGCCAAGTAGAAGCGTTCAGAGCAATCCCCAACATATTGGCGGTGGGGCAGCCAATAAATGTGTTTTATGGCTACCAAGTAGATGGTATTGTGCAAAATCGAGCAGAAGGCTTGGCGGCTGGATTAACTGGAGATTTAGCGCAACCGGGCGAATTTAAGTATGTAGACTTGAATGAAGATGGGGTTATAGATGAAGATGACAGAACGATAATAGGTGATCCAAATCCTGATTTTACGGCAAGTTTAAACTTACAGGCACGGTATAAACAGTTTGATGTGTCCTTGTTTTTTAACGGGGTATTTGGGCAAGATGTTTTTAATACCAAGAAGTTTGGTGAACCTAGTAATTTGCCCTTTAGGTGGACCTTGGACAATCCTACCAATGCATATCCAAGTCTTAGAGACGGTAGAATTCTCTATATGTCAGATTGGTTTATAGACAAAGGAAGTTTTGTAAGGTTACAGAACTTAACCCTTGGTTACAGTTTTGAGGATTTAAAAATGGCCTTCTTTAAAACGGGACGGATTTCCTTAAACGCCACCAATTTGTTTACACTTACAGATTTTGAAGGGTACGATCCAGAATTAGGGGAGAATGGTATCTACTGGGGCGGTTACCCAAAGCTTAGAAATTGGACATTAGGACTGGAATTTACATTCTAGAAGACTACAAATAAGGTCTTAAACAATCAAGACAAAAAAGAAATTAAAAATGAAAATCACTAAAATAATAATAATAGGTATCGTGCTTCTTTTCGGGGTGGTTTCCTGTGAGAGTTTGGATGTAGAACCAGAGGGTTTTTATTCTGATGAAAATTTTTACGATACATTGGAGGATGCAGAAGCATCTTTATTATACGCCTATGATGCCTTAACACTGGTAAGCTATGCGCCCGTTAGTTTTTACCTAACAGAACTGGCTTCGGATAACTGTGTGGTAAAGCCGGATGAAGGAGCGGATGCGCAAATGTTTGTCAACTGGCAAGTAACCGCACAAAATGAATTGTTGAGCCAGTATTACAGGTCTGCCTACATAGCGATCAATAGGGCTAATGCGGTATTGGAAAATGTAGAAGGTAGAGGCTATGACCCGGTGGAAGAAAGTAGATTGCTAGGCGAAGCTTTGTTTTTAAGAGCTTACAACCATTTTAACTTGGTAAGGGCATTTGGCTTGGCCCCTTTACAAGATTCTTTAATAGACAAGTTAGATGAAACTACTGCGATACCCCCTGCGAATATGCAAGAGGTGTATAACTTTCTAATTGACGACTTGGAAAGAGCCATTGGTTTATTGTCGGTAAATCCAGTGGCAGGTAAAGCAGATAAGGTAGCTGCGCAGGCTTTATTGGCAAAAGTGTATTTGTATGCTGCCTCTGCCAAAGAAAGTGGTGTCCCACAATACGATGCTTTAACGGCCTCTGTGGACGATTTATATGCAGCAGCAGCTTCAAATGCCAATGCGGTTATAACGGGGCAGGGAGCCTACGGATTTGAAGAAGACCTACAGCAGATCTATAATGTAGATGCGCCCAATGGTAGGGAGCACATTTTTATCTTATCTATGGACCGTTCAGGTACGAATGAGGGAGATTATTCTAAACTCTCCAAATATTTTATGCCATGGTTGGGTGGCGCTACGGTGTATTTGCAAAACACGGATGAAAGTTTAATTCCCACCCACGATGGTTGGGGTGTGTTCCAAACCACGGAAAAGCTATTCTCGGCTTACGATGCAGCGGACCATAGGAGAAATAATTTATTGGTGACAGAGGTATATGACCAAGCGGGGAACAGTATTGGTTCTACTCAAGATGGACTCGTGCCATATCCCTTCACAAGAAAATATGTAGACCCCAATTTTGAGGGGGATAAAACCAGTACAAGACCATATTTGATCCGTTTTACGGACATACTATTGGTCTACGCAGAAGCAGCTACAAATACAGCGGGATTGGCGTATTATAATCAGGTACGCAGAAGAGCAGGGGTAGAAGAATTGGCAAGCTTAAGTGGTTTAACTACAGCGCAGTTTAGGAATTTGGTAGTGGAAGAACGCCAAAGGGAATTGGCCTTCGAGGGCGATAGATTGTGGGACCTAAGGAGAAAAAACTGGGTGCAACAAGAAGTGGTTACAGCTGCAGGTATTTCTGCAGAAGCCGCAGCATTTTTTCCGCTTCCGCAACGAGAAATTGATTTAAATCCAAACATCAACTAAACAAAAACAAATGAAAAATTTATATAAATTCTGGATTCTGGCCATCGGAATTTTGTTAGTAGGGTGTACAGACGACCCTTTAGAAGATTTAGAGGGCACTGCTTGGCAAAAAGAACGCAACATAGTGTCTCTTTTGCTAGAAGGGCAGATAGGTACTGCTTTAATAGAAAGGGATTTGGATGAGGCACGTATTAAGGTGTTTGCCAAAACGGAAAACATTGCTGACCTCGCCAAGGTAGAGATTAAAGAAATTCAACTGTCTTACGGTGCTTACACGGAGCAAACTGTGGGTACTACTTTGGATTTCACTTCTGGTGAAACGATGTTAGAGATAAAATCTGGCGCAGGAGAACCGCTTGCATGGCACGTAGAATTACTTCCGTTTAAATCCGATTTAGAAGGTACTTGGTATGTTGGGCAAATTGGATTGTATGCAGACTTATTTACTTGGGAGTCATGGGGATGGGAAAAGTACGAACAAATCAATAATTACTTGCCAGAGTTAAATCCTGAGTTTGACAATACCATAACGTTTACGGTTGAAGGTGCCGATGAAAACGGAAATCCGTTTGGCGTTTACGAGCACAATGCCGGTAATGACGGTCTTTACGGAAGTTTTACAGATGTTGCCAATGAATGGGATTTTAATGATCGATTTAGAAAAATACCGAAAGGCAGAGGAACTTGGTCTCGCAATTTTGAACTGAACAAAGTTATTATCACAGATGCTGACCGTGTGGTTCATGAACTTGATCTAGAAGTGCTGGCAGAAACCGGGGAGGTCTCTTTAAAAGCAGAAGTTCCTTACCAACCAGAATTGTTTGATTGGAATGAGCAAAACTGGTCTTATGAAGAATTAGCGCACATGTCCAGGTCCATGTGGTATACGCTTACCAAAGAATATGAAGCGCAGACAGGGAATGATATTACTGCTATTACCGTAGCGGACCAAGATGGAGAAGCCAGTATTGATGTTGATAACCACCAGGTTACAGTCACCGTTCAAGACAATGGTGCAGATAGTAGCGCCATTGAACTAACAGGCTTAGCGTTATCTTACGGGGCTACGGCAAGCGTTGCTGTTGGTGATGCATTGAATTTTACTACTGGCAATGCCACAACGGTTACGGTTACTTCGGAAGCTGGGGAAAGTCAAAATTGGACGGTAAACTTAGTCGTAAAACAAGCTATAGAAGGGACCTACACTATGGCAAGTGCCTTGATCCACGTGAATCAGGAGTGGGGGAGCGATTTTAGTAAGGAAATAAGCACTGATTTTCCCGATGCATTGGCGGAATACGATAACCAGATACGTATTGTTAATGAAGGCATGGATGGTGATAGACCGTTCGGTACACTTACCAATTCAGCTGGTGCAGATGGTATATATGGTGATTTTAATCACCCGGATGCAGATGTGGATTTAAATGCAAAATTAAGACATCTAGTGCCTACAGGGGATTCTTATTGGGAACTAGACACCACTACGGGTATCTTTTACATAGGCGCATCAAAAGATGAAATCACCTCACAAGCAACCCTTATCGCTACAGAAACGGGTTATGTGTTGGCATTTGAGTTGCCTTATAGAGAATTGGAACCACGTTGGGATTATGGTAATTATGATAATTACATGTGTTGGACGTATAAGTACGAAGTATACATCAACAAAAATTAAATACAACTAAGAAAAATCAGATGAAGAATATATATCAATATTGTACTGCATTTATGTTCGTATTTGCATTGGCTTCTTGCCAAGAAGACGATGTAAATTTAGACGAGGCCATAGCGCGGAACAGGGAAATACAAATAACGGACCAAGTAGTGTCTACCAATTTTATTGGTAATGGTGTACAATGGGGCGGGTACGACCTTGTGCCAACTTGGTTGGGGACAGAAACGCTGAGTGAAGAAGACTGGAGTATCCTTTTTGCAAGAATTGACTTTTTAAGACCACCGTTTTTAAGAATTATGACGAGCCCTTCATGGTCTTATGAGGTAAATGGTGCATACGATGAACAATCAAAAACAGCTTCTTTGTTCCGAATGCTAGACTATGCTCAAGCCAAAGGAATAGAAGTGACTTTTGGTGAATGGGGGCATGTATACGATGGGGATATAAGCAACATAAACACGCAATGGGTTGCAAACTCGGTAAAATTCGTAAACCATTTGGTCAATGAAAAAGGATATACTGTTATCAAAACGGTCAATATTGTAAATGAACCGAATGGTGATTGGTCTTCTACCAATGGCAACTATAATGTTTGGAGAGATGTGCAGCTGGCATACTTAGCAGAAATGGAAAAGTATAATTTAACATCCGTTAAGCTGATGGGACCAGATATTGCCATATTTAATTCGGCGGCCCAAACGGATTGGTTCACTAAAGCTACGGCAGATTTAGGGGATAATATAGGTCTGTATGATATCCATGTATATCCCGAGCAGACTACGGTTAGGAACGGGGAATATGCACAGATGCTACGTGCTTACAAAGCGATAACACCAGCGGATAAACCATTGGTTTTAGGAGAAATAGGATTTAAGTATACCAATGTTGATGCTGCATTAAAAGCAGCAAATGATGCTGCCATTGCAGAAGACGCCTTTGCGGGTCAAGATTCCAATATGATGGTGTACCAAGCTTTTTATGGTGTAGATATGGCAGATGCCTTAATCCAGACCATGAGAGAAGGTTATTCAGGCTCCATTATTTGGAATATGGACGATGCCATGTATAATAGTCCAGATGATGGGGATTACCATACACAAAAGTTAAAACGTTGGGGCTTTTGGAATATTCTAGGGGAAGAGTTGGTAGGTAAAGTCGAAGACGAAGCTATTAGACCGTTCTTTTATCCAGTTTCGTTGCTATCAAGGTACTTTCCGTTTGGAAGTACAATATATCAAGTGAATTTGCCAGACAAAAAGGGGGTACGCGCCATCATGGGAGAAAAAGATGGTAAGTATACTATCGCTTTGGTCAATTCTCACTACGTTTCCTATCCTATACATTTAAAATCTGATGGTTTAGGGCAAATAACAGCAAATAAATATAGCTACAGGGCGAACCAAGATGGCAGTTTTATAGGTGCTATAGATGCCAACGGTTTTGCCATTCCAGAGACAGAAAATGTTGTCTTGGATTTAAATGAAGGAGTGACGTTAGAATTGGAAGGGGAATCTTTTGTCCTATTTACCAATATGGAGTAACACCAATAATAAAATTAGAAAATAAACAGCAAAACAACGCACAGTTAAATACAAGATGAATATAGTGAGTGATAGTAAGCAAGTGGCTTCAATAAAACTGGATAAGCATCCAGAGAATCCAATTTTTAGTCCAAATCCAGACAACGATTGGGAGAATTTGGTGGTATGCAATCCAGGAGTTTGGTATGAGGATGGTAAGTTTACCATGCTTTATAGAGCAGCAGGTAATGATGAAGAGCATTATATAAGATTTGGTCTTGCAGAGAGTACAGATGGTGTTCATTTCAAAAGGATGAGCAAGGAACCTATATTTTCTCCCAGCATTGACGGACCAGATATGGGTGGGGTGGAGGACCCAAGAATAGTGAAATTTGGAGAGGAATATTACATTACTTACGCGTATAGACCTTTCCCTCCCGGACAATATTGGAAATTTGAACATGATGTTATTCTACTACCGGAATCTGGGGAAGATACGCCCCATGTTTATAAAAATAACGTGGCCAATTCTGGTTTGGCTATATCCAAAGATTTAAAAACATTTAAACGTTTAGGCCGAATTACCACGGCGAATTTAGATGACAGAGACGTTATTTTATTTCCGGAAAAAATTAATGGTAAGTTCGCTATGTTGCACCGTCCCAAAGAATGGATAGGAGAAAGATATGGCACTACTAAACCTGCAATTTGGATTCGTTTTTCTGATGATTTGATGGTGTGGGAAGAACCAAGTACTTTGCTGATTGCAGGAATAGAGGGTACTTGGGAAGAAAAAGTTGGCGGTAGTACGCCTCCGCTACGTACCAAGGATGGCTGGTTGATCATATACCACGGTGTAGAAAATGGCGGATTGGGATATTACCGTGTTGGGGCAGCGCTTTTAGATCTAGAAGACCCAACAAAAGTAATTGGTAGGTTAGAAGACTGGATCATGGAGCCAGAAGCGGACTATGAAATAGAAGGCTATTATAAAGGGTGTGTTTTTCCAACGGGTAACATGATTATAGGAGATACTTTATATGTTTATTACGGAGCAGCAGATAAGTATATTGGTCTAGCAACATGTAACATCAATCAGTTATTGGATGCATTTAAACAATAAGCAGTATTTAAATTTATTCTTTGTCACTCTTTTGGCGGTTGTGTCATGGTCTTGCAAAGACAACGGTATTGTACCAAAAGCAGACATTAATATAGTTGTATCACCAGCCCAGAAATTAGATTTTCCATTTTTGGGCCATGGTGTACAATGGTCTGCGTACCCCCATGCAGATGCTCCCAATGCGGAATGGGGAGATTTAATGACCGAAGAGAAATGGGAACTTCTATATGAAAGATTGGATTATATAAACCCAAGAATTATTAGGGTGATGGATGTTGCCACATGGCGCTACTATCAAGGCTTAGATAAACATGGACAACCCCAACTGAATTTTGATACTCCAGAAATCAAAAGTTTGTACAAGCTGTTGGATTATTGCCAAAAAAGAACTATACCTGTATTATTTGGAGAATGGGGCGCACCTGGTTTATGGAATTTGGACGATACTATTCCGGAAATTGAGCGTGCAGATGACCCCAGATGGATACAGATGATTGTGGCCTATCTAGACCATTTAATCAATGAAAAAGGCTATACCTGTATTCAATATTACAATTTGGTAAACGAACCCAATGGATATTGGGCCTCTACCGATGGGGACTGGGAGCAGTGGAAAAAAGGATACCAAATGCTTTTTGATGCTTTGCAAGCTTCTAATTTGTCAGAACAAGTACAGATGGCGGGACCGGATGCCGTCACCCAATGGGACCACCCTACCCACCCTAAGAAAGCCCATGATTGGGTGTATAGCACCATAACCGACTTAGACAGACATACAGGACTGTATGACTTTCATATTTATGCCAATCAGGATATGATAAGAACAGGGGATTTTGTGGGTTATCTAGAACCTTTCATGCAAAAAATACAACCAACTCAAAAACCATTTGTTTTGGGGGAATTGGGAATGAAGTATACAGGGGAATTATTTGATGAAAACAAGAAAAGAGGAGAAGAGGACCCCTTTGCAGGGCCAGATGATTCTTCTATGTTTGTTTACGATTACTTTTATGGGGTAGATATGGCAGATGCAGCGGTACAATCCATGTTGGCAGGTGCCGGTGGTGCCATTGCTTGGGATTTGGATGATGCCATGCACACCGTTGGCGATTTAGGAGAAAAACATCAGCTTAAAAAATGGGGTATGTGGAATATTTTGGCAGAAGAGTTTGGTAACAGCCCTGAAGATAGAACTCCTAGGCCTTGGGCGTACCCTTGGACGTTATTATGCCAACTTTATCCTCCTGAATCTACCGTATATAAACCGCAATTAGATGTTGTAAATGATAGTATTAGAGCTGTAGCAGCTCAATTTGAAAATGGTTTTACATTTACTTTGGTCAATCAATCCAAAAATGACCAACACATAGCATTCTCTTCTTCGTTTTTGGACCAAGAACAGGATTTATACGTGTATGAGTATGCAGAAGAACATAGGATCAAGAACCCTGCAGGTTTTCCTATTGCAGCTCAAAAAATAGAACCAAATAACCAAGCTACTTTTTTGTCTTCCATTGCTTTAAAAAAGCACAGTGTACTTTTTGTAAGCACCAAGGCATTAGAGTAAAAAATAAACAGATACGTGGAATATAATTTAGGAACTGTAGATATTGTAGTACTGGTACTGTACTTTATTTTTATTGTATGGTTTGGGATCAAATCGTCCAAAAAAGGAAGTACATCTACGCAAGATTATTTTATGGCGGGCCGAAGTATGACGTGGCCTGTCATTGGTTTTTCCTTTTTTGCAGCCAGTATTTCCAGTACTACCTTAATTGGCAAAAGTGGTGATGCCTATTCTACCGGCATAGCGGTCTTTAATTATGATTTGATATCGGTCTTGGTAATGGTCTTTTTCGCCATGTTCTTTTTGCCGTTTTATATAAAGTCTGGCATTTTTACGATACCGGAGTTTTTAGAAAGGCGTTTTGATAAACGATCAAGATACTATTTCTCCTTTATCACATTAATGGGGAGTACGTTTTTAGACGCTGCAGGTGCTCTATACGCAGCATCTTTATTAATGAAATTGGTTTTTCCGTCCTTAACTATAATGCAACTATCCGTAATATTTGCGGTTATCGTCGCTGCATATACCATTCCTGGGGGACTTTCTGCGGCAATCAAGGTTGATTTGGTGCAAGGCGTCTTGTTGTTGGTCGGCACCTTTATCCTCACTTTTTTGGCGTTAAATAATGGTGGAGCAGCGTATATAAAAGAGATGCTCTTGGAAGGCGATTATATGATGAAGTTAATTCGCCCCATGGATGATGCTTCTGTCCCTTGGCTCGGTATGATCGTAGGTATCCCCATTTTGGGATTTTATTTTTGGGGTAACAATCAAGTCTTGGTCCAAAGAGTATTAACCGCTAAGTCTATCGACCATGGAAGAAAAGGTATTTTGCTTGTTGGGTTCTTAACCGTTTCCATCATTTTTATAATCATATTTCCTGCGGTAATTGGCAAGCATCTCTTTCCAGATTTACCTAAAAACGATATGGTGTATCCCAAGTTGGTCATAGAATTAATGCCCACAGGGTTGTTAGGTTTAATGTTGGCAGCGATGGTGGCGGCACTAACCTCTACATTGAGTGCTTTGCTCAATTCTGTGGCTACATTATTTACCATGGATTTTTACAGTACCATAAAAAAGGATGCATCGCAAAAAGAGCAGGTGTTCGTAGGGAAATTAGTGTCCTTGTTAGTATTGATTTTGGCCGTATTATGGGTGCCGTTTATTTCCATGTTCGATTCGCTATTGAAGTATTATCAAGAAATGCTGACATATATAGCACCTCCGGTCGTAGCCTTGTTTTTCTTGGGGGTATTCTGGAAGAGAATAAATAGGCACGGTGCCTTTTGGGGGCTTATAGCAGGTGCAATTTTAGCTTTAGGTACCATTGTATTAAAAGCTATTTTTGATGTAGAATTGCTCGGTGATATGCATTTCTTATTAAAGGTGCCCTTTTACTTTTTATTTAGTGCATTGGTCATTGTCATGGTTAGTTATGCTACCAAACCAGACGACCAAGAACGGATAAAAGAATTAATTTGGACCAAAGAGATCTATATGCAAGAAACCGAGGATTTGAAGGGAACCCCATTACTTAAGAATTTTAGGTTCTGGTCTTTAATGTTGGTGTTATTTTGTTTGGTAGTTTTATTTATCTATCGTTAAACTAAGTAAAATGAAAAAAATCTTTGTATTGTCGTTCATTCTACTTGTTGTATACAATACACACGGACAAGACCCCAATTTTCATGTATACCTCTGTTTCGGGCAATCCAATATGGAAGGTTCTGCCACCATCGAAGAGAAAGACAAGCATACAACAGATAACTTCTTCGTACTCCAAAGTTTGGATTGTGATAATGTATTAAGAAAAAAAGATATCTGGTACCCTGCTTTACCCCCGTTAAGTCAATGTTATTCTGGTTTATCACCTGCCGATTATTTTGGAAGAACAATGGCGGAAAAACTACCGGACAGTGTAAAGGTAGGGGTTATAAATGTAGCGGTAGGTGGTTGTGATATTAGGTTGTTTGATAAAGACCTGTATCAAAACTTTACACAAACCTATCCAGACGAATGGTTTCAAAAAAAAATACAGGATTATGGTGGCAATCCATACCGACATTTGGTAAACCTAGGAAAAAGAGCACAGAAAGACGGTGTGATAAAAGGCATCCTATTACATCAGGGAGAAACCAATACAGGTAACAAAGACTGGCCAAAATACGTAGCCAAAGTGTATCAGGATTTACTTGACGATTTAGGTTTACAAGCATCAGAGGTTCCTTTATTGGTAGGTGAAGTGGTGCATGAGGAGCAAGGCGGCAAATGCGCACCTATGAATACCATTATAAATACCCTTCCGAGCGTTGTTCCCACTGCACATGTTATATCCTCCAAAGGTTGTCAGGTACAACAAGATTTGGTTCATTTTAATAGTAATGGGGTAAGGGAATTAGGTAAAAGATATGCAGCTAAAATGTTGCAATTACAGTAGTGTAGTAGATAGATGTAGTTTAGTTAAAAATGCACCAACCCATTAGGGTTGGTGTTTTTATTTTGGGTTTATAGTAAAGGGAAGATCTAAAAAAAGAAAACCAATTGATACTAGTCAAACAAAACTAAGTGCCGAGCTGTATATATCACTTGATGTCTTGATTTTACCATATGGGTAAGCGATACCATTTAAAAGCTCTTATGCCAACATCACTTAAAAAACTAGTGATAGAAGTATGGGAATTAAGGTTTTTGCTGACTAGGAGGGCGCTTTATATTATCCAACAGAGGTGAGTGTAAGGTAGTATCAAAATGACTAAGGAACAACCTTGGATAGCATTATTACTTATTGTTATAGTTTGCAACAATCAAATAACTATATCGTCTTTGACCTTGTCAAATCTAAATCAAATTGAAATCGATGAGTTCAAAATTTTATTTTTTAGTTATAGTGGTATTCGTGGTAATGGGGTGCAAAAATAAAAACACTTCAAAGGCAAGTGATTTGCGAGCAAATGATAAGGATTATCCAGTAAAGAAAACTTATATAGATTCTTTGATGAGAGAATCATACGATCGCGGGGTTTTTAATGGTAACATTCTCGTTGCAAAGGGTAATAACATTATTTATCAAAATGAATTCGGGTATTCGGACGCTTCAAAATCAAAAGAACTGAATCGAAACTCGATATTTAATATTGGATCCATCGGTAAAGAAATCAATGCCGTTGCTTTAATGATTTTAAAAGAGAAAGGATTATTAAGTCTGGATGATTACATTTCAAAGTTCGAGCTACAGCTACCCAAATGGTCCTCTAAGGTCAAGGTCGTTCATTTATTGCAATATACGAGCGGACTGCCTAAAATAAATTGGGGCCATGTTAAAAATGATGGGGATATATATGCGGACTTAAGGAGCCTCAAGAATTTGAACTTTGAGCCGGGGTCAGGCTATCTCTATAGCAATAACAATGTTTTTCTTCAAAGAAGGATAGTGGAAAAACTAACCGGTATGAGTTTTAATGATTTTATGAAGGAGAATATGCTAACACCATGCGGCATGTCGAATACTGTTTTGGATGCCGTTCCAACCAATCATCGATTGGTTACCGCATTTAATAATGATATGGTCAATGATAAGCCAAGTAACATCGAATTTTCGGGTTGGGTGTATCCAACCATAAATGACATGTTCCATTGGCTGAATTGTCTGCATTCAAGAAATATAGTTTCGCAAGAATCCTTGATCTTATTGTTTGATTCCTACGCTAAAGACAGCGAGTCCGCTTTAGGAGAGGGCACCTTTGAAAATAAAGAATTGGTGTTCCACCGACACCATGGGTCTTCTTTTAACTACGAATCTTTTGTGCACTATAACGTAAAAAAGAAATTGTCCATTATATTGATGACCAATAACAAAAACTTCAGATTACGCGAAATCGTTGGGTCAATTGAAAATATTTTAGATGGTAATCCTTTTACAATTCCTAAAAGATCCATTTATCTTACGATAAGGCAAAAATGTTATGATGACATAAATGAAGGTATCGAACTTTATAAAAGCTTAAAAAAGAACAGTCCCAATACGTTCAATTTTTCAAATGAGGATGAATTAAACCTGCTTGGCTATAAGTTGCTCGGGAAAAATGAGATCGAGAGTGCAATTAAAATCTTCAAACTCAATATTGCTGAATTTCCGAACTCATTCAATGTATACGATAGTATGGGAGAAGCCTATTATCTCAATGGGAATTATGATTTGGCACTGGCCAACTATCGAAAATCACTAGAATTGAACGGAAATAATACCAATGCGATAGAAATGATCAAAAAAATAAGGAATAAACACTAGGCCAATGTATACCCTGTACGTGTACCCAATCTCGTTCTAAGACCGGATAGGTTGGATAAAGCATACTATTTTCGCTGGCTGGGCCCCTTTTAAACCCTAGCGTTACCGGTTAAGTGTTGAAAGTGGCGTCCAGTGCCCACTCCCCCCCATTTATTTGAGGGGACCATGCAGAAACGGAAATTTTCATCAAGAGAGTGAAGGTCGAATGGGTTGTACCATTATGATGAATACTTCCGGTCCGAAGGGGAACTATCGATGTTCCAGTGTTTAGAGACTTGCTATATTGGTAAGAGGAAACGCTCGTCATTGCATTGTACAACTAAAGTGAAACTTATGACGAAATGTCTAACCGAAGATCAGAGACATGATACTGTTCTAATAGATCTCCTTTTTTTGCAGGTCCACAAGCGGTTTGTCAGAAATTTTTGAGAAGTAGTTAAAAATAGGTCGAATACCCAATTTACGGGTAAAACAATACTAATTAATTCAAATGATTTAGGAAAACGATATACGTTTTTACCGGCATAATTTAAAACAGTTCCGTCCGGTGATTATTGTCTCCATTCAATACTGGTTTGAGTTAATTGATTTACCAGTCTTGGATGTATTAATGAAGGATCATGGAATTCAAAAAGGAAAGGTAGCCCTTTATTCCATTATTTTTTTTGAAGCAATTAGTCGATTCAATTGAGCATTAAAATTTGAATTACTTTCAAAAGAACCATGGTTTTGATATATCCCCGTAAGTGAATATAATTCTTCCATCTCTTCATTAAATTGTTCAACATGGTTTGCATAGTGCAAATTCCCTCGTTTGATTCTACCGCACTTCATTCCGGTGTTAATTCTTGAACTACATCTGCACGGATTGTTGGGGTTGTAAACACCACAATTACTATTCAAAAAATCACCGATAAGCTTTCTTGATTTTTCTACTCTTTTCCTAAAATTTGAAGGACTTGTATTGGTGATTTCTGCACCAATATTGCTTTTAATTTTTAAAATACTTCCTAAAATAAATGCTATTCTATGCTCTCTGTTCAAACATTGTAACATAGCCAGTGTACAACTTGTTTTCATTTCTTTTATCAGGATATTCTTGTCCGGTAAATTATAGTCTTTAGGGGCAATGAATGTTTTTAGGTCATCAGCATAGTGGTCAAAGGAAAGATTCTGTTGCTCGATTTTTGTTTTTTTAAGATTAATAAGATAGTTTACGGCAATACGGTATGTCCAGGTTTTGAATTTACTTTCTGCTTTAAATTTACTAAGGTTAGTAATTATTTTTATTAAGATTTCTTGAGTGGCATCTTCCGAATCTTCTCTCGAATAAAGAAACCTTAGAGCTATATTGAAAACAT
>Ga0160419_100767_pt1 | contig 17468 bp, 11 predicted proteins | sample CelAP2metagpilot_2_FD_108196 | JGI IMG/M metagenome (GOLD analysis project Ga0160419, IMG submission 108196) | Phycosphere-associated microbial communities from Cellana algal ponds in Kailua-Kona, Hawaii, USA - Cellana AP2-4-25 metagenome pilot ... | reverse complement strand
TGGCACAACAGACCCTAAAAGTCTTTTAGAAGTAAAAGACGGAGATGTTTTTATAAATAACATTCATCGTGGTGTCATTTTAAAATCAGTAAGCGGTAAGTGTTTTAGATATCAACCAGACGAATCAGGCAAGTTAATTGGAAGAGAAATCACCTGTCCCGACAATTAATCAATAACCACCTTTTTAAATCTAACTAAAATGAAAAAAATATTATCCCTAATAATTTTAAGCTTTGCTTATAATTTAACTATAGCACAAGTTGGAGTTAACAACACCAATCCTCAAGCACAATTAGATATTTCTGCAAGTAGTGTAACGTCTCCAAGTAATGAAGACGGTATTTTAATACCTAGAATAGATAATTTTCCTGTTACAAATCCAACCGCTACTCAAGACGGAATGATGGTTTTTGCAACAGGTAACGGCACACCTACTAAAGGATTTTATTATTGGGATAATGGTACTACTAGTTGGATTTCTCTATTAGGCTCTTCTTCTAATGACTCTGATTGGTACACTCAATATTCCACAAACTCACCAAACTCTATAACTGACAACATATTTACTGAAGGAAACGTATCTATAAACGATGGATTTCTAATTTTAAACTCTCCTACAGATACAAGTGGCGGATTGTATTCCTACAAAACCATAAATACTAATACGGCTTTTACTTATAGATTAATTCAAAATAGCATAACATCAAACGGGTCTACAGGTTCTTATTTGACCCAAAATTCTTACTCTGGAACAGGTTCTGGAGGTAATACGGCAATTACAAATCTTTTTAATGGCACAGGTACATCAAGCAACACAAGTTTAAGAAACTCATTCAATAACGACAATTCTACCTCAGAAACAGGTATAAATAACAACTTTATTAGCACGAGTTCAAATCAAAAAATTGGTGTTTTAAATAATTTAAATTCTACAGCTCAAAATGGTACAGTTTACGGGTTTAGAAATTTAATAGAAGGAGGAACAGGCACAATCTACGGAACATATACAAATATCACTAACAGCTCTGATTATCAATACGGTAGTTATATAAACCTATCTGGTGGGACAGGTCCAAACTACGGATTATATAGTAGTGTTGATAATGTAACAAATGGTTATGCAGCATACCTACTTGGACGCACTTCTTTAGGAGAAACTACCACTAACAGATATTTAATGCCAGCAGCAGACGGTACATCAGGACAAGTAATGACCACTGATGGCTCAGGAAACATCTCTTTTACTACACCTAGTACTGGAGGCACATTAGATCAAGCATATGATTTTGGTGGTGCTGGTGTTGGCAGAACAATCATTGCAGATAATGGTGCTGTAGATATTCAGGATGCTGGCGGCTTAAGAGTTGAAGGCGATATATCTGCTGCCTCAAACATCGTTCATGATGGAGATACAGACACTTTTTTAACATTTACTACAGATAGAATTAGATTAGATTCTGGAGGAACAAATTATGTCGATATAGAAAATTCTAACACTGAGATAACAATTAATGAAGATAGTTCACAAATTGATTTTAGAGTAGAAAGTGATAACCAAGATCATATGCTTTTTGTTGATGGTAGCGCAGATGCTATTGGAATTGGCGAGAACAACCCAGTAAATCCACTGCATGTAGGCATAACAACTCCATTTGATCTAAGCTATGCCAACACAGGTCAAGATGCAATCTATCTTATTGGTGGTGGCGACAATAGTGGTTTAAATGCTATTGGTAGCTCAATAGGTTTTGGCCCACCATCTTCAACAAGAGGTGAACAACGTAAAGCAGCTATAGCTTCTATTCAAACATCTGGTGATGTAGACCATTTAGGACTTGCCTTTTTTGTACATGGAAACGACATCAACCAAACAAATATGACAGAAGGTATGAGACTTACTCATGACAAAAACCTTGGGATTAACAACACATCGCCAGACGCCAACCTAGATGTTGTAGGAACTATGCAATTTGTAGACGGTAATGAGTCTACTGGTTATGTTTTAACTTCAGATGCAACAGGTAATGCAACTTGGACAGATCCAAACACCTTAATTACGACTAGCTCAGATTGGACAACAACAGGGAATACAGGAACAAATCCTACCACAAACTTTATTGGCACAACAGACGCGCAAGATTTTTCTATCAGAACAGATAATGTAGAGAAAGTTAGAATTACAACCAAAGGTCAAATAGAAACCACTCAATCACAATCAGTTTGGATAGGAGAAAATGCAGGTAATGCAGTTACAACAGGATCTCGTAATGTTTTTGTTGGAAGGAATTCAGGTATCTCAACATCAACAGGTATGGATAATACCGCTATAGGAGGATTAACATTACAATCTAACACCTCAGGTATAGATAATACTGCTGTAGGACTGGCTGCTCTTTTTAGTTTAACATCTGGTGATGGTAATACAGTTATCGGTGAACAAGCTGCAGAAAATTTAGCAACAGGAAGTAATAATGTAGTAATAGGTCATTATTCAGGTGAATCAATGAATGGTTCTAACAATATTTTTATAGGACCTAATTCTGGTCAAACACTAACTGGTAATAACATGTTAATTGTTGATAATGCGAATGACGGAACTTCTTCATTTATTTACGGCGAAATGGATAACGAAATACTTCGTACTAATGCACAATTAGAAGTAACTAGAGACAGTAATGGTACTGTTTCACACATAGAATTAACAGAAGCTACTGCTAATGACGGTGCTAGAATTAGATTTAAAAATGCTGTAGAAACAACAAATGAATGGGTGATATATGGTAGACCTGATGACACACCAGGCAATGGTAACCTTAATTTTTTCTCTAGTGAAATCTCAGATAACGTACTTCGCCTAGAAAGTGACGGAAAGGTTGGTATAATGCGTAATCCAACAACAAACGCATTAGAAGTTGGCGGTGATGCTTCTAAAACTACCGCTGGATCATGGTTAGCTAATAGTGACAGACGTTTAAAAAGAGATATCAATCAAATATCAGGTAAAACAGCATTAGAAAAAATCCAAAATATGCGAGGTGTAACCTATTTCTGGAACGATGATAAAACAGGAATTGAAAGACCAAACAACCTACAATACGGGTTTATTGCTCAAGAAATAATGGAAGTCTTTCCTGAAAAAGTTACAGAAGATAATTTAGGCTATTATCAAACTGCTTATGGTGATTACGACCCTATTTTTGTTGAAGCTATTAAAGAATTAAAAAACGAAGTAGAGGCTTTAAAAGAAGAAAATATTAAACTAAAAGAAGCTTTAAAAAAACAAGAACAACTAGAACAAAGATTAGAAGCTTTAGAGTTATCACTTAAAAGAGAATAAGTTTTATAAAATCACTCTATGCATAATGAAGTTTTTTTAAGTTTCATTTTTAATTATCTTAGGAAACTAAAAAATTAGTATCCTTTTGATGAAACTTAAAATAACCTGTATTCTAGCACTACTTATCTTTTCATGTACTAAAAAAAATGAGAGTAGCACAACCATAAAAGCTTCTAATAAATCTTTTATTGACTATGTAAATCCTTTTATTGGTACTGGTGCTCATGGTCACACATACCCAGGTGCAACATTACCATTTGCAATGATGCAGTTAAGCCCAGATACACGTTTAGATGGTTGGGATGGCTGTTCAGGTTATCATTATTCAGATAACTATATTTATGGATTTTCGCATACACATTTAAGTGGTACTGGTGTTTCAGATTACGGAGATATTCTTTTAATGCCAACAGATTCTGTAAATTTTAATAATGGCGCAGATGGTAATAAAGGATATCGTGACCACTTTTCACATGACAAAGAAATCGCTCAACCTGGCTATTATAAAGTTCATTTAGATAGCACAAATATTGATGTAGAGCTAACAGTTTCAAAACGTAGTGGAATACATAAGTATCAATATCAAAACAATAAAAATCAATACTTAATATTAGATTTAGAACATCGTGATAAACTTTTAGATTCAAAAATTGAAAAAATTAGTAACACAGAAGTCGCTGGGTATCGCTTTTCAGAAGCTTGGGCTAAAGACCAAAAAATATTCTTTTATATAAAGTTTTCTCATCCAATTATAGGAGATTTAGGTGCTTCAGAGCCATTACTTTATCAAAAAAAAGCAGCTTTTCAGTTTGACAATCCAAAAAACAAACCAGTCTATGTAAAAATTGGTATTAGCGCTGTAGATATTGAAGGTGCTCGCAAAAATTTAGAAGAAGAAATTGGCGCCAAAACTTTTAATAGTGTAAAAAAAGAAGCTCAAGATATCTGGAATAAACAACTTGAAAAAATAGTTGTTCAAAGTTCTAATGAAGATTATAAAACCAACTTCTACACCGCATTGTACCATGCTACAATCGCTCCAAACCTTTATCATGATGTAGATGGAAGATATCGTGGCATGGGTTTAAATATTCATCAAACTAATGATTTTGATTATTACACCGTATTTTCATTATGGGATACTTATCGTGCTGCTCACCCATTATACACCATAATCGAACAAGAAAAAACTAACGATTTTATAAATACGTTTACAGCAAAATATGACGAAGGCGGCATAATGCCCATTTGGGATTTAAGCGGAAATTATACGGGTTGTATGATAGGTTATCATGCAGTACCTGTAATTGCAGATGCTTATTTAAAAGGAATTAATGACTATGATACAGAAAAAGCTTTTAAAGCAATGAAGCATAGCGCTACCAGAGATAAGTTGGGATTAAAAAGTTATAAATCTCTTGGTTTTATTCCTGTTGAAGAAGAAAGCGAATCTGTTTCTAAAACTTTAGAATATGCGTATGACGATTGGACAATTGCGCAAATGGCAAAATCCTTAGGTAAAAATGAAGATTATATAACATTTACACAACGAGCACAATATTATAAAAACAGCTTTGATCCCAATACACAATTTATGAGAGGTCGCTACAGGAACACATGGTTTAACCCATTTGATCCTTACGAGGTCAATTTTAATTACACAGAAGCTAATGCTTGGCAATATAGTTTTTATGTACCGCAAGATATTTCTGGCTTTATAAATTTACTTGGCGGAAAAAACAAACTAGAAGCCAATCTAGACAACCTTTTTCAAGCTAAAGCAGAAACATCTGGTCGTAATCAAGCAGACATCACAGGTTTAATTGGTCAATATGCACATGGTAACGAGCCTAGCCACCATATGGCTTACTTATACAACTTTGTAAATAAACCTTATAAAACACAAGAGAAAATTCATCAGATTTTAACGCAATTATATACAAATAGTCCAGAAGGTATTTCTGGTAATGAAGACTGTGGACAAATGAGTGCTTGGTATATATTTAGTAGTTTAGGGTTTTATCCTGTTACACCAGCAAGTAATCAATATATTATAGGAACGCCTCTTTTTGAAAAATCGACTATCAATTTAGAAAACGGTAAAAAATTCACAGTCACAACAGAAAACCTTAGTGACACTAACATATATATCCAATCGGCTACTCTAAATAAACAACCTATAAATCAATCTTTTATTTCGCATTCAGATATTATCAATAGTGGTGTTCTTCATTTTAAAATGGGAAATACACCTTCAAAATGGGCTACTAAAGACAACGAAGTTCCTAAAACTGAAATCTCTGAACACATCATTACACCAGCGCCTTACATAGAAAAAGGAGACATTGCTTTTAAAGAACAAACACAAATATCACTTAACAATGTAGATCAAGACGCTTCAATATTTTTCAGTATTAATAACAATCCTTTTAAACTATATCAATCGCCTTTTATAATTTCAGAAAAATCTATTTTAAAAATATATTCAGAAAAAAAAGACGTTAAAAGTGCTACCATTCAAACTCAATTTCATAAAATAGACCCTAACCTTTCTGTGACTTTAAAAACGGAGTATGCTAACCAGTATAATGGTGGCGGAAACAATGCACTAATAGATGGTATCTACGGAACAAAAGATTTTAGAACAGGTACATGGCAAGGGTATTTTGACGAAGATTTAATTGCTATTATTGATACAGGCGAATCAAAAAAAGTAAATTTAGTTACCATTAATTTTTTACAAGATCAAAAAAGTTGGATTTTTTATCCAAAACAAGTCTCATGTTACGGATCTAATGATGGAATTAACTTTACTCAAATTGACGAAAACAGATTTCCTGAAAAAGACATTGTTCCATCAGAAGAAGTAACGATGAAAAAAGTATTTTTTAAACAGGTACCAAAAAAATATCGATACATAAAAATCATAGCAAAAAAATTAGGACAATTACCAGAATGGCATTTAGGATACAAACACAATGGTAGAAGTTGGTTGTTTGCTGATGAAATCACTATAAAATAAACCCTATGAAAAGAAGATTTTTCTTAAAAAACCTATCATTAACTGGTGTCGGATTAACTATTGGCTCAACTCTAGTTAACTGCAATAACACTAAAAAGGACAAACCTATTATAGCCAACACACCTAAAGTATCTCTCCCTATAGTAATAGCAACTTGGCATGTCCCTAATGCAACTGCAAAAGCAATGGAAATTCTGCAAAAAAACGGTAACGTTTTAGATGCTCTTGAGCAAGGCTGTATGGTAGAAGAAGCAGATACAAAAAACTCATCTGTTGGAAAAGGCGGATTGCCAGACAGAGACGGAAATGTCACACTAGATGCTTGCGTAATGGATAAAAACGGTAATTGCGGATCTGTGGTTTATCTTCAAAACATTACTCATGCAGTATCTGTTGCTAGAAAAGTTATGGAAGATACGCCTCATGTAATGTTAGCTGGTGAAGGTGCCAAACAATTTGCTATTTCAAAAGGATTTCAAGCAGAAAATTTACTTACAGAATCTTCTAAAAAAGCATGGGAAGAATGGAAAATAAAAAGTGAATATAAGCCTATTATCAATATAGAAAATCACGACACTATCGGTATGCTTGCAATGGATAAAAACGGAGATATTTCTGGTGCATGCACAACTAGTGGTTTAGCTTATAAAATGGGCGGACGCGTTGGCGATAGTCCAATAATTGGATCTGGTTTATTTGTAGATAATCAGGTTGGTGCTTGCGTAGCAACTGGTTTAGGTGAAGAAGTTGTAAAAACAGTAGGTAGCTTTTTGGTTGTCGAGCTGATGCGACAAGGTAAATCGCCTCAACAAGCGTGTGAAGAAGCTATCCAACGTATTGTAAACAAACCTAATAGCGACTATAAAAATTTTCAAGTTGGCTACATCGCAATGAATAAAAAAGGTGAAACTGGAAGTTATGCTATTCACCAATGGTTTAGTATGACAAAATTTCAAGATGAAAAAAACGAGCAAATCCAATCCGATTATTTCCTTAAAAAATAAAGCTTGTTAACAAATTTTCAAGCAAAGCTGCATTAAGTTTCGTAGTTTTGATATTCTTGTCTGTTTAAGCGCAGTCAAGAACTTTTTAAAAGATTAAAATTCAAAACATGTCAGAACAAAAACGTCTCTTTTTAGTCGATGCTTACGCGCTTATTTTTCGTGGGTATTATGCTTTTATAAAAAACCCAAGAATTAATTCTAAAGGTGAAGATACCTCAGCCATTATGGGCTTTATGAACTCGCTTTTAGATGTCATCAAACGCGAAAGACCAGACCATTTAGCAGTATGTTTTGATAAAGGCGGAAGCGTAGATCGTGTAGAAATGTACGAAGCTTACAAAGCCAATCGTGATGAGACACCAGAAGGCATTCGCACTGCAATTCCTCATATTTGCAACATTCTGGAAGCTATGCATATTCCAATTATGGTAAAGGAAGGTTTTGAGGCAGATGATGTTATTGGGACACTTTCCCGTCAAGCGGAAAAAGAAGGTTACAAAACCTATATGGTCACGCCAGATAAGGATTTTGCACAATTAGTTACCGAAAATATTTTTATGTATCGCCCAAAATCGTTTGGTGGCGGATACGAAACTTGGGGAATTGCTGAAGTACAGAAAAAATTTGAAGTCGAAAGACCAGAACAAGTCATTGACTTTTTAGGAATGATGGGTGATGCTAGTGATAACATACCTGGTTTACCTGGTGTTGGCGAAAAAACTGCTAAAAAATTTATTAAAGAATTTGGTAGTATGGAAGGTCTTTTAGCCAACACAGACCAGCTAAAAGGTAAGATGAAAGAAAAGGTAGAAGCTAATGCGGAATTAGGTCGACTTTCAAAAGAATTAGCGAGAATTATGCTTGATGTTCCTGTGGAATTCAATGCTAAAGATTTTGAGTTAGATCATCCAGATATAGAAAAAGTAAAAGAAATTTTTCAAGAATTAGAGTTTAGACGTCTTACAGACAATTTCATTAAAACGTTTACTACTGGTGAAGAAACGGCTTCGACTACGCTCAGCCAACAAAATAAAGAAGCGGTGACTGAGCGTAGTCGAAGTCAAAGCACCAATAATCAAAATGCTGGTGCAGGACAATTCTCATTATTTGGTGGCAGCGATGATGATTCGCAAACCGACACAAACACATCTTTCACAAGAAATACAGCCGAAAACACAAGCCACTTTTACCAAAGTATTGCAAGCGGAATGGCAACTAAACTGTTTGTAAAAAACCTACTTAATCAAACTTCGGTGTGTTTTGATACTGAAACGACTGGCTTAAATCCATTAACTGCAGAATTGGTTGGGATCGCATTTTCTTGGGAAACTGGCAAAGGATTCTATCTACCTTTTCCTGAAAACAAAGATGAAGCACAAGAATTAATTGAAGAATTACGTCCTTTTTTTGAAGCCGAAAACATTCAGAAAATTGGTCAGAATTTAAAATACGATATCAAGGTTTTAGCCAAATATAATATTGAAGTCAAAGGACCTTTATTCGATACCATGTTAGCGCACTATTTGATTAATCCAGACATGCGTCACAACATGGATGTGCTATCAGAAACGTATTTAAACTACTCGCCTATTTCCATTGAAACGTTGATTGGTAAAAAAGGTAAAAATCAGTTATCAATGCGTGATGTGCCATTAGATAAACAAACCGAATATGCTGTAGAAGATGCCGATATTACACTTCAACTTAAAGAACATTTTGAAAAAGAATTAGGCGAAGCCAACACACAAAAATTATTTGATGAGATTGAAATCCCGTTACTGCGTGTGTTAGCTGCGATGGAATTGGAAGGCATCAACCTTGACAAAGACTTTTTAAACAGCTTATCAGAGCAATTAAATAGTGACATTGCCAACTTAGAAAAGAGCATTTACGAAGCTGCTGGCGAAGAATTCAACATTGCATCACCAAAGCAATTAGGTGTCATTTTATTTGAAAAAATGAAATTGGTAGACAAGCCAAAAAAGACCAAAACTGGGCAATATTCTACCGCAGAAGACGTGTTAAGTTACTTAGCAAAAGACCATGAAATCATCCAAAATATTCTTGATTTTAGAGGTTTATCAAAACTAAAAAGCACGTATGTAGATGCGTTACCGCTTCAAGTTGATGAAGCTACAGGTCGCGTACATACAGATTATATGCAAACCGTTGCTGCAACTGGTCGTTTAAGCAGTAATAACCCTAATTTACAGAACATTCCTATTCGTACAGAACGTGGAAGACAAGTACGAAAAGCGTTTGTGCCTCGTAACGAAGATTACACCTTATTAGCTGCCGATTATTCTCAAATTGAATTGCGTATCATAGCAGCGTTAAGTGAAGAAGAAACGATGATTGAAGCCTTTAAACATGGCGAAGACATTCACGCGTCAACTGCTTCAAAAGTATTTAATGTTGCTATTGAAGACGTTACTAGAGAGCAACGTAGTAATGCAAAAACGGTAAATTTCGGGATAATTTATGGTGTGTCGGCATTCGGTTTAAGTAACCAAACCGATTTATCGCGTAGCGAAGCTAAAGAACTAATCGATACGTATTATGAAACCTATCCAAAACTGAAAAATTACATCAACAAACAAGTCGATTTTGCTCGCGATCATGGTTATGTACAAACGGTTTTAGGCAGACGCAGATATTTAAAAGATATTAATTCTAGAAATGCGGTTGTTCGTGGTGCAGCAGAACGAAATGCGGTAAATGCGCCAATTCAAGGTAGTGCTGCAGACATCATCAAACTAGCAATGATTAATATTTACGAGAAATTAGAAGCTGGTGATTACAAAACCAAAATGCTATTGCAAGTACATGATGAATTGGTGTTTGATGTTTACAAACCAGAACTAGATGAGATTACAAAACTCATAAAAACTGAAATGGAAAATGCCTTTACACTTTCGGTACCATTAGATGTTGAAATTGGTCTTGGCGATAACTGGTTAGAAGCGCATTAAATTTAAAATCTCTATCGAATTTTGAAAATAGACAAATTTGTCATTGCTATTATAATTACCGTGATAGCGGCATACATTTATCCAGATTTGGGTAAAGGTGAAAGTGCGCAGGTTTTAAACACTTTAAGTAGTATTGGCATATCGCTTATTTTCTTTTTCTACGGACTAAAATTAAGTCCGCAACAAATAAAAATTGGATTAAAAAACTGGAAACTACATGTCTTAATTCAGGCGACAACGTTTATTGTTTTTCCTTTAATCGTATTGACTGCCTATCCTTTAATTACTGAAGATAACAAAGCACTTTGGTTGGCTTTTATGTTTTTAGCAGCGTTACCTTCAACAGTGTCGTCATCTGTAGTTATGGTATCTATTGCCAAAGGAAACATTCCTGCAGCCATTTTTAATGCAAGTATTTCGGGATTAATTGGCGTGATACTTATACTGTTATGGATTGGTTTTTTTATGACGTCTACCGGAACAGATTATAGCTTAATCGAAGTCTATCAAAAGTTATTGTTAGAAATTTTAGCACCAGTTATTTTAGGTTTATTGTTACGACGATTTTTAGGTGCTTTTGCCTTAAAACACAGCAAAAAAATTACGCTATTTGATAAAAGTGTTATTTTGCTGATTATTTATAAAAGCTTTTCTAAATCCTTTTTAGACCGCATTTTTGAAAATTTAAGCCCGTTAAAATTACTAGCTGTTTTAGCTGTTGCTATCTTAATCTTTTGGATAGTATATTTCTTTATAGGTTTCATCGCAAAACGATTTCATTTTTCTATTGAAGACCGAATTACAGCACAGTTTTGCGGTACCAAAAAATCTTTAGTACACGGTACAGTATTTTCTAAAATACTATTTCAAAACGCTTCATTTTTAGGCATTATTTTACTGCCAATTATGATGTTTCACGCGTTTCAAATTGTAGCAATTAGTGTGATTGCCGCTAAGCATGGAAGAAGGGATTGAGAATTTATTAATTGATTGCAAATTCAATTAAAATTTAAAATTCTTAAATTGGCTGAAAATAAATTTTTAGATGAACAATAAACAAAAACAAAAAATAATTGAAAATGCGAAAAGTTTCTTTCGTGATGAAATTGTTCAAAACCATATAAATAGCGCTTGCCAAAGAGCTAGCAAATTGTCTTCTTATAACATAAATCCTTTTCTATATAAGTATTTAGCTAACTTTTTAACTGGCAATGACAAACCAGAAAGTATAGCTAAAGCATTAGTATTACCAAGAATTTTAGGCACTTCTATAAACACTTCTTTTGGAATGAAAATCCAGAGTTTAATTAGCAGTCTTTTTGAAGGATTAGGATCTACAACACAAGGAATAGATATTGAATTTATTGATGAAATTGATAAAAGAAAAAAATATTGTCAATTAAAAGCTGGTCCAAATACAATTAATAAAGATGATGTTGTTACCATAGTCAATCATTTTAATGGTGTTAGAAATTTAGCAAGAACTAATAATCTAAATATTGGCATTAATGATATGATTGTAGGTGTAATATATGGTGACCATAATGATTTAAGTTCACATTATAAAAAAATAGAGCAGAACTATCCAGTTATTGTTGGTCAAGATTTCTGGCACAGATTAACTGGTCAAAAAAATTTTTACTTTGAATTAATTGATGCTATAGGTGAAGTTGCTTTAGAAGTTGACGCTACTAAAGTTGTATCTGAAACAATTTCAAAATTAGCTAAAGAAATTAAAAATAAGTTTGATTAATTATTTTGATTCGTAATAATCATTCAAAAACTTAACTAAAGAATAGCCTACTTCTTTACCCAAATTACAAGGCACAGCATTACCTATTTGTTTATATTGCTGAGAAGTAGAACCAGCAAATTTCCAGTCGTCTGGAAATGTTTGGATTCTTGCATACTCACGTACTGTAAATGGTCTTGTTTCATCCGGATGACATCTTTCGGTTTGTTTTTGTGCAGGACTACAAGTTAACGTTAAGCTTGGCTCATCCCAACCTATGCGTCTAGCCATTCCTGTTTTCCCTCCTCCTAAATAGAAACTTTTACCCATATATTCCTTTTGAATGTCAAGTGGTAAATCTCTCCAATATCCTTTTGGTGGAACTAAATCTAAAATAACTTTTTTGCTCTCAGGATATTTTGCACCATCAGATTTTGGAACATCTGAATTATATAATTTTCCCTTCTTTAAAGCATCTTTTAAATTATAAATAGACTGATAAGGTTTAGGGTATTGATATTTTACATCAATGTCTTTTCTAACACCAACTAAAATAAGTCTTTCTCTTTTTTGAGGTACTTTATAATTTACTGCTTTTAAAACTTTTACAGGCACTACATTATAACCTATCTCCTCTAAAATAGATATCATACCTTTTAGGGTTTTTCCTTTATCGTGAGATAACAATCCTTTTACATTTTCACCTACACAAATTAAAGGATTAACTTCTTTGACAACTCTAGCAAATTCATAAAAAAGTGTTCCTCTAGCGTCTTCTAATCCTAATTTTTTTCCAGCATAACTGAACGCTTGACAAGGAAATCCACCTGTTACAATATCAACTTCATCTTTATAATTTTGAAAACTAAAGGATTTAATATCTCCTTCTAAGACATTCCAATTAGGTCTATTTTTCCGTAGTGTTTGACAAGCCCATTTATCAATTTCATTTAGAGCGACGCATTTAATCCCTGCTTTTTCTAAGCCTATCGCCAATCCTCCTGCTCCAGCAAATAATTCTAAAACTTTATATTCTTTAATTGGTTTTTCAGAATTATCAATATCTTCATCCAAATTTTCAAATAACGGTTTAATAAGGTCATTGATATCTTCCTTTTTATAAATACGATAATCACTTACAGGTTCTCTTAAAGCTTTCAACTTTCCATCATTGTCCCATCTTCTAAGAGTTTCTTTACTTTTTCCTAAAATTTCTGCAGCTTCAGCTAGTGAGTAGTATTCTTTTGTAACCATATTATACAACCTTATACAATGGTTACAAATTTAATAAACAAAATGAAATAAAAAAATAATTTTAAAAAAGCCTACTTCCTACGTTTCTTCTTATACTTCACCTTATCCTTTCGTTGGTTAAAAGGTACAGCATCGTTAAAAGTATGCTTAGTTTTTCCTGGTTTGTTTTTACGCCATTTTTCAGTCTTTTCAGGTAGTAAGACTTTTAATAAATCTTGTCTTCCTAATTTATTAAGCGTGTTTTTAATCCAAGCTTTGTTTTCATCTTTATACCAAAAGAAAAAACGGTGTTGTTCATCCTTTTCCTTTCTGGTTTTTGGCGTATTTACCTTTTTAAGCGTGTATGGATGGTAACCACTGTAATAAATCACCGTCGCAACCGTCATTGGTGATGGCGTAAAGCCTTGTACTTGCTCTAGTTGAAAGCCCATATCTTTAGTTTCGGCAGCAAGATTAGCCATATCTTCTACTTCGCAAGCAGGATGATTTGAGATGAAATACGGAATTAACTGTAAGTTCAGTTTATTCTTAATATTGATTTTATCAAAACGTTCTTTAAACTTATGGAAATAGCTAAACGATGGTTTTCGCATTAGTTTTAAAACAGGGTCACTAGTATGTTCTGGCGCTACTTTAAGTCGACCAGAAACGTGCTTGGTCATCACTTCTTCGGTATAATCATCTAATTCTTTTGGATCTGCATTTTTATTGAATTCTGGCACCAACATATCGTGTCTAATTCCAGATCCGATAAACGATTTTTTCACCTTCGGATGACTATCAACCGCTTGATATAATTCGGTTAACGGTTTGTGAGACGTATCTAAATTGCTACAAATTACTGGCGAAATACAACTTGGCGCAACACATTTATCGCAAATAGCTTGTACTTTACCTTTCATTTGATACATGTTTGCACTTGGTCCACCAATATCAGACAAATAACCTTTAAAATCTGGCATATTTGCCACCGTATCAACTTCCTTTAAAATGGATTCTTTACTACGTGATGCAATAAATTTTCCTTGATGTGCCGAAATGGTACAAAAACTACATCCACCAAAACATCCACGATGAATGTTGATGGAAAACTTAATCATTTCAAACGCAGGAATTGGTCCACGTTTGTTGTATTTAGGATGCGGTAAACGCGTGTAAGGCAAATCGAAAGAGGCATCTATTTCTTCCTCTGTCATTGTAGGATACGGCGGATTGATCATCAGCATCTTATCTCCTACTTTTTGAAAAATTCGTCTTGCAGCTAACTTATTTGACTCTTGTTCTATAATCTTAAAGTTAGACGCGTAAGCCTTTTTATCTTTTAAACAAGTTTTATGCGACGCGATTTCAACATCTTCCCAATTTTTATTTTTTGGGATATCGTTTTCATCATTAATAAGAATTGCTGTTTGGTTTACGGTATTAATACTTTCAAAAGGAACACCACGTTCTAGCAAACGTACAATTTCACGAAGTGGTTGCTCGCCCATTCCGTACACCAACATATCGGCTTTAGAGGTTTCTAAAATAGTTGGCATTAATTGGTCGCTCCAATAATCATAATGCGTCACACGACGTAATGAGCCTTCAATTCCACCAATTAAAACTGGTGTATCTGGCCATTTTTCTTTCAAAATTTTACTGTAAACCGTTGATGCATAATCTGGTCTAAAACCAATGTCGCCATTTGGCGTGTAGGCATCTTTATCACGACGTTTTTTATTGGCGTTGTAGTTGCTAATCATAGGATCCATACAACCACCAGTAACACCAAAGAACAAACGTGGTTTACCCAATTTAACAAAATCCTGAAGATTATCATTAACATTAGGTTGCGGTACGATAGCAACACGCAAACCCATACTTTCTAACAAACGTCCGATTACTGCTGGACCAAACGTTGGGTGATCTACATAGGCATCTCCGCTAAATAGGATAACATCTAGGTATTCCCATCCGCGAATTTTCACCTCTTTATTTGTGGTAGGCAACCAACTAGAAAGTCTTAATTCTTCTTGCATAACGCTGCAAAATTAATCAAAAATTATACTATAATAGATTTTTTAAAAGGTTTTATTAGTTAGAACTAAACAGACTTATTCAACGACACAACAACTCATAATAAGATAGTTACTAATGAGCCTATCTTAGTTTATCTGCATGTAATTGTCTTAGCTTATTCAATTTTGGATCTATAACATAAGTACAATAGCCATAATCTGGATTGTTTTTATAAAACGCTTGATGTTCTTTTTCGGCTTCATAAAAAATACCCATTGGACTTACTTCTGTAACTATTTGATTGTTGTATAAAGGATTTAATTCTTCTAAAACACGATTAGCAATTTCCTTTTGTGTATCATTATAATAATAAATTACAGATCGGTATTGCGTCCCAACATCTGCACCTTGTCTGTTCAAAGTCGTTGGATCATGTGTTGTCAAAAAGATTTCAATAATGTCTTTATAACTAATAATATTAGCATCAAAAGTTATTTTAACAACTTCGGCATGACCTGTTAACCCAGAACAAATTTCGCGATAAGTTGGTTTTCCTGGTGCATTACCACCAGTATAACCAGAAACAACTTCTTCTACACCTTTTACATGATTAAAAACTGCTTCTGTACACCAAAAGCATCCGCCACCAACGGTAGCAACTTCTAACTTTTTTGTAGTCATTAAATTATCCTTCTTTAGTAAGAATTAAAGATTCTGAATTAACGCAATAACGTAAACCACTAGGTTCTGGTCCATCAGGAAATATGTGCCCCAAATGCGCATCGCAAGTATTACACATAATTTCTACACGTATCATCCCAAAAGACGAATCCTTTTCATATTTAACCGCATTGGTTTGTATTGGCTGTGTAAAACTAGGCCAACCTGTACCCGAACTAAATTTAATAGTCGAATCAAATAATGGCGTGTCACAACACACACAATTATATTGTCCAGCTTCAAAAGCACTACATAAAGCACCACTATGCGGCGCTTCAGTTCCTTTTAATCTAGTAATCCTATATTGATCTGGTGTTAATTGAGCTTTCCATTGCTCGTCTGTTTTTTCAACACGACGGTCTGGATTTGGATTTCCGTTAACGGTAAAACTTATAATATCTTTCCAAGTTAGCATTGTATTTTCCTTTCTGTTAATTTAGCAATTAAAGTTGTGTGATAAGTCGTGTTAACAAGCTTAACCTTTCATCTTAAATAAAAAGCTAAAATAGTTTAATCTTAACTGTTAATTATTAAAGTGTTAGTTATTTTTTCGCCAAAAAATTGGGCTAAAAAAAAGATATCAACATAGTTATCAAATAAAATTGAGTACAGTATTTGGTAATCAAATATATAATCGTAAATTTGCAAACTCTTTTTGAGAGAGGAATGTTTAATAAAAAATAATTAATAACGTGGACACATTAAGCTACAAAACGATTTCAGCTAACAAAGCTACTGTAGATAAGCAGTGGGTTTTAGTAGATGCTGAAGGTCAGTCATTAGGTCGTTTAGCTTCTAAAGTTGCAAAACTTTTAAGAGGTAAACACAAGCCTAGCTTTACACCACATGTTGATTGTGGAGACAACGTAATTGTTGTAAACGCAGAAAAAATCAACTTAACAGGAAACAAGTGGAACGATAAGACTTACTTACGTCACACAGGTTATCCAGGTGGTCAAAGAAGTTTATCTGCTAAAGAAATGTTTGGAAAAGATCCAGCAAGATTAGTAGAAAAATCAGTAAAAGGTATGTTACCTAAAAACAAATTAGGAGCAGACTTATTCCGTAATTTAACTGTTGTGGTTGGTACAGAGCACGCTCACGAAGCTCAAAAGCCAAAAGCAATTAACTTAAACGAATTCAACTAATGGAAGTAATTCACAAAATTGGTCGTCGTAAGACCGCAGTTGCTCGTGTTTATGTTGCTAAAGGAAAAGGTAACATCACAGTTAACAAAAAAGATTTAAATGACTACTTCACTACAGGTACATTACAGTACAAAGTAAAACAACCTTTAACGTTAACAGAAAACGAAGGTAACTTTGACGTAAGAGTAAATGTATTTGGAGGTGGTATTACAGGACAAGCAGAAGCTGTACGTTTAGCAATCTCTCGCGCAATGTGCGAAGTAGATGCAGAAAACAGA
>Ga0160419_100760_pt1 | contig 17658 bp, 12 predicted proteins | sample CelAP2metagpilot_2_FD_108196 | JGI IMG/M metagenome (GOLD analysis project Ga0160419, IMG submission 108196) | Phycosphere-associated microbial communities from Cellana algal ponds in Kailua-Kona, Hawaii, USA - Cellana AP2-4-25 metagenome pilot ... | reverse complement strand
TTCTTTGAAGTTGCTCTTGCTTTTGAAACTACTTTATGATCTATAGATAATTTTACAGCAAAGTGTTTAACATCACTATTACCCGTGTCTTCATAGACATTGTAGTCAAAATGCTTTTTCTCTTTTTGGCACCATTCTATCAATAAACTCTTATAGCTAATCACCTTACCTTCAAGGGTTTCAATATCTACATAAGGTTCAATAATTCTGTCTTCAATAAATTTCTCGCAAGCTTTATAACCCTTATCTAAATAAATGGCTCCTACTAAAGCTTCAAAAAGATTACCATGAATATTATCTCCGAATTGTCCTTTAGGTATTTTACTTTCAACTAATTTAATTAAGCCTAAATCTTTACCTAATTCATTTAAATGCTCTCTACTGACTACTTTAGAACGCATTTTTGTTAGATAGCCTTCGTCACCACTTGGTACTTCGGTATATAGATAATGAGCTATGACAGCGCTAAGCATTGCGTCTCCTAAAAATTCTAAACGTTCATAATTTACAATATGCCCTTTACTATCTTTTATGTTCATAGAACGATGTGTAAAGGCAGTTTTGTAATGATTTATGTTTTTAGGTTTAAAGTTTACAATTTTAGAAATAGACATAAAAAATTCCCCTTTGTCCTTAGACTGGGAATTAAATATGTTTTTAATACGTTTCATGTAAATTTATGAACTAATCTATTTTCTTAAACAGCACGCAAGCGTTATGACCTCCAAATCCAAAAGTATTGCTCATCGCTACTTTGATGTCTCTTTCTTGAGGTTGGTTTAATGTTAAGTTTAGTTCTGGATCGATATTTTCATCGACAGTTGTATGATTAATTGTCGGAGGAACCGTACCATTTTCCATAGCCAAAATAGATGCAATAGCTTCTATAGCTCCTGCTGCACCTAATAAGTGACCTGTCATAGATTTTGTCGAATTAATATTAATGTTTTTAGCATGATCACCAAAAACAGCTTTAATTGCTTTTAATTCGGCAACATCACCTAATGGTGTTGATGTTCCGTGAGTATTAATATGATCTACCTCTTCTGGTTTTATTCCAGCGTTTTCAAGACAATTTTTCATAACAGCAATAACACCTATTCCATCAGGATGAGGAGCTGTCATGTGATAGGCATCTGAAGATAATCCACCACCAACAACTTCGGCATAAATTTTTGCGCCTCTAGCTTTTGCGTGCTCATATTCTTCTAATATTAATGCGCCTGCTCCTTCACCTAAAACAAATCCATCTCTAGTTGCATCAAAAGGTCTTGATGCTGTTTCTGGACTTTCGTTTCTAGTTGATAAAGCGTGCATAGAATTAAACCCACCCATTCCTGCAATAGTTACTGCTGCCTCGCTACCTCCGGTAACGATAACATCACAATGTCCTAAACGTATATAGTTTAAGGCATCTATCATTGCATTGGCTGAAGATGCACATGCAGATACTGTAGTATAGTTAGGTCCCATAAATCCATTTTTAATAGAAATATTACCTGGTGCTATATCTGCAATCATTTTTGGGATAAAGAAAGGGTTAAATCTTGGTGTACCGTCTCCTGCTGCGTAGTTTAAAACTTCGTTTTGAAACGTTTCTAATCCACCAATTCCTGCTCCCCAAACAACGCCAACTCTAAGTTTGTTGACCTTGTCTAAATCAAGGTTTGAGTCCGCAATAGCCTCGTCTGACGCGACCATTGCGTACTGAGTAAACCTATCCATTTTTCGGGCTTCTTTTCTATCAAGAAAATCTGTTGCCACGAAGTTTTTTAACTCGCAAGCAAAGTTAGTTTTGAATTTTTCGGTATCAAAATATGTTATAGGCGCTGCACCACTTTTTCCATTAACAAGACCATTCCAGTACTCGTCTTTAGTGTTTCCTATTGGTGTTAGCGCACCTAAACCTGTAACTACTACTCGCTTAAGTTCCATAAATATTGTGCTTATTTTGCAGCTTCAATATAAGATACAGCTTGACCTACTGTTGCAATGTTTTCTGCTTGGTCATCTGGAATTTGAATATCAAATTCTTTTTCGAATTCCATAATTAATTCTACAGTGTCTAAAGAATCTGCTCCTAAATCGTTAGTGAAGCTAGCTTCGTTTACTACTTCGTTCTCATCAACACCTAATTTGTCTACGATAATCGCTTTTACTCTTGATGCAATGTCTGACATAATTTTAATTTTTTAGTTTTAATTAAGTGGCAAAAATAAAAAACTTTAATTTAAAACACACTTTTAGTTGAAAAATGTGCTACTAATTTAAATAATAAAATCGGTTTTGCCCGTAATTGTTAATAATTATTGCTTTTTTTGTTTGAAGAATTTAACACTGAAACTATAAAAATGAAACGTGTAGTAATTTTTGCGTCCGGTAGCGGAAGTAATGCTGAAAATTTGATAAAGTTTTTTCACAATAGTGACAATGCGTCTGTTGTTCAAGTATTGACTAACAATCCTCATGCCAAAGTTTTAGATAGGTGTAAAAAACTAAATATCAGCGCATTATCATTTAACAGAATTGCTTTTACCCAAACAGAAGATGTGCTTAATATCTTAAAAGCCAGCCAACCAGATTTAATTATACTTGCGGGATTTTTATGGAAGTTTCCTGAAAATATCTTAAAAGCATTCCCAAATAAAGTCATAAATATTCATCCTGCATTATTACCAAAATTTGGAGGAAAAGGAATGTACGGTATGCATGTACACGAAGCTGTTGTAAATAATAAAGAAATAGAAACTGGCATTACAATTCATTATGTAAATGAAAACTATGATGAAGGTGCCACTATTTTTCAAGCAAAATGCGATGTTTTACCAACTGATACCGCAGAAGATGTAGCTTCAAAAATCCATGAGTTAGAAATGGAACATTTCCCTAAAGTGGTTGATCAACTTTTGAAAAATTAATTGTCATTCAGAGCAAAGCGATGAATCTTTATTAATTTTATATATATAAAGATTCTTCAGTCGTTCCTCCTTCTGAATGACAAAATTTAATAATATAGTGTCAAAAAAAAAGAAAAAATATTATACCGTTTGGAAAGGTCACAACACTGGTGTTTTTGAAACTTGGGACGACTGCAAGGCTCAAATCAAGGATTATAAAGGTGCTCAGTATAAATCATTCGCCTCTTTTGATGCTGCAAAAAAAGCTTACAAAGAAGGTCCAACGGGTTATATAGGAAAATCTAAAACGTTTAAAAGCGAACTTTCTGAAGTACAACTTAAAAAAATAGGTCTGCCTAATTATAACTCAATTTCGGTTGATGCCGCATCTTCTGGTAATCCAGGAAAAATGGAATATCGTGGTGTAGATACCAAAACCAAAAAACAACTATTTATTCAAGGTCCTTTTGAAGAAGGCACCAATAATATAGGTGAATTTTTAGCTATTGTTCACGGATTAGCGTTTTAAAAACAACAAAATAGTGCCCGTATTATTTACACTGACTCAAAAACCGCCATAAGTTGGGTTAAAAAGAAAAACTGCAACAGCAAATTAGAACGAAACGCTAAAAACAAACCTGTTTTTGATTTGGTGGATCGCGCTGTAAAATGGCTAAAAGAAAATACTTATAGTACTACAATCGTTAAATGGGAAACCAAAGCTTGGGGCGAAATTCCTGCAGATTTTGGCAGAAAATAAACTTCAAAAACAGAAGCAATAACTCAATTAACACTACTAAAAAAGGCTAAAATTTATAACCTTTATTATCCATTTAAAATCGTATATTTGCCGCTTAATTTAAATCGCCCTTATGAGCAAATTAGTAATAGTAGGCACTGTAGCTTTTGATGCTATTGAAACACCTTTTGGAAAAACAGACAAAATACTTGGCGGAGCAGCAACTTATATAGGTTTATCTGCTTCAAATTTTGATGTAGATGCAGCTGCAGTTTCTGTAGTTGGTGGAGATTTTCCTCAAGAATATTTAGATCTTTTAAAAGACAGAAATATCAATATTGAAGGTGTAGAAATAGTAAAAGACGGTAAAACTTTTTTCTGGAGTGGTAAATATCATAACGATATGAATTCTCGTGATACGTTAGCAACAGAGCTAAACGTATTAGCAGATTTTAACCCAATCGTACCAGATAATTACAAAGACTCAGATGTAGTAATGTTAGGTAACTTACATCCTATCGTTCAAACAGGTGTTTTAAATCAAATGACTAAAAAACCAAAATTAGTAGTTTTAGATACTATGAATTTTTGGATGGATTCTGCTTTAGACCAATTACACGAAGTTATAAAACGCGTAGACGTCATTACAATTAACGATGAAGAAGCTAGACAACTAACAGGAGAATACAGTTTAGTTGTTGCTGCAAGAAAAATTCATGAAATGGGTCCAAAATATGTAGTTATTAAAAAAGGAGAACATGGCGCATTATTATTTCATGATGAAAACGTGTTTTATGCACCAGCATTACCTTTAGAAGAGGTTTTTGATCCAACAGGAGCAGGAGATACTTTTGCTGGCGGATTTGCAGGTTACTTAGCAAGCACAGGCGATGTGTCTTTTGAAAACATGAAAAACGCTGTCATTTACGGCTCTACTTTAGCTTCATTTTGTGTAGAAAAATTTGGAACCGAGCGCATGCTTAACCTAACACAAGACGAAGTAAACAAAAGGCTTCAGCAGTTTAAAAACTTAACACAATTTGAAATAGAATTATAATAAAACAACGCGCTCTTTAATATTGAGCGCGTTTTTTATTAACTTGTTTAAAATTAAACAGATAACAAATTATCATTCTTAAAACACACACAACACAACTAAAATGAGTGATGCTTTAAAACACGAATGCGGAATAGCGCATATTAGACTATTAAAACCATTAGAATACTACAAAGAAAAATATGGTAGTGCTTTTTATGGTGTCAATAAAATGTATTTAATGATGGAAAAACAGCATAATCGTGGTCAAGATGGTGCTGGATTTGCAAGTATAAAATTAGATACAAACCCAGGTGAACGTTACATAAGTAGAGTTAGATCTATTGCACAGCAGCCTATTCAAGATATATTTGGTCAAATTAATAGTCGAATTAATCAAGTATTGACAGAACATCCAGAATACCAAGATGATGTTGCTCTACAAAAAAAGCATGTTCCTTATATTGGCGAAGTACTTTTAGGACACGTACGCTATGGTACTTTTGGTAAAAATAGTGTTGAAAGTGTACACCCGTTTTTAAGACAAAACAATTGGATGCACCGTAATCTGATTTTGGCAGGAAACTTTAATATGACCAATGTTAAAGAATTATTCCAAAACCTAGTAGATTTAGGTCAGCATCCTAAAGAATACACAGATACCATTACTATAATGGAAAAAATAGGTCATTTTTTAGATGATGCCGTTAGTAAAATCTATAAAGACCTAAAAAAAGAAGGCTACAGCAAACATGAGTGCTCACCATTAATTGCTGAGCGTTTAAAAGTTCACAAAATTTTAAAACGCGCAGCTAAAAATTGGGATGGTGGCTATGCTATGGCTGGACTGTTAGGACACGGAGACTCCTTTGTATTACGTGATCCTGCAGGAATCAGACCTGCTTTTTATTACAAAGATGATGAAGTTGTTGTTGTAGCATCAGAGCGTCCTGTAATTCAAACCGTGTTTAATGTAGAATTTGATGATGTAAAAGAATTAGAGCCAGGTCACGCTATAATTACCAAAACTTCCGGAGATGTATCTATCAAACAGATTTTACAACCTTTAGAGCGTAAATCATGTAGTTTTGAACGTATCTATTTTTCTAGAGGAAGTGATGCCGAAATCTATCAAGAACGTAAAACTTTAGGTAAACTATTAATGCCTCAGGTACTAAAGGCGATAGATAACGACACAAAAAATACTGTTTTCTCATATATACCAAATACAGCAGAAACATCTTTCTACGGAATGATTGACACTGTTGAAGAGCATCTAAATGAAAGAAAAACACAAGATATTTTAAACGGAAACGGAAACTTATCTAAAGAGCAAGTTATTTCAATATTAGAAGAAACACCTCGTATTGAAAAGATAGCTATAAAAGACGTAAAACTAAGAACCTTTATTACAGAAGACAGTAGTCGTGACGATTTAGTAGCGCACGTTTACGATGTAACTTATGGCGTAATCAAGCCAACCGATAACTTAGTAATTATAGACGATAGTATTGTACGTGGTACAACATTAAAGAAAAGTATTATTAAGATGATGGATAGATTACATCCTAAAAAAATAATAGTTGTCTCTTCTGCACCACAAATACGTTATCCAGATTGCTATGGTATTGACATGGCAAACTTAGAGTCTTTAGTTGCTTTTAATGCAGCTTTAGAGTTGTTAAAAGAAAACAACAAATACAATTTAGTTGAAGAGGTTTACAATAAGTGTAAAGCACAAGTTAACCTTGCAGATAAAGACGTACAAAACTTTGTGAAAGAAATTTATGACCAATTTACTACAGAACAAATTTCTGCTAAAATATCAGAGTTATTAACAGACGCTTCTGTTAATGCTGATGTAGAAATTATTTTTCAATCTGTAGAGAATTTACATAAGGCTTGTCCAGAGCATTTAGGCGACTGGTACTTTACTGGTAATTACCCAACTGTAGGTGGTAACCGAGTGGTTAACAGAGCCTTTATTAACTTCTATGAAGGTAACAAAGAAAGAGCTTACTAACTGTTTTTGAGGTATTTTCCTATAAAAAAGTCAGTTAAGCGATTTTTTTTACGTTTTGACTATTAATTGCAATTTTTGAAATTAATCTTCGTTATATTTGAACTTACCATAACATAAGTAGGTTAAGTTCATGGTAGATTTGGGGCAAAAAAGCTGGACTCTCGTCCGGCTTTTTTATTTAACAAACATTTTGATTTTCAGAATATTACAAAATAAAAAAGGCAGACTTTAAAGTCTGCCTTTTCATTTATTATTTGCGTTACTAATTATTTAGCTTCAGCGTATCTTCTTTCTACTTCGTTCCAGTTAATTACATTGAAAAATGCTTCAATATAATCTGGTCGTCTATTTTGATAGTTTAAGTAATAAGCATGCTCCCAAACATCTAATCCTAAGATTGGTGTACCTTCACAAGAAACACCTGGCATTAAAGGATTATCTTGGTTTGGCGTAGAACAAACTTCTACTTTTCCTCCTTTGTGTACACAAAGCCAAGCCCATCCAGATCCAAACTGTGTTGCAGCTGCTTTACTAAACGCATCTTTAAAATCTTCAAAAGAACCAAATTCTGCTTCAATAGCATCTTTTAATTCTCCAGATAAGCGTCCTTTTCCTTCAGGATTCATTACTGTCCAAAATAAAGAGTGGTTATAAAATCCACCTCCATTATTTCTAACTGCGCTATTAGACATATCTAAGTTAGTTAAAATGTCTTCGATAGACTTTCCTTCTAAATCAGTCCCTTCAATAGCACCATTTAATTTTGTTGTATATCCGTTATGATGTTTGCTATGGTGTATTTCCATAGTTCTTGCATCTATATGTGGTTCTAATGCATCGTATGCATAACCTAATTCTGGTAATTCAAAAGCCATAATATATATTTTTTGTGGTTATTAATTTTATTCTTATCAAACTTACTAAGAATTTAGCTTGTTTCTTCAATAATGCTTATAATTTATAACTATTTTAAGATTGATTGTCCTTATCTTGTAACAAATTAATTTTTTAATGAATACCATTGCACCTTTTAAAGTTTTTAATGCTTCAGCTGGAAGCGGAAAAACTTTTAACCTTGTAAAATCTTACTTAAAACTGTTATTTAAAACCGAAAATATTTTTGGTTTTAGAAACATTTTAGCGATGACATTTACCAATAAAGCTGTTGGCGAAATGAAAGAGCGTATTCTTAAAAAATTAAAAGATTTTTCTGAAGAAACAGTTTTAGACGGTAACGATGCTATGTTTAACGCTATTTGTTTAGAGCTAAATTTAGAACCAAGTTACGTTAATAAAAGAGCCAAAACATTATTAAGCACGATAATGCACAATTATGCTGCTTTTGATATTAGTACGATAGATGGTTTTAATCATAGATTAATAAGAACGTTTGCTTACGACTTAAAATTACCCATCAATTTTGAAGTCGAGCTAGATACAGAAGCCTTATTAAATGAAGCTGTAGATAGTCTTATAGCTAAAGCAGGAAGCGATAAAAAACTAACAAAAATTTTAATAGATTTTGCTATTGAAAAAGCTGATGACGATAAAAGCTGGGACATCTCAAACGACTTAAATAAAATTGCAAAAAAACTTACTAACGAAAACGACATACCGCATTTAAAAGAAGCTTTAAAGGACAAAACTTTAGACGATTTTGAAACCTTAAAAACCAGCTTAATCAAACAATTTAAATCTACTGAAAACCGAATTATAGATAATGCTAAAAGCATTTTAACAACATTTGAAAACAACGGATTAACTAAAGCAGATTTTTCAAGAGGTACACTTTTTAATCATTTTGAAAAAGCTTCATTTTTAAAAACTAACGGTTTGTATAACAATCAATTAGAAAGCAATATAGAAGAAAACAAAGTATACACTACAAAGCTAGATGCTAACAAAAAAGAGGTTATAGACAGCTTACTTCCTGAAATTGCTTTAACCTATAAAACCATAAAAGCAGCTGTCTACAACCTAACTTTTCTCAAAGCCATATATAAAAACGTTACACCACTTTCTGTCTTAAACGCAATTAATACCGAACTTCAACTTATAAAAGACAACGAGAACAAATTATTAATTTCAGAATTTAACACACTAATTTCAAATCAATTAAAAGACCAACCAACACCTTTTATTTACGAGCGTATTGGCGAAAAATTTAGACATTATTTTATTGATGAATTTCAGGATACTTCAGAAATGCAATGGAATAATTTAATCCCATTAATAGAAAACTCGCTTACCGCCGAAAATATAAAAGGCGAAAAAGGAAGTACTATGATTGTTGGTGATGCTAAACAAGCTATTTACCGTTGGCGTGGCGGAAAGGCAGAACAATTTATTGACTTAACCGAAGATAAAAATCCTTTTCCTGTAGACAAAAAAGTAATTGAACTTGAAGAAAATTACCGTAGTCATAAAAATATTGTCTCCTTTAATAATTCGTTTTTTAAATACATTTCAAACACAAGTTTTAGAAATGAGCATTATGCAAATTTGTATAAAAAGGCTAATCAAAATCCTACGATAAAAGAAGACGGTTATGTAAGCCTTCAGTTTTTAGATTTAAAAGAAAGCGAAGATGATAAAGACACTATTTACGCTAATGAAACATACAACACCATAAAAAAGTGCTTAGATAACGGTTATGACTTAAAAGATATTTGTGTCTTAGTACGAAAGAAAAAAGAAGGTATTGCTGTAGCCAATTATTTAAGTGAAAACGGTATAAAAATAATGTCTTCTGAAACTATGTTGATTGACAATTCTGAGTCTGTTAAGCTAATCAATAACATCTTAAGATTATTAGTCAATCCAAATCATTTTGAAGTTAGAATTAATGTGCTTCATTATTTAGCAAACACCTTTAACGTTGAAGATAAACATACCTTTTTTAACCAAAACTTAAAGCTAAATATTAATGCTTTTTTTGAAGGTTTTAAACAATTTGGAATTCATTTTAATACTACAGAAATTGCTCAACTTTCACTTTACGACAGTGTAGAAAGTATTGCAAGACAATTTAATTTGCTTCAAACTTCAGATGCATTTGTGCAGTTTTATTTAGACTTGGTTTTAGAGTTTTCTCAGAAAAACATTACAGGTATTTCTGGGTTTTTAGACTATTACGAAAATAAAAAAGACAGTTTAAGCATTGTATCGCCCAATAACCAAAATGCGGTACAAATAATGACTATACATAAATCAAAAGGATTAGAGTTTCCTGTGGTAATTTTTCCTTTTGCAGATTTAGAAATTTATCGCGAAAAAGAGCCTCAAGAATGGTTTCCGTTAGACAAAAAACTTTTTAATGGTTTTTCAAAAACCCTCATAAATTTTAACAGTGATGTTGAAAATTTTGGAGAAATAGGTCAAGAAATTTACACCAAACACAAAGCAGAACAAGAGTTAGACAACATAAATTTACTGTATGTTACCCTAACAAGACCTGTAGAACAATTACATATTATTAGTAAAATAGATAATAATTTAAATGAATTAAATAGTTACTCTAAACTGCTTCAGTCTTATTTACAAACAGAACAACTATGGAGTGACTCGCAAACCTTTTACGAATTTGGAAATTCAAAAAGAGAAATTATTCCTATTGAAAAAGCTCTAGAAACTTCATCTAACAAAAACATTATAAGTGTTAACAAAAAAGAACACAATATTAAAATAATCACTAAGTCTGGCTATTTATGGGATACTAATCAGCAACATGCTTTAGAAAAAGGAAACATCATCCATGATATAATGGCAGAAATCTATATTAAAGAAGATGTAGATTTTGCGGTATCACAAGCTTTAGATAATGGTTTTATAAACAAAAATCAAGTAGAAAACATTTTAAAAACCATAAACGAAATTATTAATCACCAAGATTTAAAATCGTTTTATACCCAAGACTATACAATATATAATGAGCGTGATATTTTAACAAGTTCTGGGCAAATCATTAGACCAGACCGTTTAGCCATTAAAGATAATCATGTTACGATTATTGATTATAAAACAGGATTACCAAACCCAAAATATGAAGAACAATTAGATATGTATGCTAATTATTTAAAAGAAATGGGTTATGTTATTTCAAATAAAATGTTAGTTTATATAAACGAAACTATCAAAGTTTCAACATTTAACTAATTAATTTTAAAAATAAATTTAACATTAGAAAGCTAACCTAAAAACATTGCTAAATTTGCAAAAAAACACCCCTTAAATTATGTACAATAAAATAAAAGACCATTTAAATAAAGAATTACAAGACATAAAAGACAGCGGACTTTTTAAAGAAGAACGTATAATAACTTCTGCTCAAGGTGCTGAGATTACTTTAAATACAGGAGAAAAGGTTTTAAATTTTTGCGCCAACAATTACTTAGGTTTATCCTCTCATCCTGAAGTAATCCAAGCCGCAAAAGACACAATGGATACACATGGGTTTGGGATGTCTTCAGTAAGATTTATTTGTGGTACGCAAGACATACACAAAACCTTAGAACAAAAAATAGCAGATTTTTATGGTACAGAAGATACCATTCTTTACGCAGCAGCTTTTGATGCAAATGGCGGAGTGTTTGAACCATTATTAGGTAAAGAAGATGCAATTATCTCTGACTCATTAAATCACGCTTCCATCATAGATGGCGTTAGACTATGTAAAGCAGCTAGGTATAGATACCAAAACAACAACATGGAAGATTTAGAAAAACAACTTATTGCTGCAAACGAAGCTGGAAGTCGTTTTAAAATCATCGTTACAGATGGTGTGTTTTCTATGGATGGTCTTGTTGCGCCTTTAGATAAAATTTGTGATTTAGCAGATAAATATGATGCTTTAGTAATGATTGACGAATGTCATGCTGCTGGTTTTATAGGTGAAACTGGAAGAGGTACTTTAGAAGAAAAGGGAGTAATGGGAAGAATTGACATTATTACCGGTACATTAGGAAAAGCATTAGGCGGAGCAATGGGTGGATACACCACAGGAAAGAAAGAAATTATAGAAATGCTACGTCAAAGATCAAGACCTTATCTGTTCTCTAACTCATTAGCCCCAGCAATAGTTGGTGCTTCAATAAAAGTATTTGATATGCTAGCTAATGATAACTCTTTAAGAGATCAATTAGAAGAAAACACAAAGTACTTTAAAAAAGAAATGAAAGCAGCTGGGTTTGATATAGTAGATGGTGATTCTGCAATAGTACCTGTAATGCTTTATGATGCAAAGTTATCTCAAACTATGGCAAATAGGCTTTTAGAAGAAGGTATTTATGTTATTGGTTTCTTTTATCCTGTTGTTCCTAAGGAAAAAGCAAGGATTAGGGTTCAGCTTTCAGCAGCGCATACTAAAGAGCATTTAGACAAAGCAATTAATGCCTTCAAAAAAGTTGGTAAAACTTTAGAAATCATTTAAAAAACAACCCATTAAACCATTAGAAAATCTTATAATAATCAATATTTTTATATATTTGTCTTTGTTAATAATATTTAACAGCTTATTTTTGCTTCTAATTAACACTTAAAAATTAAATTTTTGAATATGAAAAATCTTAGCAGATTATTGTTCACAATGTTACTTGTAACTACTATGGGTAATGTTATGGCACAAGACCAAAACAATCCTTGGGCTATCAACTTCGGTGTTAACGCAGTTGATGTGTTTCCTGTAGGTGAAGACACTCCACAAGGAGATTATTTTAACGAATACTTTAATGTTGGTGACCACTGGAGTATTTTACCATCATTATCTACAATCTCTGTATCAAAGTATGTAGGAAATAACTTCTCTATTCAAGTAGGAGGTTCTGTAAACCAAATTAAAAAATGGGGACAGGATGCTAATAACCCAAGTTTATCAGTAAATGATTTAGCTTATTATGCAGTTGATGGTAACGTAAGATATCATTTTGCTAATTTACTTAATTCAAAAACTTTAGATCCTGCAATTGGTATTGGAGGTGGTTATACTTGGATTGAAGAAGGAGCTTACAATACATTTTCTACTAATGCAGGAACAAACAACTTAGTTGGTGCTGGTACTATCAATGCATCATTAGGTTTGACATATTGGTTCTCTGAAAACATTGGTTTATTCGTTGAGTCTAAATACAAGCACTCTTTCGAAGATTATTTAACAAAACATTTCCAACACTCAGCTGGTATAGCTGTTAAATTTGGTGGTACAGATACAGACGGTGATGGTGTTTATGATAAAGACGATGCTTGTCCAGAAGTTTTTGGATTAGAAGCTTTCAACGGTTGTCCTGATGCTGATGGTGACGGAATCGAAGATTCTAAAGATACTTGTCCTAACGAAGCTGGTTTAGCTGAATTTAACGGATGTCCTGATACTGACGGTGATGGTGTTCCAGATAATAAAGATAACTGTCCTCAAGTAGCTGGTTTAAAATCTTTAGCTGGTTGTCCTGATGCTGATGGTGACGGTGTAACTGATGCTGATGATAAATGTCCTAACGAAGCAGGTCCTGCTGCTAACAATGGATGTCCTTGGCCAGATACTGATGGTGACGGTGTAACTGATAATGTTGATAAATGTCCTAACGAAGCTGGTACTGTTGCTAACGATGGTTGTCCAGAAATAGTTGAGCCAACTCAAGAAGTTATGGAGCAATTAAACAGCTACGCTAAAACTATCTTATTTGATACTGGTAAAGCTAGTTTCAAAAAACAATCTTACTCTGTATTACAGTCTATTACTGCAATCTTAAAAGAATATCCAGAGTCTAACTTTACAATTGAAGGTCATACTGATAGTGTTGGTAGCAAAACTTTAAACCAAAAGTTATCTGATGCTAGAGCTAACGCTGTAATGGCTTACTTAATTGAAAACGGAATTGACACAGAAAGATTAAGAGCTTTTGGATTTGGTGAAGATTACCCAATCGATACTAACGCAACTGCTGCTGGTAGAAGAAACAACAGACGTGTTGAAGTAAAACTTAAAAAAGACTAAGTTTTAAAATCAACAACATAATTTATAAGAAAACGCTTCGGATAACCGAAGCGTTTTTTATTTTTATAAAATGATAAGTTTTATAACCAAAGTACTTCTTGATTTACAAAAACGAAATGTAAATTTTAGTGATATAACTTTTGTACTACCTAGTAGAAGAGCAGGAGTTTTTTTAAGAAAAGAACTCAGTAGTATTATAAATAAAACAACATTTTCTCCAATAATAATTAGCATAGAATCTTTTGTCGAAGAATTATCACAGCTAAAATCTATAACTAACACAGAATTACTTTTTGAACTCTATAATACATACACAGAATTAACACCAAAAGAAGAACAAGAGCCTTTTGAATCATTTTCTAAATGGGGACAAATATTGCTTCAAGATTTTAATGAAATAGATAGGTACCTCATTCCACAAAAAAATATATTTGAATACCTAACTGCAATCAAAGATTTAGATCATTGGTCATTAGACTCAAACCCAACCGAAGTTGTTAGCAATTACCTAAAATTTTGGAATAAACTTTATCCATTTTATCAAGACTTCTATAAAAGACTAATACATCAAAAAAAAGGCTATCAAGGTTTAATATATAGAGAAGCTGTAGAAAACATTGAAAGTTATATAGAAAACAATCCCAAAAAGCATGTTTTTTTAGGGTTTAACGCCTTAAATACAGCGGAAGAAACAATTATCCAAGAATTATTACAAAACGAACTAGCTTCTATATATTGGGATATTGACAAAACATTTATAGACAGTCCATTTCATGATGCTGGATTATTTACCAGAAATCACAAAGAAAACTGGAAATTTTTTCAAAAAAACACCTTTAATTGGATTGAAAGTAACTATTCAACTAAAAAAAATATTAATATTTACGGTGTTCCAAAAGCTATTGGACAAGCAAAAACCATAGGTAATATTCTAAACGATTTACCTGAAAATGACATTAAAAAAACGGCTGTAGTTTTAGGTGATGAAAACCTTTTGCTTCCCATATTAAATTCTATTCCTAAAAGCATAAACGCAATAAATGTAACCATGGGTTTTCCTTTGCGTTCAATTCCATTAGCGGCTTTGTTCGAAAAGATTTTCAACATTCAAATAAATAACACAGATAATTACTATCACAAAGACGTTATAGATATATTAAAAGATCAATATTTAAGTGCTGTTTTCTCAGAAGTTTATTCTCAAAAAATAATCGAGACTATAAACACAAATAATATTATCTTTTTAACTAAAGAAAAGCTTTTATCCATATCTAATCAAAAAGATAATCATATCATTAATCTTCTTTTTAGTAATTGGAAAAATAGCCCAACTACAGCAATTGATAACTGCTTTAAGCTTATACAAACAATTAAAGAGCAGCTTATTGAAGACAGGAAATCTAACCAACTTAGTTTAGAGTATTTATATAGATTTAATGTGCTTTTTAATGAGATTGATAGACTAAATAAAAAGTATAATACATTAACAAACATTAGAAGCCTATATAATATTTATAAAGAACTATTAAGTAGCGAGACTTTAGATTTTCAAGGAGAACCATTACAAGGCTTACAAATAATGGGAATGTTAGAATCTAGGGTTTTAGATTTTGAAACCGTAATAATAACAAACGTTAATGAAGGCGTTTTACCATCAGGAAAAACAAATAACTCTTTTATCCCTTTTGATGTAAAAGTTGAAAAAAACCTACCGACATATAAAGAAAAAGACGCAGTCTATACCTATCATTTTTACCATTTACTACAACGTGCTAAAAACGTTTATATTTTATATAATACCGAAATAGATACATTATTAGGCGGAGAAAAAAGTAGGTTTATAAGTCAGCTTGAACTTGAAGGTATTCATGAAATTAATCATCAAATAATTTCGCCAGAAGTACCAAATTATCAACCTCAACTATTAGAAGTTAAAAAATCCGAAGCCTTGGTAAATCAAATTAAAAGGTTCGCAAATAGCGGATTTTCACCTTCATCTTTAACCAGCTACATTCGTAATCCGATAGATTTTTATAACCAAAAAATACTAGGCGTAAAAGATGTTGAAGAAGCCGAAGAAAATGTTGCAGCAAACACATTAGGTACAGTTGTTCACAATACATTAGAAGCTTTGTATTTACCATTAATGGGAAGAATATTAACGGTAGATGATATTAAAAATCTTATCCCAAAAATTGAAAAATACATCACTAAATTTTTTAAAGACGAATACAAAGAAGGCGATATAACCAAAGGAAAAAACTTAATTGTTTTTGAAATTGCAAAACGTTACGTTTTAAACTTTTTAAATTTTGAAATTGATGCTATAAAATCTGGTAACGAGATAAAAATCATAGCTTTAGAAGAAAAAATTGAAGGCATAAAAATCAATATTGAAGGTTTAAATTTTGACATACACTTAAAAGGAACAGTTGATAGAATTGACACCTGCAATGGTATTACAAGAATCATAGACTATAAGACGGGAAAAGTAGAGCAAACCAACGTAACAGTTATAAATTGGGAAGATTTGCCAACAGACTACAAAAAATACAGCAAGTCATTTCAAGTGTTGATGTATGCGTATATGTTATCTAAAAATACAGCACTTAAATTTCCTGTGGAAGCTGGAATTATTTCATTTAAAAATTTAAGTGAAGGTTTTATAAAATTTGCCAAAAGAGAAAGTAGCAGAGGAAAAAAAGACACAAATATTACCGAAGACACTTTATCAGATTTTGAAGTCGAGCTAAAAAAATTAATTACAGAAATCTGTAATCCAAACATACCGTTTACCGAAAAAGAAGTCAAAAAATGATCAATAAAAATATAGTTTTAAGAAGAGAAAATAACAAACCAATTGTTTGGGATGCCTTTTTTAACAATGATAACAACAAAAAACCACTAGTTATTTTTTGTCATGGATACAAAGGTTTTAAAGATTGGGGCGCATGGGATTTGGTTGCAGAAGCTTTCATGAAAGCTAATTTGTTTTTTGTGAAATTTAATTTTTCGCATAATGGAGGAACCGTTGAACAACCAATAGATTTTCCAGATTTAGAGGCGTTTGCAGAAAATAATTACTCTAAAGAACTTGAAGATTTAGATGCTATGATTTCATTTTTAATTTCCGAAGAAAATGAGTTTTCAAATCAAATTGACACCAATGATATTTCGGTAATTGGTCATTCTCGTGGTGGCGGAATTTCAATTTTAAAAACTAACGAAGATCAACGAATCAAAAAGCTTATAACCTGGGCAAGTGTAAGTAGTTTTGGAAAAAGAACATCTACTACTGGCGATTTAGAGCAATGGGAAAAAGATGGTGTTAAATATGTTTTAAACGGAAGAACAAAACAGAAAATGCCTCACAACTTTCAGTTTTATTTAAATTATAAAGCTAATGAACAGCGTTTAAATATTGAAAACGCTGAAAAAAATATAAATGTACCTCATTTAATAATTCATGCAAAAGAAGACCCTTCAGTTTTATATCAAGAAGCATTAAATCTACACCAATGGAACCCAAAAAGCGAACTGTTTACAATTGAAAACAGTAATCATGTTTTTGATGCTAAACATCCTTGGACAGAAAACAAAACGCCTTATAACCTAGAAAAAGTGGTTAATAAAACCGTAGATTTTATAAAGCGCTAAGCTATTCTTAATTCTGGTTTTTGGCTAAAGTGATTTATTTTATTAAATAACTCGTTTTTGTCAATAGGTTTGGTCATATAATCATTCATTCCTATCTCTAAAACACGATCTTTAGTTTTAGGCATAGCATCGGCTGTTACTGCAATTATGGCAATGTCTTTATTAAAAGTGTTAATTTTTCCTTCTCTAATTGCTTTTGTTGCCTCATAACCATCCATTATTGGCATTTGTAAATCCATTAAGACTAAATCGTATGCTTTAGTGTTTAATTCGTTTAAAGCCTCTTGACCGTTTTCTACAATCGTGTAGTTAAACCTT
>Ga0160419_100759_pt1 | contig 17689 bp, 16 predicted proteins | sample CelAP2metagpilot_2_FD_108196 | JGI IMG/M metagenome (GOLD analysis project Ga0160419, IMG submission 108196) | Phycosphere-associated microbial communities from Cellana algal ponds in Kailua-Kona, Hawaii, USA - Cellana AP2-4-25 metagenome pilot ... | reverse complement strand
CCAACCCGGTTCACACCGGGTGAGAACATGCCAACCAGATCACCGCCGATATGCCCGCAGGGTTTCAACAGCAAACTGACGGTGGAAGACCCAAAATCACGCGACAACTCAGGAACAAGCGATTCCTGGATTTTGCGTGCCTGCATCAGATCCTTGTCGATAGCATCATAAACGCGCTGCAGCTCGTCCAGCGTATCCGACACGATCCGGTTTTTCTCTGACAGTTCGCGCTGCATCCGAAGGATACGTTCGCCGGCCGAAATGCGGGCGCGCAGTTCATCAGAGCTGACCGGCTTGGTCAGGAAATCATCGGCCCCCGCATCGAGCCCCTCTGCGACTTCGTTCTTTTCTGATTTCGACGTCAGCAGGATAAAATAGCTATAATTGTCTTTAGATTGTTCCCGGAAGGCGCGGCAAAATTCCAGCCCGTTCATCCCAGGCATCATCCAGTCACTGAGAATCAGGTCAGGTGGATCCGCCAGGCAGATCTCCATCGCGGCTTCGCCACTCTCGGCCTCCACGACTTCAAAACCCCATTTTTTGAGGGAAGCAACGAGGATACGTCGCTGCAAGCGGCTGTCATCGACCACCAGAACACGGCGGATCGATGAATCTTGCCCATCTTGGCTTATCTCGATCGAACTATCTGGCAACACCGAGTGAACCCCACAAAAAACGGCGCGAAATACCTTATACACCTGCGACTATCGCGCATTCCACTTAACAGGAGGTGAAGTTTAGCTAAGATGCCCCTATCCTCCCGTTCACCTGTAATTTACTGATTTATAGGTAAAGCAATCGTAAAACGCGATGTCAAAACAAGGTTTATACAATGATTGATTGGTCACGTGTCAAAGAGCTCCAGGATGAAGTCGGGGCAGAAGACTTCGGCGAAGTTGTAGAGATCTTTCTGGAAGAAGTCGAAGGTGTAATCGAAAAACTTGAAACCACTGACCGGTCCGGGTTGGAGCAGGATCTGCACTTCCTGAAAGGCAGCGCACTCAACCTCGGCTTTGAGCACTTCTCCTCCCTATGCCAGGAAGGCGAGCGCATGTCGGCGCAGGGTCAGGCGGCTGCCGTCAATGTCCCCGAAATCATCGCAAGCTATCAGGGCTCCAAGACAGAGTTTCTGCGCGATCAGGCCAGCCACCTCTGATTTCACGACCTCTGATTTCACGACGGCACGGGTTCGTCAGATCACGAACTGTGCCAGCGTCTCATCCTTGGTGATATCCGTATAGGCAAAGCCCGCCGCGTCCAGGCGGGCATATAGATCCGCGAAATTCTCTGGCTGCTTGGTTTCAATCCCGATCAGCACAGAGCCGAAATTACGGGCGGATTTTTTCATGTATTCAAAACGGGCGATGTCGTCATCCGGGCCCAGAATCCCCAAGAACTCCTTCAGGGCGCCGGGACGCTGCGGCAGACGCAGCAGAAAGTACTTCTTCAGGCCCATGTAGCGCTGCGCACGTTCCTTGACCTCTGGCAGACGCTCGAAATCGAAATTCCCCCCAGAGGTCAGGCAAACCACCGTCTTGCCCCGGATCCAGGACCGCACATCCTTGAGCGCTTCGATCGCCAGCGCCCCCGCAGGTTCCAGAACAACGCCTTCAACGTTGAGCATTTCCAGCATTGTGGTGCAGATGCGATCCTCATCAATCGACAAAACATCCGGCAAAGGGACATCCTTGAGGATCTCAAAGGGTTGCGCGCCAATCCGACCCACCGCAGCCCCATCCACAAAGGTATCGACATGATCAAGCGCAACTGGCGCGCCCGAAGCCAGGGCTGCCCGCAGGCAGGCCCCTCCGGAGGGTTCCGCAAACAGGCAGTGGACTCGATCACCAAACCAGCGCTTCACACCAGACGACATACCGCCGCCACCAACAGGCAGGATCACGTGATCCGGCGCATGACCCAACTGGGCTTCGATTTCCACCGCGATAGAGGATTGCCCCTCGATCACGTCCGCATCGTCAAAGGGCGACAGGAAATGACCGCCCTCTTCTGCGCACCATTGCTGCGCCGCGGCCAGCGTGTCGTCAAAATAGTCTCCGACCAAATGGATCTCGACGCTATCGCCGCCAAACATGCGGGTCTTTTGAATCTTCTGCTGGGGGGTTGTCACCGGCATGAAAATCACGCCCCGCTTGCCTAGCTCCCGGCACATATAGGCCATGCCCTGCGCATGATTCCCGGCCGACGCACAGACAAAGAGATCCTGATCCGGCTGTTTGCGCATCGCGTTGAACGCGCCTCGGATCTTGTAGGAGCGCACAGGGCTCAGATCCTCGCGTTTCAGATAAATCTCCGCACCGAACCGGTCTGACAGCAACGCATTTCGTTGCAGCGGTGTTGTGGGAAACACATCGCGCATGGCCTGTTCTGCAGCGCGGGCCTGGGTCGAAAAATCACTCATATCACTTGAGTGACCCAACCCCGCCCCCAAGGCAAGGGGGCAGGATCAAAGCATACATAAGAATACCAGATCAGATCGGCCGTTTCTCGACGTAGTAGCCGTAAAGCGTGGTGAGAGCGCTGATATTCAAGACCGCAAGCACAACAGAGAAGGCTATGTCAAGAACCATCGCGATAAGCACAGCATCAGCCACAAGGAACAGGATCAGTTCGGCCACGAGCTGCAGACCAAAAAGACAAACACCGAGCACGAACAACGTACCAAATGCACCGGTCGTCAGTGCCGATGACTCGCTCACACCAATAGGTTTTCCAAGCGCCGCCGCCGGCAGGACCAAGGCAAACCTGAACATGAATATCGCAATCAGCGCGCCAGCGGCCAACAACAGGTACAGGCCAACCATCCCGAGACTCTGGACGAATGCAAGCCCGATAAATGCCAAGACAGAGTAGAACAGAGTTCCGATTAAAAACAGCTTGACCAGACCCAAGATATAGTTGCCCATCTCCGCCTTGTGCAAAGCTGGAATCCACCCCTGCGGATGTTCTTCCAGTAGGACGTAGCGATGCCAGGCCACCACGGTCCACGCGCCAATCAGTCCAATCACCAGCCACAGTCCAACGATGCGCCAGAGAACTGAAAAGAACGTGTCGCCGTCAAACCCTCGCGCCTGAAGTCCGACATCGCCAAGCAGGCCACCAATGGCCAAATAGGCGATCGCCAACGCTATCAGCGCGGGCACAAGAAAGATCCGCAGCAACTGTGGAATGTTGTGAAGAACCATGTTCACAGAGTGGATAAATAGCTTCCAGCCGATCATTGTCATCTTGCTCCAAATACTACGTCAGTCAATCATCGCGACCATAATGTCAAAGTCCTGGTTCCGATATGGGGAAAACCTTGCCCTTCCGGTAAAAACCGGATAGGCCGCTGGCGTTCTGATCAAGAGGAAATCCCATGTCCGCGCCCAAGAAAGTTGTGCTGGCCTACTCCGGCGGCCTTGATACATCGATCATCCTGAAATGGCTGCAGACCGAATACGGCTGCGAGGTTGTCACCTTTACGGCCGATCTCGGCCAGGGCGAGGAACTGGACCCGGCCCGCAAAAAGGCAGAGATGCTCGGGATCAAACCCGAAAACATCTACATCGAAGATGTCCGCGAAGAATTTGTGCGCGATTTCGTATTCCCGATGTTCCGTGGCAACGCTCTTTATGAGGGCGAGTATCTGCTGGGCACCTCCATTGCGCGCCCGCTGATCTCCAAACGTCTGGTGGAAATCGCCGCTGAAACCGGTGCTGACGCTGTTGCACACGGTGCCACCGGCAAGGGCAACGACCAGGTGCGTTTCGAACTGGCCGCCTATGCGTTGAACCCCGACATCAAGGTCATCGCTCCCTGGCGCGAATGGGATCTCTCCAGCCGGACCAAGCTGATCGAGTTTGCTGAACAACATCAGATTCCGATCGCCAAGGACAAGCGCGGCGAAGCGCCCTTCTCGGTTGATGCGAACCTCCTGCACACCTCGTCCGAGGGCAAGGTCCTGGAAGACCCCGCAGAACAGGCACCGGATTACGTCTACCAGCGCACGGTCAACCCCGAGGACGCACCGGACACCCCCGAAATCATCACCGTTGGCTTTGAAAAAGGCGACGCCGTATCGATCAACGGCGAGGCAATGAGCCCCGCAACCATTCTGACGGCTCTGAACGAATACGGTCGCAAGCATGGCATCGGCCGTCTTGATTTCGTGGAAAATCGCTTTGTCGGCATGAAGTCCCGCGGCATCTACGAAACGCCCGGTGGCACCATCCTTCTGCAGGCGCACCGTGGCATTGAACAGATCACTCTGGACAGTGGCGCAGGTCACCTGAAGGATTCGATCATGCCGCGCTATGCAGAGCTGATCTACAACGGTTTCTGGTACAGCCCGGAACGTGAGATGCTGCAGGCCCTGATCGACAAGAGCCAAGAGCATGTAACCGGCACCGTCACCCTGAAGCTCTATAAGGGCTCTGTCTTTGTGGTGGCGCGCGATTCCGAACATTCGCTCTACTCCGAGGCACATGTGACCTTCGAAGAAGATGCAGGCGCCTATAACCAGGAAGACGCCGCTGGCTTCATCCAGCTGAACGCGCTGCGCCTGAAGCTTCTGGCTGCTCGTGACCGTCGCCTGAAAAAATGAGCGACTACGACGATATCGACAGCGACTTCGAAGACGATTTCGCAGAAGAGCTCGAGATGTTCGTCGAGGCTCAGGACACCGTCTGGGCGGATGTTCTGAGTGAACTGAAAAACGGTAAAAAGACGAGCCACTGGATGTGGTTCGTCTTTCCCCAACTGGCCGAACTCGGCCAATCGCATATGGCGCAGCTCTACGGTATCGAAGACCTGGCCGAAGCCAAAGCCTACCTTGAACACGAACTATTGCGCACCCGTCTGGTTGAGGTAAGCGACCTGATGCTGTCTCACGCAGACAAAGGGGCCGATGCCATCCTTGGCACCACGGACGCAAAAAAACTGCGCTCTTCCATGACGTTGTTCGCAGCCGTCCCTGACGCCCCAAGGCAATTCTCGACAATTCTTGCAACCTTCTATGATGGCAAGCCCTGTCCACTGACACTCAAAGCCCTGGCCTGATCAGCTGCGCCCCCCTCTGCGCAGTCCATCCGATCCGCTCTGGTGCCAGTAACGGCGCGTTTTTGGCAGCCTCCCCTTGGGTCACCCTTGCCCGACAGTCTCCGCCTGCCTAACCCTCGGCGTCATGCAGATGGCACATCCGGGGGAGGACACATGCCACTTCAATCATTGGCCAATGGCATTCAGGACGGGCTCCAAGGCAAGAGCTTTGACGGCAGCCTGAAATTCGACTGTGGCAACGACGGCGTGATTGTCCTTGCCGATGGCACGGCCAGCACCACGGATCGCGACACCGATTGCACCATTCGCATCAGCACCGATAATCTGAAAAAACTGCTGACCGGAAAACTCAACCCCATGACAGGCGTCATGATGGGCAAGTTGAAAATCTCTGGCGACATGGGTGTCGCCATGAAACTGGGCAAGCTGATCGGCTGACCTGCCTGTCATCTTTCTCCAAATACTCCGGGGGTGAACGCCGCAGGCGTGAGGGGGCAGCGCTCCCTGCCTCTCAGATCTTGACGGCTTTCAGGCGCTCGTAAAACGGCAGGGCGTCTTCCAGCACCGACTGAAGATGCTCCGGCACCTCCGGCAGCGGCCCCTCGGGTCCAGCGAACCCCGTTGATTGCCAGACCGCGCCATACCAATGCGCAGCCCAAACACCGTCATCCTTGTGCCCTCCCTGCGGCCAGCTGAGCATTTTTGGCGAAAAGGGCACGCCAATCGCATCGCACAACTGTTCCAGTTTCCCAGCCGGATCTTCGCGAATGTCATGGCTATCGATCACAACGGGCTTCTGCCCCCAGCTTGCCACCAGATCAAACAGCTCTGCCTGCTGACGAAATCCGATATCCTCTAACGTCGGATTCTCCCGTTTCGCGCCGTAGGACGCGATAACACGGGCGGGATGGCGGATCAGAAAGACATTCGTCACCTCCCGCATCCAGTCCCGCGGCACACCATCAATCATGTGCTGCGTCATGTGCTTTTGATAGTAAAACGGCTTTGCTGCGGGAACCGGCCCCAACAGGGCTGCAGCGACTTTTTCCGGATCCTGGGGCTGGCTGTCCAGCACCTCGGCCCGCATGGGATGATCCAGTCCCGTCATCGCCAGATAAGCCGCATAATACGGCTCATCCACAACCGCGCAGTCGCCCCGGTTGCCAAAAGCGTACATCATCGCCGTCGAGAGGTTGCGCGGCCCTGACCACATGGCAATTCGCATCAGGCACACTCCTGCGCGATCAGATCCTTGTACAACCCTCGGATCCGCTCTGTCATCGGACCCATCTGACCATCACCGATCTGCCGGCCGTCAATTTCTCCCACGGGCGTCTGCGCCCCAAACGTGCCCGTCAGAAACGCCTCGTCAGCGCCATATGTATCGACAAGGGAATAGTTCCGTTCAAACACCGGGATATCGTTGGCACGACACAGATCGATCACCTTTTGCCGGGTGATCCCGTTCATGCAATAATCACCGGTCGAGGTCCAAACTTCCCCCTTGCGGACGATGAAGAAGTTACAGGCGTTGGTCGTATTCACAAACCCATTCACATCCAGCATCAGACCTTCATCAGCACCGGCTTTCTCAGCGGCGATACAGGCAAGAATGCAGTTCAGTTTGGAGTGTGAGTTCAGCTTGGGATCCTGCGTCATCGGCAGGCCCCGCAGATGCGGCACCGTCGCAAGACGGATCGGCCGCGGCAGGTTCGGGCGGGAATGTTCCATGATAATGGTGAAAGTCGGCCCCTGCTGCGACAGCGAAGGATGTTGGAAGGGCCGCGTTTTCACACCCCGCGTCACCATCAGCCGGGCATGGGCATCTGTGGTCATGTTGTTTGCGGCCTGCGTGTCCAGGATCGCCTGCATTACCTCGTCCCGGCTCTTGCCGATATCCAGATCAATCGCCTTGGCCGCTTCAAACAGCCGATCCAGATGCTCCCCCACAAACGCCCAGGTTCCATTGTAGAGCCTCAGGCCCTCCCAGACTCCATCGCCAAGCATGAAACCGCTGTCATAGACACTGACTTTCGCTTCTGCCTTGGGGACGATTTCGCCGTTCAGATAGATCAGGATGTCTTCGTTCCGCTGATCTTCCTGCGCCTGATGCGTGCTCATTTTTTCGCTCATGGGGTCCTCCTGTGGCGGCACGCTAGAAGGATTGGATCCAATTTCCAAGCGGTAACTTCCCCTCACCCATCCTCACCTATCCGTGACAAACGATGACACCGCATTGAGACTCGCGTCCCTTAGGGTCAGGGTAGCGATGAATGGAGGACAAGATGCGTTCCAAAGATACCGTGAAACCGATTTTCCTGACCCTTTTCATGCTGCTCGCAGCCGCACTCAAGGGGCATGAGGCCCACGCACAGACCACAGAAACCCTGACTGTCGCAGGCGGGTGTTTCTGGGGTGTAGAAAGCGACTTCGAAGGCGTTGATGGCGTGCGCTCTGTTATTTCCGGCTACACTGGCGGCACAACCGAGTCCCCGACCTATAAACAGGTGACAGGCGGTGGCACCGGCCATTATGAGGCGGTCCAGATCCATTTTGATCCCACACAGGTCACCCGCGCACACCTGTTGAACCTCTTTCTGCGGTCGGTTGACCCAACAGACCCTGGTGGTCAGTTCTGTGACCGTGGCGACAGCTACCGCACCGCCATATTCGTCTCTAACAAGGGCGAAAAGTCTCTGGCCGAAGCTGCAAAGGCTCAGGCGCAAGCGGATCTTGGGCAGCCCATCGTGACCCCAATTCTGAACGCAGGCCGGTTTTATCCGGCAGAGGCTTATCATCAGGACTACTACAAGGGAACAAAACTGGTTTTCACCCGCTTTGGCCCGAAACGTCAGTCAGAGGCCTACAAACGCTATCGCGCAGCCTGCGGACGTGATGCGCGCGTTGCGCAGCTTTGGGGCGATGCCGCACCTTTTGCCAAGGGGCACTAAGAGTGCCCGGAACAGAAACAAAAAGGGCGCGGTAAACCCGCGCCCTTTTTGGTGTGTTCATGCTGGGTTTTGGCTCTGCGTCAGAACGTTGCGTCCTGGACCTCTTTCAGATCAGGGATCACATCTGCGGTCCCCTTGCGCGTTACCATCAGCGCCGCTGCACGGTTTGCCTGGGCCAACGCTTGCGCCATCGGCAACCCCCGATCCAACGAGGCAAGCACATAGCCCGTAAAGGTATCGCCTGCGCCGGTTGTATCCACTGGCGTCACCTTATGGGCCGCAACCTCCTGCATCGTGCCCGCATTTGTGTCGTAGTGGCGCGCACCTTTTGACCCAAGAGTCACAATGACATCTGCCACGCCCAGCGCATCAGCTGTCTTGCCTGTCGCCTGCTGAAGCTGCTCTGCCTCGACCTCATTGAGAAACAGATAATCGAGATAGGGCAAAACCGCCTGCACCGCTTCAGCATCAAAGGGCGCCGCTGCATAGGCGACCTTCAACCCCAGGTCCCGTCCCATCCGGGCCGCCTCGGCCTGCATGTTTGTTTCGTTCTGCATAACCAGAATGTCCCCGGCACTGGCACTGGACAAGGCGGCGCCGACCTGATCCTCGGTGATCTGACGGTTCGCGCCGGGAAACAGGATGATCTGGTTTTCACCGCTGGGATCAACAGCGATGATCGCGTGACCGGTCGGCACATCAAGCCGCGCGATATGGCGTGTATCCACGCCATATTCCAACATCCGCGTGACTGCCCAGGCCCCTTCGGGACCAATCGCCCCAAGGTGGCAGACATGACTGCCTGCGCGGGCGGCTGCGACCGACATATTCGCACCCTTCCCGCCCAGAAACTGCTCCAACCCATCCGCAGCGAGGGTTTCCCCCGGCTGCGGCATATGCGGCAGTGCATAGATCATGTCGGCATTGATAGAGCCCAGATTCCAGATTGCCATCAGTTCACCCGATATTGCAGGCGGCCAGAACCGCCATGTTCAGAATGTCATTTGCGGTCGACGTGGTAGAGCAGATCTGGATCGGCTTATCGACCCCTGACAAGATCGGGCCAACAACGGTCGCACCGCCCATTTCCTGCATCAGCTTGACCGAAATCGACGCTGAGTGGCGGGCTGGAACAATCAAAATATTGGCCGGACCGGTCAGGCGCTGGAACGGATATGCTTCCTGCGCCTTGGCATTCAATGCCACATCCACCGTCATCTCGCCTTCATACTCGAAATCAACGCCGCGCTGGTCAAGCACGGTAGGCGCGATATGCATCTTTTCGGCCCGTTCAGATACCGGATACCCAAAGGTCGAGAAGCTGACAAAAGCCACGCGAGGCTCAAGCCCCATGTGGCGAGCAACACCGGCGGCATGTTCAGCAATATTGGCCAGATCATTCTCATCCGGCCATTCGTGAACCAGCGTATCCCCGATCAACACGATGCGACCATTGTGCAGCAGCGCTGTCACGCCTGCAGACCCGTTATCGGCGTCGGCGTCAAAGACGTGGTTGATCCGATCCAGAACATGCGCCGACTTGCGGGTTGCACCAGTGACCAGACCATCCCCATGACCATGCGCCAGCATCAAGGCAGAGAACACGTGCCGATCACGACCGACCAGGCGGTGAATGTCCTTGCGGTCAAACCCCTTGCGGTTCAGCCGGTTATAGAGAAAGTCCTTGTAGGTCTCGAAATGCTGGGTATTCGCAGCATTGACGATCTCCAGCTCGCGCACGGCATCCCCCATTCCGGCGGCGTCCAGTTTGCTGCGCACATCATCCGGACGCCCCACAACCAGCGCCTTACCAAAACCAGAGCGCTGATACATCACCGCTGCGCGCAGAACACGAGGATCATCTCCTTCGGCAAAAATCATCCGCGACTGCGCTGCCCGAGCCCGGGCATTCAGGCCCCGCAGAACCGACTGCGTCGGATCCATCCGTCCCCGCAGACCATGTTCATAGGCATCCATATCGATGATTGGACGGCGTGCAACGCCAGTGTCCATTCCCGCCTTGGCAACGGCCGGCGGGATGCGATGGATCAGACGCGGGTCAAACGGGGTCGGGATGATGTAGTCCCGCCCAAAGGACAGGGATTTGCCATAGGCAAGCGCCACCTCATCCGGAACATCCTCACGCGCAAGACGCGCCAGCGCATGGGCACAGGCAATCTTCATCTCGTCGTTGATGGCGCGGGCATGGATATCCAGCGCCCCGCGGAACAAATAGGGAAAACCCAGAACGTTGTTGACCTGGTTCGGATAATCCGACCGGCCGGTGGCCACGATGGCGTCAACGCGCACTTCATGCGCTTCTTCCGGGGTGATCTCCGGATCGGGGTTGGCCATGGCAAAGATCACCGGATTGTCCGCCATGGATTTCACCATGTCCTGCGTAACCGCCCCTTTGACCGAAACGCCAAGGAACACATCGGCATCCTTCATCGCCTCTTCCAGCGTGCGCAGCTCAGTCTTGACAGCATGGGCTGATTTCCACTGGTTCATACCCTCGGTACGGCCCTGGAAAATCACCCCTTTGGTGTCACAGACGATGCAGTTCTCATGCCGGGCGCCCATCGCTTTCAGCAATTCAATGCAGGCAATGCCGGCGGCCCCCGCACCATTGAGAACGATCTTCACATCCTCGATCTTCTTGCCGGAAATATGCAGCGCGTTGATCAAACCCGCCGCACAGATCACAGCAGTGCCGTGCTGGTCGTCATGGAAGACAGGAATATCCATCTCTTCCTTGAGACGCTGTTCAATAATGAAACATTCAGGCGCCTTGATATCCTCAAGATTGATGCCGCCAAACGTCGGACCCATCAAGCGCACGGCTTTGATGAACTCATCCGGATCCTCGGTATCCAGCTCAATATCGATGGAATTCACATCGGCAAACCGCTTGAACAGGACAGATTTGCCCTCCATCACCGGCTTGGAGCCCAGCGCCCCCAAATTGCCAAGACCCAGAACAGCTGTCCCGTTGGAGATCACCGCAACCAGGTTGCCCTTGTTGGTGTAATCATAGGCTGTTTCGGGGTTTTCCGCGATCGCTTCGCAGGGGACGGCAACACCGGGGGAATAGGCAAGCGACAGATCGCGCTGCGTGGTCATGGGGACCGTCGCATTGATCTCCCATTTGCCGGGTGTTGGCTCCAGGTGGAAGGCAAGCGCCTCTTCGTTGGTAATCTTGGCTTTGGGCATCGGGGGTGGTGTCCTCTCTCTCTCCCAAGCGTCATAGCCCAGCGCGCGATCCTTCTCAACGAAGTTGCGTTTTCACCTTTCGTCGCAGTCACCTGATTTGTAAGGTCGCGCCAATCAAATCCCCCACAAACGGAGCCGAACTTTGTCCACAGTCACGCCCATGATGGCCCAATACCTCGACATCAAGGCGCAGTACCCGGATGCTCTCCTGTTTTATCGCATGGGCGATTTCTACGAGATGTTCTTTGAGGACGCCGTAAACGCTGCCGAAGCACTGGACATCGCGCTGACCAAACGGGGCAAGCACGATGGCAATGACATCCCGATGTGTGGCGTGCCCGTTCATTCCGCCGAAGGCTATCTGCTGACCCTGATCCGAAAAGGATTTCGCGTCGCAGTTGGCGAGCAGCTGGAAAGCCCGGCTGAAGCCAAGAAACGCGGATCCAAGTCGGTTGTGAAACGCGATGTGGTGCGGCTGGTCACCCCCGGCACCATCACCGAGGATTCCCTGCTGGAAGCCCGGCGGCACAATTTTCTCACGGCCTATTGCGAAATGCGCGATGAGGCGGCGATTGCCTGGGCAGATATTTCAACCGGTGCGTTCCACGTGATGCCTATCGCCCGCGTCCGTGTCTCACCCGAACTCGCCCGCCTCGCCCCGTCAGAGCTCTTGGTGCCGGACGGCCCCTGTCTCGACCAGCTGCGCCCGATCGCGGACGATCACCAGATCCCGCTCACACCACTCGCGAAATCCAGCTTTGACAGCACCGCAGCCGAGAAACGAGTCTGCGAGCTGTTCAAAGTGTCGACCCTCGAAGCGTTTGGCACCTTCAGCCGTGCTGAAATTTCCGCCATGGGTGCCGTGATCGACTATCTTGAGATCACCCAGAAAGGCAAACTGCCGCTGCTCCAGCCCCCAGTACAGGAAGCCGAAGACCGCGTGGTGCAGATCGATGCAGCCACCCGTCGCAATCTGGAACTGACCAGATCCCTCAGCGGGGGTCGGACGGGCTCGCTGTTGTCGGTTGTGGATCGGACGGTCACGCCGGCCGGCGCGCGGCTTTTGGAGCAACGTCTCTCCAGCCCTTCCCGAAATCTGGATGTCATCCAGACCCGGCTGTCAGCCCTCGACTTTGCAGTAGAGCAGACCCAGCTCTCCTCTGATCTGCGGGCGGCGCTTCGCAAAACACCTGATCTTGATCGCGCGTTGTCGCGCCTCGCTCTGGAACGCGGTGGACCCCGCGATCTTGCAGCCGTGCGCAACACATTGATCCAGGCCGAGGCGATCTCTGACCTCTGCTCGGGTCAGAACATGCCGCCCCTTTTGCACGAGGCACTGACCGCGCTGACCGGTTTCGACGCGCTCCTGCCGCTACTTGATGCAGCCCTGATCGCAGAACCACCACTCTTGGCCCGCGATGGCGGTTTCATCGCAGAAGGCTACGACAGCGAGTTGGACGAGGCCCGCACCCTGCGCGACGAAGGCCGATCGGTGATTGCAGCACTGCAAAAGAAATACTCTGATCACACCGGCATCACCTCATTGAAGATCAAGCACAACAACGTGCTGGGCTACTTCATCGAAACCACTGCCACTCATGCTGAAAAAATGCTCTCTGCTCCTCTGTCAGAGACATATATCCACCGTCAGACCACGGCGAACCAGGTGCGTTTCACCACCGTAGAGCTGAGCGAGATCGAAACCCGGATCCTCAATGCTGGCAATCTCGCGCTTGAGATTGAAAAACGGCTCTATACAAGGCTTTCAGACGCTATTCTGGCCGAAGCGGGGGCTCTAAACGGGGCGGCGCGCGGCTTGGCAGAACTGGATCTCGTTACGGCATTGGCTGATCTCGCGCGCGGTGAAAACTGGCAACGCCCGACTGTCGACAATTCGCGTGCCTTTGACATCACCGGTGGACGCCATCCAGTCGTGGAACAGGCGCTGCGCCAGCAGGGCGGCAACGCATTCGTGGCAAATGACTGTGGCTTGACCGCCAATGACGGTGCGGCCGCGGTCTGGCTGCTGACCGGTCCCAACATGGCTGGTAAATCGACCTTTCTGCGCCAGAACGCCCTGATCGCGCTTTTGGCTCAGATGGGCAGCTACGTTCCCGCCGACAAGGCCCATATCGGACTCATCAGCCAGCTGTTCAGCCGCGTTGGCGCCTCTGATGACCTTGCCCGCGGACGGTCGACCTTCATGGTCGAAATGGTGGAAACCGCTGCAATTCTCAATCAGGCAGATGATCGGGCCTTGGTTATTCTCGACGAGATCGGCCGTGGCACGGCCACCTACGACGGTCTGTCCATCGCTTGGGCAACGCTCGAACACTTGCACGAGGTCAACCGCGCGCGGGCCTTGTTTGCGACCCACTACCACGAACTGACCCAGCTCGCCGGCAAACTCGCCGGCGTGGAAAACGCCACCGTATCCGTCAAGGAATGGGAGGGCGAGGTGATCTTCCTCCACGAGGTCAAGAAGGGGGCCGCAGATCGGTCCTACGGGGTGCAGGTCGCCCAGCTTGCCGGCCTCCCCGCCAGCGTCGTCGCCAGAGCGCGCGATGTGCTCGACATGCTGGAAGAAGGAAGCCGCAGCGGCGGTGGAAAAATCCAGATCGACGATTTGCCATTGTTTGCTGCCGCACCTGCGCCACAGCCTCGTCCGGCGGCAGGCCCCTCCCCCGTGGAAGAGCTGCTGTCGGAAATCCACCCGGATGACCTGTCCCCGCGCGAAGCCCTGGAAGCCCTATACCGGCTCAAGGAAGCGATCGACTGATCCACGTTGGCACGAAAAAGCGGCCCCCCAGTGATTTCGGGGGGCCGCCTGTCATCTTTCCATAAATACTCGCGCCGCAGGCATGGGCCATCAGGCCCATCTGCTACATCGATCAGCTTGCCGGGGTCGAGGACACACCAACCTGTGCCGGGCGCAGCAAACGATCGTGCAGCATGAACCCTTCGGCCGAAACCTGAATGATGTCGCCGGCTTTGGTGCCTGGCACCGGGGCTTCGAACATGGCCTCGTGAACCTGAGGGTCGAATTTGTCACCAACTTCCGGTGCGATCACCTGCATGCCATGCTTTTCGAACACACCCAGCAGGGCGCGCATGGTCAGCTCGACACCTTCGATCAGCGCGGCAGAAACTTCGCGCTGTTCATCGGTGGCGGCCTCAACCGCGCGTTTCATGTTGTCATAGACCGGCAGCATGTCGCGTGCCAATTTGGAGCCACCGTATTGCTCTGCTTCACGGCGGGCCTTGTCGCCACGCTTGCGGGCATTTTCCGCATCGGCAAGCGCGCGCATGAAACGGTCTTTCAGCTCATCGCGCTCGGCACGCAGGCTGTCCAGCTCCAGCGCGACATCGTCGAATTCTTCAGTCTGCGCAGAGAGCTCTTCTGCTTCGGCTTCTGTGATGTCGTCCAAAAAATCGTCGTTCTTGGGCTCTGCCATATTTCACCTCTAACTCCGGTCGGAAAGCAGCTTCCCGACCAGTTGCGCCGTATAGTCCACAATCGGCACGATCCGGCCGTAATTCAGGCGGGTCGGGCCAATCACGCCCACCGCACCAATGATCTTTCGATCCGCGTTCATATAGGGAGAGACCACCAAAGAGGAACCCGAAAGTGAAAAAAGTTTGTTCTCTGAGCCGATAAAAATGCGCACACCTTCGCCATCTTCGGTCAGCTGAAGAAACTCTTCGATATCCCGCTTGCGTTCCAGATCATCAAACAGGTTCCGGATGCGGTCCAACTCTTCTGCGGCGCCTGCTTCGGCAAGCAGATTCGCCCGCCCCCGCACAATCAGACGCGCAGCATCTGTTCCCTCATCCTCCCAGGCGGCAAGACCACTCTCGATCATTTCACGGGCAAGGCCGTCGATCTGCTGCTGGCGCGCCTTGATTTCTTCCTGAATGACGCCGCGCACATCGCTGAGGGTGCGCCCCTCGATCAACGCGTTCAGAAAATTCGCTGCCTCACGCATAGAGCTGGGCGTCTGACCTGGTGGCGGCTTGAACAGCCGGTTTTCCACGTGGCCGTCGGAAAACACCAGGACGACCAGGGCCCGATCATGGCCCAGGGTGACGAACTCGATATGCCGGATCTCAGCCTCGTGCTTCGGGGTCAGAACGAGGGAGGCGCCCTGTGTCACGCCGGACAGGGCTGCGCCGACGCGATCCAACATGCTGCCGACACCAGACGTGTTTCCGCCCATCGTCTCGTCTATTTTCTGGCGGTCCTGCACGTTCAGATCGCCGACCTCCAGCAAGCCGTCCACGAACATCCGCAGCCCCATCTGCGTTGGCACGCGCCCGGCGCTGGTATGGGGACTGTTCAACAGGCCAAGATACTCCAGATCCTGCATCACATTGCGCACGGTTGCTGCGCTCACCTTCTCGTTCAGGGAACGTGTCAGCGTACGGCTGCCAACCGGGTCGCCATTTTCCAGATAGGACTCAACAACCGCGCGAAACACATCCCGCGAGCGGTCATTCAGGTCCTTGAGGATATCGGTCGTGTTGCTCATCGGCCTATATTTGTGGTCATCCGTCGGGTTCTGCAAGGGATCACGTCCCGCCCCGTTCCCCGTCATTAAAGAGCGCAGGACCAAAAGGTCAATCTTGCTTGCATCGCCATCCCTGCGGACGCTATCCCGATGGGTAAGCAAACAAAGGATGACCAATGCGACCCTCTGGACGAGATCTGAACCAAATGCGCGCCGTTTCCATCGAAACAGGCTTCACCAAACACGCCGAGGGATCCTGCCTGATCAAGATGGGTGACACCCACGTTCTGTGTACCGCCACCATCGAAGATCGTGTCCCCCCCTTTATCAAGGGCACCGGCCTTGGTTGGGTCACCGCGGAATATGGCATGCTGCCGCGCGCAACCAACACCCGCATGCGCCGCGAGGCCGCGATGGGCAAACAAGGTGGGCGCACCGTGGAAATTCAGCGCCTGATCGGCCGCGCCCTGCGTGCAGGTGTTGACCGTGTCGCCCTTGGTGAACGTCAGATCAGCATCGACTGTGATGTTCTGCAGGCCGACGGCGGCACCCGTTGTGCGTCGATCACTGGTGGTTGGGTTGCGCTGCGCCTTGCGGTGAACAAGCTGATGAAAGCCGGCGACGTGACCATCGATCCGCTGGTTGATCCAGTTGCCGCTGTTTCTTGCGGAATCTACGCCGGCCAGCCAGTTCTTGATCTCGACTATCCTGAAGACTCCGAAGCGGGGGTTGATGGAAACTTCATCATGACGGGATCGGGCAAACTGATCGAAGTCCAGATGTCTGCAGAAGGCTCTGTCTTCAGCCGCGATCAGATGAACGAACTGATGGATTTGGCAACCAAAGGAACCGCCGAGCTGGCCGAAATCCAGAAGGCTGCGTGCGCATGACCCGCAAGTTTGAGGGAGACCGGCTGCTGGTCGCGACCCACAACAAAGGCAAACTGGAGGAGATGACTCATCTCCTCCAACCCTTTGGAGTGACGGTTGTTGGTGCCGGTGAAATGAATCTGCCCGAGCCAGAAGAAACCGAAGATACCTTTGTCGGCAACGCACGTATCAAGGCCCACGCAGCGGCAAAGGCAACCGGACTGCCGGCGCTGTCGGATGACTCTGGCATCACCATAGATGCCTTGGATGGCGCCCCCGGCGTCTATACTGCTGACTGGGCAGAAACGGGCAATGGTCGGGATTTCATGATGGCCATGACCCGCGCCCATACCGAGCTTGAAGCCAAGAACGCGCCCTACCCGCGCCGCGCACAATTTCGCTGTACGCTCGTCCTTGCATGGCCCGATGGCCATGACGAAGTGTTCGAAGGCGTGATGCCCGGGCAGCTTGTTTGGCCCATTCGCGGAAAAGATGGGTTTGGCTACGATCCGATGTTCCAGCCCGACGGTCACGAACAGACCTGCGCGGAAATGGATCGCTGGGAAAAGAACAAGATCAGCCACCGTGGTCAGGCAGTGGCAAAATTCGTCGAGGCCTGTTTCGGTGGATGATTGGCGCAACGGGGGATTTGGGCTTTATGTGCACTGGCCGTTTTGTCAGGCCAAATGCCCCTATTGCGATTTCAATAGCCACGTCACAGCCCGGATAGACCAGTCAAAATGGGCTGAGGCTTACCGCCAGGAACTGCTCCGTGCCGCACCCCAGCTGTCTGGCCGGGTGCTGAACACGATTTTCTTTGGCGGTGGCACCCCTTCCCTCATGCATCCCGACACAGTTGCGACTGTCATCGACACTGCACGGGAAATATGGCCTTTTTCCAATGACATAGAGATATCACTTGAAGCAAATCCGACCTCTGTCGAGGCTGGTCGCTTTGTGGGTTATCGGGATGCCGGCGTAAACCGGATCTCTATGGGCGTTCAGGCCTTGAACGATGAAGATCTGCGCAGACTGGGCCGAATGCACAGTGTCTCAGAGGCGCGCGCAGCCTTTGATGTAGCTCGAAACT
>Ga0160419_100756_pt1 | contig 17751 bp, 14 predicted proteins | sample CelAP2metagpilot_2_FD_108196 | JGI IMG/M metagenome (GOLD analysis project Ga0160419, IMG submission 108196) | Phycosphere-associated microbial communities from Cellana algal ponds in Kailua-Kona, Hawaii, USA - Cellana AP2-4-25 metagenome pilot ... | reverse complement strand
CGACGTCGCCCGTTGCCGATCAGCGCGGTATGATCGCCAAAGCCCTTTTCGACCATCGCATCGGTCAGCTCCACCGCGGCGTTCAACCGGTCGGGATAGTCAAACCCTTCCATCAGGAATTCGGGCCAGCTGTCGGCAGGGGGCAGATTGTCCCGCGTGAACGTGTCGATATGCGCGCTTGGTCCCAACATGTCACTGTCCTCCCAGATGGGCTGCAAGTGTCTGGCGCGCAATCACCACGCGCTGCACGTCCGAGGCCCCTTCATAGATCCGCAACGCCCTGATATCGCGATACAGTTCTTCGACTTTTTCACCGCGCCGCACACCGTCTCCGCCATGAAGCTGCACAGCCTTGTCGATCACCAGCTGTGCCTGATCGGTGGAAAACAGCTTGGCCATCGCCGCCTCGCGGGTGATCCGCGCCGCGCCACTGTCCTTGGCCCAGGCCGCGCGATAAACCAGCAACGCAGCAGCATCCACATCCAACGCCATATCAGCGATATGGCCCTGGACCATCTGCAGATCGGCCAGTGGCCGCCCTGCACATGGCGTGCGCTGACCCGGCTCAATGCCTCATCCAGTGCCCGCCGCGCAAAGCCAAGGGCCGCAGCCGCCACGGTGGAGCGGAACACATCCAGCACCGACATCGCAATCTTGAAACCCTTTCCCGACTGCCCCAGAAGCGCCGATTTCGGGATACGACAATCGCTGAACCGCAACCTTGCAAGCGGGTGTGGTGCAATGGTGTCCAACCGTTCAACAACCTCAAAACCTGGCAGGCCTGCAGGGACGATAAAGGCGCTCAGCCCCTTGGCGCCGGGTGCCTCTCCGGTGCGCGCAAAAAGCGTGTAGACATCCGCGATGCCGCCATTGGAAATCCAGGTCTTTTCACCGTTCAGGACATAGCTGTCGCCATCCAGCGTGGCCGTCATTGTGGAATTCGCCACATCCGATCCGGACTGCGGCTCTGTCAGGGCAAAAGCCGACATCGCCTTGCCCGCGCGGGTCAGCGGCAGCCATTCCTGCTGCTGGGCCTGCGTACCAAACAACGATATCGCGCCGGTTCCCAGCCCCTGCATGGCAAAGGCGAAATCTGCCAGCCCATCATGACGTGCAAGTGTTTCACGGATCAGACACAGGCTGCGCACATCCAGCCGCTCCCCTGTCATGGCAGCGGAATGCTGCGTCCACCCCGCCTCTCCCAGCGCCGTGACAAGGCTACGGCAGGCGGCATCGGTATCGCTGTGATCCACATCGCCAAGAGCCCCTGTAGCCCAGTCATCCAGCTCAACCGCAAGAGAGCGATGGCGATCCTCAAAAAACGGCCAGCTCAGAAACGTCTTGTCCGCCATGTCTCATCTCCCGATCAAATGGGCCAAGCCCCTGTCATCTTTCCAAAAATACTCCCGCCGGAGGCCTCTGCCCTCTCCCGTGGCACAGGCTTCGGCAGCGGCGCGCCTCAGTCACCCTGAAACAGCGGTTTTTCCTTTTTGACAAAGGCCTGATATGCGCGCTCGAAATCAGCCGTCTGCATGCAGATTGCCTGGGCCTGCGCTTCGGCCTCGATCGCCTGTTCGATCGACATCGACCATTCCTGCGCCAGCATGGTCTTGGTCATCATATGCCCAAAGTTCGGCCCCGCCGCGATGCGTGTGGCCCAGGACTGCGCCTCGGCCAGCAGCTCGTCTGCAGCCACAACCTTGTTGTGAAACCCCCAGGCCGCGCCTTCCTCTGCCGACATCGACCGCCCGGTATAAAGCAGCTCAGCCGCGCGCCCCTGCCCGATGATCCGGGGCAAGATTGCACAGGCGCCCATGTCACAACCTGCAAGGCCCACGCGGGTGAACAAGAATGCGGTCTTTGTCTCTGGGGTGGCAATACGGATATCCGATGCCATCGCAATGATGGCACCTGCCCCGACACAGACCCCGTCCAGGGCCGCAATGATCGGCTTTCCGCAGTTGACCATCGCCTTTACCAAATCTCCGGTCATCCGGGTAAAGGCCAAGAGCTCTTTCATCGACATCTTGGTCAGGGGGCCGATGATGTCGTGCACATCCCCGCCCGAACTGAAGTTGCCGCCGTTGGGGGCAAACACAACAGCCTTCACATCGTCATCATAGTGCAGATCGCGGAACCAGTCGCGCATCTCGGCATAGCTGTCAAATGTCAGCGGGTTCTTGCGTTCCGGCCGGTCCAGCGAAACGGTGGCGATGCCATCCTCGATGCGGCACAGAAAATGTTTGGTGTCTTTTGAAATCATGTGTCTGATCCTTCGCTGTCCAGTCGCTGCGCCACCTGCTCCAGCGCCTCGGAAAGGGTGTGCACGGCATCTTCGGGCACCGCATCGAACATCTGGTCGATCCAGCGCTCATGGGCAGCCGCTTGCCTGCCAAACTCCGCCAGCCCCTCTGGCGTCAAGAGAACCCGGCTCGCGCGCCGGTCGCCCGGCACCTTTTCACGCCGCACATGGCCGTCATCCACCAACCGCTCCACGATGCCCGTGACATTGCCATTGGACACGCGCAGCACACCTGACAGCTCGCTCATCTTCAGCCCATCCGGATGACGGCTGAGCGCCGCCATCACGTCAAAGCGCGGCAACGTGGTTGCAAAATCCTGACGCAGGTTTTCGCGGATCTCCGCCTCCACCGCGCGGGTTGCTTTCAACACCTTGAGCCACAGGCGCAGCCTGTCCTTGGACCGTTCCGACTGCATCAGATCTCCCCTCCGGTAAGGGGCAAACATGCCCCATTGATGGATCCTGCGGCAGGCGACGCCAGAAACAGCGCGGTGTCAGCCACCTCTTCGGGTTGAATGAACCGGCCTTGCGGATTGCCTGCGCGCAGTGATTTCGAGGCCTCTTCCTCGCTCATGCCGGTGGTGGAGACAATGGTTGCGATCGACCGCTCCAGAAGCGGGGTTTCGATAAAGCCCGGGCAGATCGCATTGACGGTGATGCCGGTGCGCGCCAGTTCCTGCGCAAGCGAGCGCGTGAGCCCGACAACCCCATGTTTCGCAGCGCAATACCCCGACACATAGGGGTATCCTTTCAGGCCCGCGGTCGAGGCAACAGCGATCATTCTGCCCCAACCTGCGGATTTCATGTCCGCCAGAACCGCCTGCCAAAGATTGAACACACCGCCGAGATTGACCGCAAGCGCCGCAGAGAAGTCTCTCTCATCCATCTTCGCAAACGGCTTTGATGGCGCCGCGCCTGCGTTGGCAATTGCAACAGCTACGGGGCCATGTTCCGTTCGCGCGGTTTCCAGCGCGGCCCTGACTGCGCCTGCGTCTGTGACATCACAGGCAAGCGGCAGGCCTTGGGTTTCTGCCGCTATTTCCTCCAGCGGCTCGATCCGCCGCCCCAAAAGCGTAAGCCGCGCGCCCTCAGCCGCAAAGCTCCGCGCAAGGGCGGCCCCAACGCCAGATCCCCCGCCGGTGATGACCACATGCTTGCCCATCATGCTGCTCATGCCCGGATCACCTCTGCCTCGCGATCCGCCAGACGCCAGGCCTGATCACGGCCAGCAAGATAGGGCAGCGGCCAGTCCGCATGACGGTCACCGATCCGCGCCGCCTCATGCAGGGTCCAGTAGGGGTCGGCCAGATGCGGCCTGCCCACACATACCAGATCAGCCCGCCCCGCCATCAGGATAGAGTTGGCATGATCCGCCTCATAGATATTGCCCACCGCCATTGTGGCGATCCCCGCATCATTGCGGATCCGGTCCGAAAACGGCGTCTGGAACATCCGGCCATAGACCGGGCGTGCCTCTGTGGTTGTCTGGCCCGCCGAAACATCGATGATGTCCGCGCCAGCCGCAGTAAAGGCCCGCGCGATCTCCACCGCGTCTTCCGGCGTCACGCCTTCGTCACCAACCCAGTCGTTTGCCGAAATCCGCACCGACATCGGTTTTTCCGCAGGCCAAACAGCGCGCATTGCGTCAAAAACCTCTAGCGGATAGCGCAGTCGGTTCTGAAGCGATCCACCATAGTCATCGCTGCGAATGTTCGATTTTGGCGAAATGAACGATGAAATCAGATAGCCGTGCGCCGCATGAAGTTCGATCATGTCAAATGCCGCACGTGCGGCCATCTCCGCAGCAGCCACGAATTCAGCCTTGATGCTGTCCATTTCAGCGCGCGAGATCTCCCGCGGGGACGGGTTGGCGACGGACCAGGCAATGGCCGAGGCAGATACCGTCTCCCAGTTCCCGCTGGTCAAGGGCGCATCCATCGTCTCCCAGCCGACCTGAGTCGAACCCTTGCGTCCGGAATGCCCGATCTGGCAGCAGATCTTGGCATCGGTTTCAGCATGGACAAAATCGACCAACCGCGTCCAGGCGGCCTCATGGTCTGACGCATACAACCCCGGACACCCCGGCGTAATCCGCCCCTCGGCAGAAACACAGGTCATTTCGGTGTAAACCAGGCCCGCCCCACCCTTGGCGCGCTCTCCATAGTGGATAAGGTGCCAATCGGTCGGGCAGCCATCCACGGCCTTGTATTGGGCCATTGGCGACACAACGATCCGGTTCTTCAACTGCATGTCCCGCAGCTGATACGGCGCAAACATCGGCGGACGGGTCGGCGCATCGCTGGGCGCGCCCGCGGCGTCCTGAAACCACTTCTCCGCCGAGGCGAGCCACTGCGCGTCGCGCAGACGCAAATTCTCGTGTGAAATCCGCTGTGATCGCGTCAGCAAAGAGTAGTTGAACTGGAGCGGATCCATATCCAGATAGCGCTCGACCTCTTCAAACCATTCCAACGAGTTGCGCGCAGCTGATTGCAGGCGCAACACATCCAGCCGCCGCTCCTCCTGATAGCGCACAAAGGCCTGCTCCAGCGTTGGTTCGGTGGTGATAAATTCTGCAAGGGCAATCGCACTGTCAAAGGCCAGTCGCGTCCCCGATCCGATGGAGAAATGCGCCGTCGCAGAAGCGTCGCCCAACAGAACTACGTTTTCATGGTGCCACGTTTCGCACAACACACGGGGGAAGTTGATCCAGACCGCAGAGCCGCGCAGGTGATCCGCATTGGAGATCAGGGCGTGGCCACCCAGATGATCGGCAAAAATCGCCTCGCAGGTCCGCAGGATCTCTTCCTTGCTCATCGCTTCAAAGCCCCAGTTTTCCCAAGTCTGAGCAGAGCATTCGACAATCACCGTCGCGGTGTCGGCATCAAATTGATAGGCGTGGATCCACATCCAGCCATGCTTGGTCTTCTCGAAGATAAAGGTGAAGGCGTCGTCAAATTTCTGTTTCGTACCCAGCCAGATAAATTTGCAGGGGCGCACATCGATGTTGGGCTTGAAGTGTTCCGCAAATTCGCTGCGCACACGAGAGTTCAGACCGTCACAGGCCACCACCAGATCATAATCCGCCTGATAGGACGCCGCCGGGCCGACCTCTGTCTCGAACTGCAGATCAATGCCCAATTCACGGGCCCGCTCTTGCAGGATGATCAGCATCGCCTTGCGCCCGATCCCGGCGAAACCATGCCCCCCGGAAACCGTCCGCACACCGCCGTGAACCACTGCGATATCGTCCCAATAGGCGAATTTATCGCGGATCTTTTCGGCGCTCACCGGATCGTTGGCGGTCAAGTTTTCGAGCGCATCATCCGACAGCACCACGCCCCAACCAAAGGTGTCATCAGGCTTGTTTCGTTCGAATACCGTGATTTCAGCATCCGGCTGACGCAGCTTGGTCGAGATCGCAAAATACAGACCGGCGGGGCCACCTCCCAGACAGGCGATTTTCATGATGCACTCCCTCCTGCAATCTTGGCTGCAGTCAGAATATGCGGCTGGCAATACATTTCAAGTTTAAAATTTCATGCTTGAAGCTTTTCCGTGAAGCCGAATTCTGCCTTAAGAAAATCTTCACCTTTTGCCCAAACCCTTGCGCCGGAGTTTCTCTCTCGCAGGCCCATCACCGCTTGAATGCCGGTCGAAGCGGAGAAATTAACGCCGGTTAACAAACCCCTAACCGGCAGAGTTGATGTAGAGAACCTCTCCCGGACAAGCATATTCAGACCAGATCGGTGCATCGTGCCGTCAGCAAAATCAGGGAGTTACTGGACAAGATAACAGCCCGTCACTCCTGTGGATAAATCTGGGCATTTTTCTGGAACACTCAATCATAGTGAGAATTTTTCGCATCAGAACGAAGAACGCTGCTTTTGTTGATATATGTACATCTACACCCAAATTATTGCCGATCTACAGCATATATTCGCGCGCTGTTTATCATGAAAAGACAACCCAAGACAGGAACAGAGGCGTGGAACCCACGTGGAAACCACAAGGCAAACACCAATAGATTGAATCAAATCTCCATCAGAAACGAAAAGGCGCGAGCCCCGAGAGGCTCGCGCTACCGTAAAATTCACTAAACTGGATCAGATTTCGCGCAGATACTGCATCACCGCCGGACGGACAGTTTGATCGCCGCGATGACGGGCATCGGTGATAATTTTGCGCAGTTCACCCAGGTCAACACGCATCAACAGCGACTTCACAGGACCAACCGACGCAGGCCGCATCGACAGGATCCGCAATCCCATCGCAGCCAGGCAGACGGCCTCGATCGGACGCCCTGCATCCTCGCCACAGAAGCTGAGCGGTGTGCCGGAAATCTCGCAGCGTTCAACGATTTGGGCGATAAAGCTAAGGTAGCTGACATTGAGCGTATCATAGCGCCTGCGCACCCGTTCATTTTCACGGTCAGCCGCGAAAAAGAACTGCTTAAGGTCGTTCCCGCCGATGGACAGAAACTCTACCTCGTCAAAAAATTTCTGCGGAGCAAAGGCCAGCGATGGGGTCTCAAGCATCGCGCCCACTTCCAACTTGGACGGCAACGCATGCCCCAGGCGGCGCTCGCGCTCAATGGTCTTGTCGACCTCGGCCTTGGCGTCGCGGAACTCTTCAAACTGCGCCACAAACGGGAACATGATCGACAATGGCCGCCCGTTCGCCGCGCGGATCAGCGCCTGCAACTGCATCCGCATCACGCCCGGCTTGTCCAGACCAACGCGAATGGCCCGCCACCCAAGCGCAGGGTTGGGCTCATCCGTTGGCTTCATGTAGGGCAGCACCTTGTCCGACCCGATATCAAGCGTACGGAACACCACCCGCTTGCCCCCGGCCGAATCCAGAACCCGCTGATAAAGTGCAACAAGTTCAGACCGCTTGGGCATCTGGTTGCGCACCAGGAACTGCAGTTCGGTCCGGAACAGCCCCACGCCTTCGGCGCCAGAGTTTTCAAGCGACGGCAGATCTGCCATCAGGCCAGCGTTCATCAGCAAATGCACGCGCGAGCCGTCACGGGTGATCGCCTTTTTGTCACGGATAGAGGCATAGCGCTCCTGCGCCTTGGCCTGCATCGCGATCTTGTCCCGAAATGCGCTGACAACGGTATCGTCTGGCCGCAGGTGCACGACCCCCTGCTCGCCATCGACCATGATATGATCACCGTTCAGCGCCTCATTGGTGATGCGCTTTGTGCGGACAACCAATGGAATTGCCAGGGCGCGGGCAATGATCGCCGCGTGAGAGCCCACAGAGCCCTCCTCCAGCACGATGCCACGCAAGGAACGCCCGTATTCCAACAACTCACCTGGGCCGATATTGCGGGCGACCAGAACCGGATCATCAGGCATTTCCGCCCCGGTCGCACTGCCCTGCCCCGTCAGGATGCGCAGCAGGCGGTTGGACAGGTCATCAAGATCGCTCAGCCGCTCGCGCAGATAGGCATCCTGCACCTGCAACATGCGCGCGCGCGCCTGCGACTGTTCCTTTTCCACGGCTGCCTCGGCGCTCAGACCGCGGCCGATGTCCTCTTCCATCCGGCGCATCCAGCCTTTGGAATTGGCAAACATCCGGTAGGCCTCAAGAACCTGCAACTGCTCCTTGTCACCGGTCTGGGTGACTTCGAGCATCTTGTCGACACCCACTCGCAGCTCTTCCACAGCCTCGTGCAGGCGTTCCAGCTCGCGGTGGGGATCATCGGCAATCGGGTTGGTGACAACGACGCGTGGTTCGTGCAGCCAGACATGGCCTTCAACGGCCCCCTCCTGCGCGATCGTCGCACGCAAGAGCACGGGCTGCTGGTGCAGGGGCGACAACGCCGCACCCTCACCGACAAAGGCGCCAAGCTCGGTCATCTCGGCGATGACCATGGCCACGACCTCCAGCGCATAAACCGCATCAGAGGAGAACTCGCGCGCCTCTTTGGACTGAACAACAAGCACGCCGAGCATTTCACCAAGGCGCTGGATCGGAACCCCGAGGAAAGAGGCATACCGCTCCTCCCCCGTCTCCGGCATATAGCGAAAGCCCTTGGCGCTGGGGGCGTCGGGTGTGTTTACCACCTTGCCGAACTTCGCCACGCGCCCCACCAGGCCTTCGCCGATGCGCATACGGGTCTGGTGCACGGATTCGACGTTCAGGCCCTGTGTCGCACAGAGTTCAAGCGTCTCGTCATCGCGGAACAGATAGACCGAGCACACCTCGCAATGCATGCTGTCCGCGATCAGCTGGGTGATCTTGTCCAGCCGGGCCTGGCCGGCGTCATCGCCAGCCATGGCCTCGCGCAACCGCATCAACAGGTTGCGGCTTTCAGATTCGGTCGCTTTTACCATAGGGCCGTTCACACAATTCTGGTGTCAGTCGGCCAATAATGGATCAGGCCGCCTTGTCCAATTCAAACGCATCATGCAGCGCCTGAACAGCAAGTTCCATGTATTTCCGGTCAATCAGCACCGAAATCTTGATTTCGGAGGTGGTGATCACCTTGATGTTGATTCCTTCATCAGAAAGCACCTTGAACATCTTGGCCGCCACACCGGACTGCGAGCGCATGCCGATCCCTACGACAGACACCTTGGCGACATCCTTGTCTGCCAGCAGCTCTGCATAGTTCAGCTCACCCTTTTCCTTGATCGCCTGCAGCGCCTGCTCGGCTCGGGCCACCTGATCCGTCGGACAAGAGAAGGTCATGTCGGTGCGACCCTCGTCCGAGATATCCTGCACGATCATATCGACGTTCACGCCTGCATCGCTCAGCGTGGTAAAGATGTTCGCCGCAATACCGGGACGGTCTGCAACCGACTGGACGGTCAGCTTGGCTTCGTCACGGGAATAGGCCACACCGGCCACAACATTGGATTCCATGATTTCCTCCTCGTCGCAGACCAGAGTTCCGGCCTCGTCCGATTGTTCCTCGAAACTGGACAGAACGCGCAGTTTCACCTTGTAGCGCATCGCCAGCTCGACCGAGCGGGTCTGAAGCACCTTTGCCCCCAGAGAGGCGAGTTCCAGCATCTCTTCGAATGCGATCTTATCAAGCTTGCGAGCCTTGTCGCAGATCCGCGGATCGGTGGTGTAGACACCATCCACGTCAGTATAGATATCGCACCGTTCGGCATCAAAGGCCGCGGCAAAGGCCACCGCAGTGGTGTCGGATCCACCCCGCCCCAGAGTGGTGATCCGGCCTTCCGGGCTGATCCCCTGAAAGCCTGCGACAACCGCCACACGCATGCCTTCACCAAATTTGGCGTTGATGTTGTCGGTCGGGATCTCCTCGATCCGCGCCTGACTGTGCGCGCTGTTGGTTTTCAGCGGCACCTGCCAGCCCTGCCAGCTGCGTGCAGGCACATCCATTTCCTGCAGGGTCAGCGCCATCAGACCGGCCGTGACATTTTCCCCGGAGGACACAACAGCATCATATTCACGCGCATCATAAAGCGGCGAGGTTTCATTGACCCAACCCACCAGCTCGTTTGTCTTGCCAGACATGGCAGACACGATGACGATCACGTCATAGCCTTTGGCCACTTCGACGCCCACACGCTTGGCAGCGCGGCGGATGCGGTCAAGGTTGGCGACAGATGTGCCGCCGAATTTCATCACAAGAACGGGCATGGGGCAAAACTCTCCGTGCGCTTGCGGGTTTCAACTCCCCGCCTCATATGCGAGCGGCCAACGGAGGGCAAGTCTACCGATTGTAATGATACATGGCAGATTGACGGGCTGACACGCAGTTTTGATGCGTGTTTCAACAATGCATTCGTCAGATCGACTAGCTACGCCAGAAACGGATCGTCAGAATGGCGTAAACGGCCATCAATTCCAATCGACCGATCAACATTGCCGCACTCAGAATCCACTTGGCCCCATCATTGAGGGTCGAGAAATTACCGGCAGGTCCAATGGTGTCGCCCAGCCCCGGCCCGATATTGGCCACCGCAGTGGCCGCGCCGGAAACGGCAGTGATGAAATCAAGCCCGGTCAGAGCCAACGCCCAGGACACGATCCCCAGCGTCACCACAAAGAACATGAAGAACGAGATCACCGAACTCAGCACTTCATTGTCGACCGCGCGCCCCTCGTAGCGGGGGATGAACACCCCATGCGGCGAGTGGATCCGCTGGATCTGGACCCGAACAGAGGCAAACAGCAACTGGTACCGAAAGATCTTGACTGAACAGGCCGTCGATCCCGCGCATCCCCCGATCAAGCCGATAAAGAAGAACATGGTGACAAGAAAACTGCCCCACCCCATGTAATCCACGCTGGCGTATCCGGTGCCTGAAATGATCGAGGTGATATTGAACAGTGCTTCGCGGACGGCCTGTTCCGGATGATGGGGAAAGACGTAAACCAGCACGCAAGAGGTCACGACAACCAAAATGGCGATGGTCGCAAGGAATGCGCGGATCTGGCTGTCACGCATCAATGGGCGGGACTGACCGTTGATCAACTGAACGTAGCGCACAAACGGAAGGGCCGCGAGGATCATGAAAACGGATGCTGCATATTCCGGTGCGCCAGAGAATGTCCCAAACGACGCATCATAATTGGAGAAACCACCGGTCGAACACGTGGTGAGCGCATGCACCAAAGCGTCAAAGGGCTCCATGCCCAGTGCCAGATAGACCACCATACAAGCCACTGTCAGCCCGACATAGATCAGCGAGATCTGTTTCGCGATTGCCTGCGCGCGAGGAAGGATTTTCCCCATCGTGTCAAAGGCTTCGGACTTGAAAATCTGCATACCCCCAACGCGCAGCTCGGGCAGGAACACCATCGCAACCACGATGATGCCAATCCCGCCCAGCCACTGCAGGATGCCGCGCCACAACAGCAGGCCGCGGGGCAGATCATCAAGGCCGGAAATCACGGTCGACCCGGTGGTCGTCAAGCCTGACATCGCCTCAAAAAACGCATCTACAAACCGCAGTTCGGTCGCGCCCAGCATAAGCGGGATGGCCCCAAACAACGGCAGCGCCACCCAGACCAATGTCGTCAGAAGAAACGTCTGCTGGATCGTCAGACCTTCGCGCACGCCATTGGCACAGCTCAGGGCGATCAGACCGCCACCAAGAATGGTGATCACCGCACTTTCCAGAAAGACCGGCCATTCGCCCTGCCCGTCATACAGGTCGACTGCGAGGGGAAACACCATGGTTGCCCCAAGAATAGCCACCAAAAGGCCAATGACATATCCGACCGGACGCAGATCCAACATGGGCGCAGCGTTGGCCTCAGCGGCAGGTGAAGTCAAGCCATCGCGGTTTGGATCAACTCTTTGGTGGGGTGGTTTTCTTCACCTGTGGCACAGGTTTGCCTGTCTCAGCCACCGCTTGCGGGGTCCGTGCCTGCGCAGCCTTGGGTGCGGCCTTGATATCGCCTGCGACCTTTGTGGCGGCAGCGGAGGGCGACACCGCCTGTCGTTTGCTGGATTGCTCCCCCTGCAAACTGGAAGCGGCCGCTGGCATTTCTGCCGGCTTGGACGGTGCCCTGTGGCGCTTGCGAACCGGCGTCGGGCGGGTTGGCTTTGTCTCTGCGACAGACGGGCGTGTGGCATCGGTGTTGGGCGTCGCACCTGCGGTGTCACCCTGCGTCTTTCTCTGGCTGGCAAAAGGTTTGCTGGCCGATGTTGCCTTTGCAAGCGCAGCCTTGCTGGCTGCGGTCCGTGAGGGTGCAGTCTGCGGCGTTGCCTGCTTTGTCGCCGCCTTACGCGATATTGGTTTTGCCTTGCTGCGGGCCACGGTCTTGCGTCGTGCGGCTGGCTTCGCTGCGGGTTTGGCCCTCGGTTTTTGAACGGCAACAGCATCAGGCGCAGCGACAGCAGCAGACGCCCCAAGCCCCCAGACGGATTGGGCCAGCTCGACCTGCGCTGCAGGTACCGCCCCCATCATTGAGATCGCGCCCCGCCAAAAACGCAGGTTCTGCCCCACAATGGTTCCTGCCATTGCAGCTGGGGTTCTGGGCGTGTCAGAAAAGTTGAAAAAGGCAATCATGAACGTCTCCCTATCTGGCGGAGAACCTCCGCCAATCGATGGCAGGACCAAACGCACGGGCAACTACAGCCCAGAACACTGGCGCCGTGGTGGAGGCAGATCAAACTGCCTCTCATATCTAGAAAGCCTAGCAGATTCGCACTGCACTGCAGCACAAATCTTGCCGCATCGCAGAAATTCACTGAAGGTGCCCAAATTTTACGATCGCGTCAGGCGGAAACGCAAAATCGCCCGCCGGTGGGGCGGACGATCTTGATAACGTTCGAGGGACACGCCAGCCCCTTCCGATGGCTCAGCCCTGATGGATCAACGTCGCAAACAGTTTGGAATCGATGCTTTGCGCGGCAAAGGTGTCGCCTTGGGTCAACACGCTGATGGCATCGTGGCTGTGCAGGCTTTCCTGATGGCTCGCGATGACGCGGAAATCGCCGATGCGCGGATCAGACTGCAGCGCCTCGCAGAACAGGCGCGCTGCGTCTTCGACAAAGATCGGGTTGGCGGCGTTCAGCTCGGCAAAGGCCTGCTCGTCCTCGCGCTTGACCATGACCTGGGTTTCGGTCGGAACCGCGCGGCGACAGTGTTCGATGACGTCCTCAAACCACAGGCAGGGCGTATCCCCTTCCACTACAACTGAAATCCTGGCCACAGACCGCTGAGAATGTGGCGTCGCCAATTGACCACGAGCGCTGCGGGCATGCTCGCTCAACTCCAGCGAACAGGGGCAGGTCGAAGAATACACATAGTCCAGATGCAGGATCTTGGTGCGCTGTCCGCCGTGGTCCACCAGTTCCAGTGCGATATCGTAATACTGATACCCGGCCAGACCAGAGCGCAGGCTCTCCACCTTCATCGGGAAGGAGAAACGCATCATCAACCGCGCGTCATAGCTTTCGAGATCCGACAGATAGTCGTCCAGCGCAGCTTCCATCACTTCAAAGCTGAAAGTCCGCTCAGCGTGTTTGTAGAAGGACCGCATGATGCGGGACATGTTGATGCCCTTCTTGTCAGCCTCAAGGCTGACAGTGCCCGTCACACTGGTCTCAAGCGTTAGATCGCCATTGTCGCGCGTGTGTACGCGGATCGGCAATCGAAAGTTCGAAATGCCCACATGCTGGATCTGCTCATGCGCGCCGCGGATCAGGCTGGAGGGGCCGTTTTGCAGATCAGGCAGGGTCGCGCGATACGCGGCATCCGCTTCAAAACCGTCAGGGTAGTTCCGGGACAGATCCGGGTAGTTGCCAAGGGGGGCATTCGGCAGCAGGCGGGCCACAGCCGGGTTCAGCTGCGCGATCTCGGTCTCTGTTGCGGTGCTGGCCCACTGGCGCAGCAGCTCCAACGCCTGCTCCGCATCCGCCCGATCCGGCGCCTTGGACAGGTTACGCGTGTGAGAGTTCATGAAACAGAGACCTCCGCTGTTGCCGCCCTCCAATAGGCAGCAGGTGTGCTTTTAGAGTGTTACGCGCAGGATCGCAAAACAGATCATTCAAAAGCGTCGTATCTGACGCCAATCCGTCCCGGTTTTCAAATCCGACCCAGGGTCAGGCAGGCTGCATCGCCGCCGCAGTGATGGCACCACTCATCGTCACAGGTTTATCTGGTGCCAATCGGGGCCGCGGCAAGCCCGCACCCCCGACTGGGCCGTTTTCAGGCGGACGCCGCAGCAAGGGCCTGCGTCAGATCCGCGATCAGGTCCTGCGTATCCTCGAGACCGACAGAGAACCGCACCAGACCCGGTGTGATGCCCAGATCATCCTTCTGCACGTCGGAAAGCCGCTGGTGCGTGGTGGTCGCCGGATGGGTTGCGATGGATTTCGCATCACCAAGGTTGTTGGAAATCACTGGAATGGTCAGCGCATTGAGGAAGGTAAACGCAGCCTCCTTGCCGCCCTTGAGATCCAGAGACAAAACAGTGCCCCCCTTGCCGCCAAGCTGGCTTTGGACAAGGGCGTTTTGGGCGTGGTCTGCCAGACCGGGATAGATCGTGCGCTCCAGCGCCGGGTGACCGTTCAGTGCTTCGGCGATCTGCAGTGCGCTCTCGGCCTGTGCATTCACCCGCAGCGTGATGGTCTCCAACCCCTTCAACAGGGTCCAGGCGCTAAACGGGCTGAGGCTACCGCCAGTGTGCTTCATGTAGGGCTCGACAGTCCCTCGGATAAAATCGCGTGTCCCAAGGATGACGCCGCCCAGAACGCGGCCCTGCCCGTCAATGTGCTTGGTCGCGGAATAGACCACGACATCGGCCCCCTGCGTGATCGCGTCAGAGAAGACGGGTGTTGAGAATACATTATCCACCACAACGGTCGCGCCGACCGAATGGGCAATCTCTGCCACGGCTTTGATGTCGATCACCTCAAGCGTAGGGTTCGACATGGATTCGAAAAACACAGCCTTGGTGTCCGGGCGCATCGCCGCGCGCCAGGCGTCAAGATCGGTGCCGTCCACAAACGTCACCTCGACCCCAAAGCGGGTCAGGATGTTTTCGAGGATGTAAAGACAGGAGCCAAACAGCGCCTTGGCGGAAACAACATGATCGCCCGCCTTCAGCATCGAGGTAAGCGCGCCGTTGACCGCCGCCATGCCGGACGCCGTGGCAAAGGCATCTTCTGCCCCCTCAAGTGCTGCGATCCGCTCTTCGAACATGGCAACGGTTGGGTTGCCATAGCGGGCATAGATGAATTCATCCTCGCCGGTTTCGATAAACCGTGCCTCGGCCTGTTCGGCGTTTTCGTAGACAAAGCCCTGCGTCAGAAAGATTGCTTCGCTGACTTCGTTGTACTGGCTGCGGCGGGTGCCGCCGTGAACCAGTTTGGTGCGTTTGTTCCAGCTCTCGCTCATCTCATCACTCCTTGCGCCATCCGCGCATCAAAAAACCCCCGTTCGGCCAAGCGAAAGGGGGTCCTTCACATCCTGACCTCTTTAGCGGGATTGTTTAACGTGGCCCGCAATCCGGTAACAAATCGCCACGATCAATGTCTGCCGGATACGCCCAATCAGCCCTTGGGTCAAGCCCGGCAACCCTCACAGCAGGGGCTGCGCCGTTCAAATTCATCACGTCCGCGTCAACACCGGGCGCGAGGCGTCACCAGAGATGTCATTTGTGACAGCCCGCCCCATCTGCTTGCGGAGCGCTCACGGTCCTTTGGGGCGATCAGCCCTCGTCTTCGTCCGCATCCGGCAGCGCATAGGCCTGGAACACGCGGGCCTGGGTCATGAAAAACGCAAACATCGCAAGCGACAGCCCAAAGGTCTTGAAATAGACCCAGGTGTCCGTGCTCTGCGTGCGCCAGATCAGCTCATTTGTGACCGCGAGCGCAAAGAAGAAATAGCACAGGCGCCGGGTCAGGATCATCCAACCCGCGTCCTGCAGCGGCATCAGTTCGTCAATCATCACCTTGAGGTAGCTCTGCCCCCGCATCAGGCCGATCGCCAAGGCCGCCCCCAAAAGCACATAGAGGATCGTCGGCTTCATCTTGAAGAAGCGTTCATCGTTGAACCAAACCGAAAGACCACCAAACAGCACCACGATCACAAGCGTGCCCACCTGCATCTTGGAAATATGCCCGGTCAGCCGCCACAGCGCGAGGGTAGAGGCGATCATGATCGGAATGAACCCGGCAGTCACCACGATGAAACCGTCATACTCGCTGCCCCCAAGCAGAAACACCTCGTCACGCAGCAGCAGGTAGCCTGCGAAAAACGCGACAAGCGGGCCGTATTCCAGCACCAGTTTCAGGGTTGGGTTGATGGGTTTGCCCGCCATGGGATCTCCTGCCTGTTGCGCCCGCGGTTCATCGGCGGGCGCGCTTCGTTCTGCGAAATCTGGGTTGCCAGACCAATGTCTTCAACCTGTCTGCGTATCATACGATGGTGATGTCCGGGCAGATCATCCGCCCATCTCCACTATCACGGCGCCTAGCGCGATCAAAGCCATCAGCGCGATGCGGCGTGGACCGACAGTCTCCTTCAGCACCAACCAGCCAATGAGGGCGGCGAACACCGTGGATGTCTCCCGCAGAACAGCCGCCTCACCCACCTTGTCGAGCCGGGTCGCCAGCATCACCGCGCCAAAAGAGCCAAAGGCGATCACCCCGCCCAGGAGCCCCTTGGCCATCAGCGGTTTGGGGTCAGGCCGCGGCGACATCGCCCGCCAGCGCAGATAGGCATAAGGGGGCATCGCCAGCCCGTCGATAAAGAAGAACCATGCCAGAAAGGTGAACGGATCAGCCGTCGCACGGATACCGTAGGCGTCATAGGTGGTGTACAGCGCCACAAACACACCGGTCGCCACAGCCAGTGCCAACGCGCTGGTCAGGGTTTCGCGATTGTGGGTCAGATTGCGGAAATTATAGAGCGCGAGACCAAAGATCCCCGCAAGAAGCACCGCAACACCAAGCCACTGCACTGCCGTGAAACGCTCGTCAAACAGGACGGATGCGCCCAACACGGTAAACAACGGCCCCGTGCCGCGCACCACAGGGTAAACCACCGTATAGCTGCCCCGGCTGTAGGCCAGCCCCTGCAAGATCTTATACAGGACATGGATCACCCAGACACCCGCAAAGATCGGCCACATATGGGATTCGGGCCAGGGCACAACAAAAAGCGCCACCGGCATCGCCATCATCCCGTAGGAGAAATCAATCGCGCCCCGCGACAGCCAGGGATCATAACGCCCTTTTTGCAGCGCCCCAAACAACGCGTGAAGAAGCGCCGCCATCAGCGCCAGCCCCAGCGCAACATGATGCCCCGCCTCAGTGCCTTCAAGCGAGATCAGCCAATCGCTCACGTCAAATACCTTTACAAAAACACGGATCCGACGGGGCCGTGCTGCCCCACGGGGTATTTTCAGCCATCACGAAGACCCCTAGATCTGGGTCGTGGCACAGTCGGACCCAATAGGGCCCGGCTCAGGAGCCCTCCAGCCCTGTCAGGGCTGCGGCGAATTCCTCTGGATCAAAGGGCGCCAGATCATCAATCTGCTCGCCGACGCCGATGGCGTGGATCGGCAGGCCGAACTTATCGGCCAGCGCAACCAAAACGCCGCCCTTGGCCGTTCCGTCCAGTTTGGTCATCACCAGACCGGAAACATCCGCGAGCTTTTGGAAGGTTTCAACCTGGTTGAGCGCATTCTGACCGGTCGTCGCATCCAGCACCAAAAGGGTATTATGCGGCGCAGTTTCATCCTTTTTGCGGATCACGCGCACGATCTTGGCCAGCTCTTCCATCAGATCCGCGCGGTTTTGCAGGCGTCCGGCGGTGTCGATCATCAACAGATCCGCACCGTCCTCCTGTGCGCGGGTCATGGCATCAAACGCAAGGCTTGCGGGGTCAGACCCTTCTGGCGCTGTCAGAACCGGAACGCCTGCACGGTCGCCCCAGACCTGCAGCTGTTCCACCGCAGCGGCACGGAATGTGTCACCTGCCGCAATCACCACCTTCTTG
>Ga0160419_100754_pt1 | contig 17781 bp, 24 predicted proteins | sample CelAP2metagpilot_2_FD_108196 | JGI IMG/M metagenome (GOLD analysis project Ga0160419, IMG submission 108196) | Phycosphere-associated microbial communities from Cellana algal ponds in Kailua-Kona, Hawaii, USA - Cellana AP2-4-25 metagenome pilot ... | reverse complement strand
GGTAAAGATAGGCCACTTTTTCTTTGGGGGGGGGCCCGGGGGAGGTCCCCGGGCATTAAACCAAGGGTGGGGGGGAAAAAGGCCAGCTGGGGGGGGGGGGGGGGGGGGGGGGGAGGGAGGGAGGGAGGGGTCAATATTCCGACGGACTGCAGCAAGGATGGGGCAGGGAGGGAGAGAGAGAGAGGGAGGTAGGGAGGGAGGGAGGAAGGAAGGGAGGAAGGGAGGAAGGGAGGAAGGGAGGAAGGCCACGCACCTGCAGCAACGCCTCGCGGGCGGCAGGTCGGGCATCCGTTATGAGGATAGCCACCTCGAGGTAAATGCCTTGGGAGTCCTCATCACCCTTGTAGTTCCTCATCATCGCCAAAAATCTGGAAGGGAGGGAGGGAGGGAGTTAGGGAGGGTGAGATGAATCGCCCGCCGAAAGGTTGGCCGTAAGGGTATGAAAGAGACCAGAGAGAGAGGAGGGAGGGAGGAAGGGAGGGAGGGAGGGAGGAGGGAAAGGGCGCACGGCGTTACCAACCTTGCCGCCGTAGTCACGTCGTCCAGAAGGGGCTGTCGGTCATTGACGGCCTCGAGGAGGAAGAGGAGGGCAGGGGAGGCGGAGAGCTCAAGCTCGGGCTCGGCAGGGATGGCGGCCAGGGCGCAGACAAGGGCCTGGGGGCGGATGGAAGGGAGGAGGGAGGGGGAGGGGGGTAGGAGGGGAGGGAGGAAGGGATTGGTGGTTCATAAGGACATCATATTGATATTCATATATCAGGGTACACTTTGAAGGGGTTGGTGGTTCATAAGGACATCAAATTCACACTAGGGTGCATGTACCCCCCCTCCCTCCCTCTCTCCCTCTTCCCCTACCTGAAACGCCTGCGCCTCCGGATAGCCGTTTCCTTCCACAAAGCTCCCGTTACCCCGTCCTGCAGCCGCTTTTCCAGTTTCTATTTCTCTTGCTGCTAGAGCTGTGCCGTTTGCGTGGGGTGGCTGCATGGAAGTGGAGGGGGAGGAGGTGGTGGGGACATCGGCGGGGGTAGTCGCGGAAAGGTGGCTGCCTTTAAGCTGCACCTGAGAGGGGGAGGTGAGGAGGACGGCTGTCTTGTTGAGGAGGATGGTCGTGCCTAAGGAGGAGGGGGGGAGGATGGAGAGAGGGCTGTGGTCAGTGGCAAAGAAGGGGGGGGGGGAGGAGATGACAGGGCGGGTGCAGTCGTGCTCTCTCACCATTGCCGTTACGGCTCTCCGATAATTCGTGCCCAACGGCCAGGGGCATGTAGAGAGCCACCATCGCCGCTGCACCTGCCACTTGCACCTGTCCAGCAGCAGCAGCAGCACGGGGGGAGAAAGGCAGGGGAGGAGAGTTAAAAAAATGAGAACGAGTGAGTTTATCTTTATATGTTGTTTCAAAGTTGATCTCGCAATAATAACACACACATACATGTATATATACAGGGGTGTGTCTTGACACGAGTTTTTTCTGCACAAGCGTGGCACGCTCTCCCTCCTCTTCCTCTCTCCCTCCCTCCCTCCCTCCCTCTCTCCTTACGGGCACGTCCACGGGATGCTTCTTCAGCGCCTGCGTCACGACCAAAGCGGCTTTCAGCGCCACCAGCCGCTGTCGGTTCTCAGCGTGCTGCCAAGCGAGCTTGGCAAGGGTGAAACAGCACTTGACCTGTGAGGGGGGCGGACGGGCAGGCGCGGGTGGGTAGGTGGACGGAGGGAGGGAGAGAGAGAGGGAAGGAGGGCTGAGAACAGTACAGATACATACCACTCAATCTGTTCCCTCCCTCCCTCTCTCCCTAACCGTACCTGGATATCCCGCGCGTCGGGATGGGCAGCCATGACGGCGAGCAAGACCCGGCCGGCATCCACTTGGCCTAGAGCGCCGCGTTCCTTCGGGCCGCGCGCAGAGAGGCTGCAAGGGAAGGAGGGAAGGAGGAAGGTAAGGAGGGAGGGAAGGAGGGATGATAAGGGTGCGTTGCCAATCTTCGAGAGTCGATTTGGAGAAAAAGAAAGGGAGGGAGGGAGGGAGGGAGGGAGGGAGGGAGGGAGGGAGGGAAGGGTGCATGCGAATGCGTGCTAGTGTACCTGTAAACGGCCGTGACAGCACCGTCGAGCACATCCAGATCCCGCCAGAAAGCCTTCATCATGTGCACCAACAGAGCCCCGGCCCCCGCGTCGAAGACTCGCTGGGCATTGGCCTCGTGCCGGGAGAGGAGGGCGTTGAGCGCGTACAGGCCTAGAGAGAGGGGGGAAAGGAGGTAAGGATGGAGGGAGGAAGGGAGTGCGCGAAGGGCGGTGAGTGGGTGCAAACCCCAACGGCCCAAGAGGCCGTTACCTGGGGACGGGGAAGGAATGCTGGAGGGAGGGAGGGAGGGAGGAAGGGAGGGAGGGAGGGAGGGAGCAAGTTATCACCTACCTGAGAGTTGAATGCCGTAGTCATCGGGCCAGCGACGGAGAATCTCGGCCACGCACTTACAGAGGCCGGCACAACCAAGGCGCGTTTGCCAGTCCGGGTGGCCCGTGGCGAGACCCACGAGGGCCTAGGTGGCGAAAGGGAGGGAGGGAGGGAGGGAGGTGATTCCTGTTAAAATGACGACCACGTATACGTATTTTATTTTATGCGTAGCAGCCCAAGTCTGCTTTGTACCAACACCCTTCCCTCCCTCTGCGTTGTACCTACACCCCTCCCTCCCTCCTTCCCCCTCTCCCTACCTGACAGGCGGCAGCTTGCAAATCCTTGTCGAGGGGGTAGAGCTCGAAAATGCGCTCGAACAGGGTCTCGGCCGCCTCCTGTTGAGGATTGAGGAAGAGGAGGAGAGGGAGGAAGAGGGGGAGGGGGAGGGGGAGGGGGAGGAAAAAGAAGGGAAAGAAGGGAGGGAGGATGAAGGGCAATGGATGATGAGAGAGGCTGTTCTGTTTGCTGTGCAGGTTTGGAAGAGGCGGAGTAAGGGAGGGACGGGAAGGAAGGGGAGGAAGGGAGGGAAGAAAGGAAGGAGGGAGGAAGGAAGGGATAGAGGAAGGGAGGTAGGAGACACCACCCTACCTGCTCGAAATGCGCCCGCGCCCCCTCGCTCTTGGCAGCCAGGGCCTCGATCGCTTCCAGCCCCAGCAGCTGAATGCACCTGTCTCCAATGAAAGTGCGCATGGCCGTGGCCACCAGCCGGCAGGCGCCTAGTTCCCCAAGGCGGGTGACATTTTGGATGGAGTACTGGGTTGAAGGGAGGAAGGGAAAGAGAGAAGGAGAGGGAGGGAGGGAGGAAGAGCATGAGTTGATGCATATAAGTCTTCTCACGTCCAAGGCCCAGATTGAGTGACTGGAGCAGCAACAGCAGCACCACCACCACCACCATTAACTTTTTGAGTGATGAGAACAGTGAGAACCATATAGTAATGGAGGGAGGGAGGGATGTGGGAGAGAGGGAGAGAGAGAGAAGAGAAACGTACTTGCGGCGGTCCCTCCACGGAGGCCGTTTTCACAATGGCAACGAGGCCCTTATACTGCACGGCAGGGTCTTGGGGCGACTCGGACATACGTCGCAAGAAGGGGAAGCGGGTGGCGCCCTTGCGGCAGGTGGGGCAAGTAGCATTTCTTTCCAACCAGGAGTTGATGCAATTGGCGTGGAAGTGGTGTCGGTCCTCACACCCTAACAGGGAGGTCAGGTCCGCTCCTTCCTCGATGGGCTCCAAGCAGATCACGCAAGGGTCAAGCTTGTGGATTGAAGGGGCTTTGGTAAAGGCTGTGAGAGGGAGGGAGGGAGGGTCGGTGGGTGGATGGGGAGAGTTGGCAGAGCGAATAAGCTTCCTACGCCTTTCTCACAAAGAGGAAGCAAAAGTGGATATAGGAGCAAGCAAGGGAGCGGTAGGGCACGTGCCACCCCAACGAATGCAATCACATATGTTTCCCCTATTCCCCTACATACACTTTTTCCTTCTTCCTTCACAAAACTGCTTGGCTTTTCTCCTCCCCCACCACCTCTCTCGGCCTCTTTCCCACGTACCGTCAAAATGATTGGCATAGGGTCCGCGCTCGCATGTTCGGACAGGTCCACCCATTTGGCAATCCATGTCCATCGACATCTACTGCTTAGTGAGAGAAGGGGGTGGAAGCCGAGCCTGCTGCTGCTGCTGGTGGTGCAGCCGCTACTCCTCCTCCTGATAATGGTGCTGCTGCTGCCGATGCGAAGCCGCCGCTCCTCCTTGTGGTGACGGTGCCGCTACGACTGCGTTGTGGCGCTTTCGCTTTAGTGTGAGTTTTCCCGTCCGGATGCAAGCTCGAGGGTTTGGCCTTTCTTTTCCTTATGCTACCCCTGAAAATCTTGGCGGCAGGCAATCAAGTACAAGGCAGGCCTATGTCTTGACACTGCAGGCTTTCCTCGTCGCTTGCCTGGCCGCGTCGAGGCCCGCTGAGTCAACTTGGCAGCCCGAGTGCCTGCGTAGTGGCCAATTTCATATGATTGAGGAGACAGTGTGTCGGTAAGTCGGTGGATAGCCAGGGACAGGAAAAGGAAAAATTTCCTCTTGAGTCAATGTACGAACGTCGTTGTGTCATATCAGCTTAGCTTTCCTTGCGTCAACTAGGAAAAAGTGCTAAAGCAGTAGCAGAACGCAAGTGTAAATATGTTCTACTTGCTGCAATGCTTTCCTAGTGCTCGCAAAGAGTCCAAGTAGGGACGCCGAGGATGCGCTATGCCTCATAAATGGGCTCCACTTGATAAGGCCCCGGTCGATGATGCCCCTCCCGATCGAGAGCACGGAGAACGACCAAAGCAAGCGCATGGGGCCATCTGCTTTCAAAGGAGGAGGTCGGCGGAAAGCAGATGCCCGCCGTTTCCCAGAGGCGGGCTGTGATTGGTCGAAACCCTCTGCTTCAACGCAAGGTAAAAGCACTTTAATTTAATTGCAGAGGGCCATGGGATGGGAAGAAGATGCGGTCTATCCAACCAGGTTAAAGAGGCTCCAATCGACTCCTCTCAAAGCGCATGTGCGTATGTGTTTCCAGGCGTTCGCCTTCTAAATCAACTTGAGGTCATGTCAAGGGCTTGAAACGGTTCTTCCCTCTCTCGCCCCACCCAAAGTGACCAAAAGCACATGCACCGTCGCACCAAAAAATTATGAGTATAAATTCTCATCGAGATAGAGGTGTATAATCTGGTGCGTGCTTGTTTGCGGCTGCGAAAATCCAAGGCAGGGCACTTTACAAGCTAAGAGCGACGAAGACTGTCCGCCCTGTCCTCTCGTACGCGTGCCTATTGCTGACCACCCTTATTTTTTTTTTCCGACTCTTCGCTCAAGGGCAATGAAGTGGTTAGCGATGTAAGAGCGTTAGCGCAAAGCCTTCGATGCGTCGTCCGAGGAGTACATCGTACATATGAGTGTTGTATTAATTGAGGCATTGCAGTACGTCTTTTTTCTCACTTCCCCTGGTGCAGGCACGCAAGACATGATGTTAAGATGCAAAAAGCATATTGCTCAGGCGATGAAGCTTTTTTTGTTTTGGTAATGAGATTCTCTTGTATGCCAGGTACTTCCTCACTGTTACGGAATTGCACGTGATCTGAAGCATACACCACTCCAAAGCCAAAGGCTCGACTCGCGCAACAAAAGAAGTACATACACCAAAAAACTCAAAGAGATAAAGCGACTTTTAACGCTTCTTCGTAACATTGCTTTATGGATTTTTATTCGATCTATATCACGCTCTCTCTCTCCCCTTCCTTTTCCATGTCCTACCCCAATCCTCCTAATCCCGGCGCCTTGACGTTTCCCACCCCTCGCAATCCCCGCTGCAGCTGCTTCCCATCCGCCCAGCCTGCACGCATGTAGTCATCATCGTCCGCCTCTGCAAGCTTTTTCAACTCCTCTTGCCTTTTGAAGTAATGCGCCAGCATCGCCTGTCGTTCCTCCTCCCTCACCACCGGCTCTCTCACAGGAGGACCTTCGCCTGGCCCGTTCAATTTGACCACCACCTTAGTCTTTTCGTTCTTGCTGCCTCCTAGCCGGTCTCCCACTGTTTGTCCACGAGCAAACTCTTTCCCCATCGCCCAGAGCTGGGCTGTAGCTGGATCAAGGCGCAAGCGGTCCTTGTGCTTCTCTTCCTCGGAGGGGGTGGCAGTAGAGGAGGTTGCGATCATTTCTTTGTTTGCATGCGAGGAAAGAATGCGTAAAATGGCAGTTTTCTCATCTTCGTTCAAGCTCGTGGTGACGTTGGTGCCGCCGCTGCTGCTGCTGGCACTGCTGCTGCTTGTGCGCGTGGCGGAAGAAGAAAAAGACGGCAAGGCCAATGCAACGGCACCTCTAAAGTTATCAAGCTTTTCTTGCAGCAAGATGCGTGACATGGCATGCTGTGGTCGTGGTGGTGCTGCCTTTGCTCCTCCTTCTCCTCCTCCTCCTCCTTCTCCTCCTCCTCCTCCTCCCTCCTGCGCCGTACTTGCCGTGCCCAAATACGCCTCCGTATCCAATGCAACCCGTAGCAGCGTCTCTTGGCTCGATTTCAAATGGCAGTTGCCGGTGATACCATCCCCACCATTGTTCTGAAGGAGGGCCTGCACAAGTCCAACCAGGCGCTGCAAAGAGAGACGGGCGTTCCACACCCACACCAAGTCTTGGAGTAAATCGTCGTTTTTAGTCTGACACGTAGTCTCGTAAAGGAAGACGTCCCCGTCGGAGCGCTTCACCTGAAGGACTACCATAATCTGTATCTGTGGCTGTGCGTAATGATAAGGTGGCCTTGGTGTCCTTCGATGATTGTGGCGACACGCGGGACCATAAGACAAGGCGAAAGCAAAGAACAAAATTGGTGAAGTGAGTTCGGCCGAGTTCCATTTCCTTCACTACATTCGCCCATCTCTTAGTCAACATTACCAGCTACCAATCAGTTAGACAGAGTGTTAGGGGTAATGTGAACGTTGTAACATCCGCAAGAGAGAATGTGCGTGTAGAGTATGAAAAAGGCACGGACAATGATCGTCGCCACGCGCCATCGTCACCAAAAAATGGCCCAGGAAGAAAACCTCCCACCCTACCCCAGTGCGCTTGTCTAGGTTTTTGTTGTGTTGATTCCTCATTAGTTTTTCGCGCACACCTATGAATAGCCCTCTTCTCGCCAGGAAACCCCCCTCATTATCACCGCCCTCCCACCGGGGCCTGCCCCGCGCCGCCTCGTGGTGGTGAGGCAGGAGAGGATGTTGAGGATATGTGGTGTGTGGCCAGGGCCTTGACATTGTCGCTTGGCAGGCTTCTCGAGGCTGTTGCGGAAAGGGAAGAGTAAGTCGCCCGCAAAGGCGTCCTGCTGGGCGAGTTCAATAAGTCGCCGCTCCCACCCAGGCCCACGCCGCCCCGCGCCAATGCCGCCGAGGAGGTCGTCGACATGGCTGCTGCAGTCGAGGATACAGGCGGAGACGGTAAGGTGACTTCGTCGGAGGATGTTCGGCAGGGTAATGAAAACGATATTGGGGCAGGGTCATGGGGAGCGAGCGTCAAAGTCCTCTCTCGAGAGGAAGACGACGGCGGCGCACTGCACGAGTCCAAGACGGCTGTGATCAGAGACACCCATAACAGTCGATTTTGGGCTGTTTGTGACCGGAAATTGTACCGCGCAGTGTGCGTGGCCCTCTTTTCGTCCCCAGGGTAGACTCCCAAGCCGGGATACTTGGCATCGACGGCAGCACTCGATGAGGCTCGCACAACCAAGTCAAAGCGCCGACCACCCCACTGCGGGTCGGTCGGACACTCGATCTTTTCCAACAGTCGCAGCTCTAAAGTGCCCTTCTCGTGCAAGGGGATGATGCCCCAGGCGGAGGGGATGGAGGACTGGTAGAGCCGAATCTCCTTGGTGCCGGCATAAAGGACAAGGTGAAAGGGCACCCAGGATTTATAGAGACTACCCAAAAAACGGGACGGTAACCACAATTCGACATTGCCTTCAAGAAGAACACGGTTCTGCGCCTGATTTTTGTTGGCCAAAGCGCTGGCGGCATTGTCTTGTGCGGTCAGCAGGAGCCCTTGGAGCTGGGGGCGGGGGGTGCCAGAGAGGTGGTCGAGGCCATCCATCACAGCGCGGAGGGCCGGGTCCACCGTCCTCGACTGCAAAGCTTGCCTATCACTGTCCTCTTTGTTTCTACGCCAGTAGGTGCGACCTGTGATCAGGGAAGCGGCTTCGCTGTCTCGCGGGACCAGCTTCCCGTCCCAAGGCAAGCTTTGGTCAAAGGCAGTGGGAGAGCCAGAGTCCAGGGCGGGGTTGGTCAAAGTACAGCTCCTGGTAATGGTTGGCTTGAAGCCTCCATTTGGTTTTTCTTCTTCGCGGTGATTTATACGCTGTTCTCGGCGATAGGAGAGAGAACTGCGACTTGGGTTTGTGCCTGTGGTTGTCTGTGGAAAGCCAAAGGACGTGTGGTGAATGGACGAAAATGGCTGCCGCTCCTGCTGCTGGTCATGCGAGACGTAATTTCCTGTGGATGAGGGATGTGGTGGTGGAGATGTGCTGCGGTGATCACGGTGCCAGTGGCTGCGACTGTGGCCGCGACGATTGGTCTTGTGGGATGATGAGCTTCCGGGGCCCCCTTCGTTCCTTTTCCCCTTCTTTCCATTTAGCAATCTAGACTGCGCCAACGCCTCGGTCCAAGATCCATGATCTTTTCGACTTATGACCGTGGCTTTCGTTCGTCCGTCTTGAGCCGCCTCAACGTCACTCTCCTGATCTCGTCCCGCGGCGCCACGACGATTCCCGCGCCTGGTGTTGCGGCTGCTGCTGCTACTGTGTGTACCGCTTCTGGCATTGCCAACGCCTAGGCGAAAGAAATCCCGAATCCCTTCTGTGAGTAGTGGACTCAAGAAATGGCTGATGTTGGGAGAAGGGCCCGGGCTCCAGTGCTTGGAACGGGCGTTCCGACGGCGGCTTGTATTTGAGGAGGGCTTGCGATGGTGTCGGTGGAAATAATCGTGTCGATGGTGCCTGTATCCGGCGTTTGCTCCCTTTTCGTCCTCGCTGCTGCCGCTGCTGCCGCTGCTGCTGCTGCTGTACTCGCTCAGGCCGCTGCTGCTGTGATATGGGTACTCATCCTGCTCTTGATCTACGCTCCATTTGGAGGACGCATGCTGTTGCTGCTGCTGACGCCTGACCAAACGCGCGCTGCTACCTTGCTTCATGACACGCTGATGCCTCGAACGATTTGGCGAGAACGAATAATGGGTGGAAAAGGTTCGTTCTGGGCTGGCAGAAAGGGATCGTGGCGGGGTGGTGGTGATGTGCATTTCCTTTCTGGTCTTGGAATCGATGTCCCCCTGGCCCTGGTGGTGATGATGATGATGGTTATGCTTAGCATTACTTTCGGTCGAAGTTTTATTAATTTCGTTGGATGGGGGTTGCTCCTTGGCATGAGGCGACTCAACTTCCTCCTCCACCAGACGTTCCCGCCCTTGCGAAGATGGACGCTGCTTCCTTGCCTCTTTCTTTTTCTTCCTGCCAGCACTTGTGTGAAACGTATGATTATCCATCCCTCTGCTTTCAGGCGAAGTTCTACTGCCGTCGCTGCTGCCTTTTACGACCCCATTCAAGAGAAGGTGCTCAAACTCGGCCCGGGTGTAGTTAGTCTTGCCCAGACTCTCCAGCCTCTTGACAAATTGGGGTGCGTCCACCTCGAGACATAGCCAATGCACCAAGGTGTTGGTATCTACGGTGCCATCTGCCCGACGACGACACTTGTCAAATGTGGCCAAGAGTGCTTGTGGGTCGTCGTCCTCCCCCATTTTCGTTTGGGCTGGACGGGGGAAAGGGGAGGAAAGTGAAGGAGAAAAAGTGAGCGGCTTCTTTCATGTCTCTTGCTATGCTTTGACTCGTAAGTAGTGGTAGGATTGACGCGGCGGCTTGATGTGTCTGCTCTGCACATTTTCTGTTTCGTGTGGCGCACATTTTGAGGCACACATTTTTCGACCTCTCAGACCGCATGTCGTGTGAAAAAGGTGAGGGCCGTGGTATAAAAGCAAAAAATACACGAACAAGACGCAGCAGCTATAGCAAAAGACAGACCACTCCAATTTGGTATACGTTGTTTGGCGGAGAAGGCGCCGCTTTAATCGCCCAAAAAAGACCCGATAGTGCACGAGAAGTTTTCCGACCTCCTGTCCTCGGCATTCACGGGACATATCCTGCCCTCCTTGACGACCATATGATGGGCCCCTGATTATGACCGACCCCAACATCCCTTCCCAACCAATCATCAACACCACAGAAATCAAAGCACAAATGTCACAAATATACAACATACATAGGTCCGTTAATTGTGAGTAGTATCAGGACCGTTAACCGACCGTTCTTCATTTGTCCACCAAGGCAAAATTCCCCGCCACATCTATGACAACGCTCCCTATTTCTCTGGGCAGCAGCCAGTGTCCTGGTATTCAAGGAAGAAAGTTTTTTTGCTGGCGACAATTTGCTCGACACACCTGTGTCCACCATTCCTACCTCCTCGGTGCAGGCACGTTGAATGGAGAGTAGGCATAGGATGAAACTCACCGATGCACACATGCATATTTCCTTACTCCCGCATATACTATTATTCGATGAGCTTGCCCCCGTGGCCAATCTGAGTCTGGTACAGTACCCCTACCTGCTCGATATAAAAATGAGGATCAACACAGACTCATGCAAAACTAGGAGCGACAAGAATACAAAAAGAGTTTGTGTGATATGTGTTCTTATTTATAATTGGTAAGGTGCTTTCGGATGTTCTTTATGTATGGCTGTCTTTATCTCTCTTTCGAGCACCAATGTCAATCACATTGATCGCTTTCTTCGTCCTTCCGCGATCCTCCTCATGGTTCTCCTTATCCCTCCAACAGGAACGCCCCCGCCTCCTGCCCCGACGCCGATCGCATCACCCGATCCATCAACGCCATCTCAAACTCCTTATCTTCCTGCGCTCCCCTCGTTCCTCCCTCCTCCCTCAAATCCACTACCAGCACCACCAGCTCCCCTTTCACTCCTTTCCTCTCCGCGCTCTCCGCCCACCTGAGCCCTTCAAAAAGCCTTGCAGCAGCCTCTCTAGGGTCCCCCTTCCGGCTCAAGTCCCGATAGAATACCGCTACTCCCTCCAGTCCTCCCAAACGCCCTCCAACATCCAAAACGACTGCCTGCTTGGCCACTGCCGCCGCCCATCCCTCCAGGGCGCGGGAGGGGGAGAGAAGGTAGGTGGGACGGTCAGGTGCATAATGTTTAATGCATTGCCCGGGAGCGATCTGGGGCTCGCTGTCATCTTCTGCCAGAATTTTTCTGCCTTGTTGTTGTTGTTGCTGCTGATGATGATGATGATTAGCGCTGCTGCTGCTGCTGCTGCTATGGTCCTTGACCAGAACCTCGACATCCATACCTTTTACGCATGCCTTGAGCTGCGAGCAGGTGATGGCCCCGGCCCTCAGGACAGTGAGCCTCCCCTCCTTTGCATCTACCTTGACCACCGTCGATTCAATCCCGATCTCACACACAGCCTTTTCTCCGTCCCCCTCTCCTTCCCTCCCTCCCTCCAGGATCAACATGGTATGCCCCCCCAGGTCCGCCTCCACATGGGCCGCACTCGTGGGACTGACATGCCCAAAGCGATTGGCCGACGGGGCCACCACAGGTACTGATGCTGCGCGTAACAATGCCCGAGCCAGAGGGTGGGAGGGCACACGCACGCCTACCCACCCTGTGCCGGCCGAGACTGCTAGGGGCAGGTCAGCAGCAGCCGGGGCTACCAGCGTAAGGGGGCCCGGCCAGAAGCTGGCAGCAAGGGTGGAGATGAGCTGTTTTTCTTTGGCATGATGGGCTGCCTGTGCTTCACTGCTGCTGCTGCTGCTGCTGCTGTTCGCGGCACTACCGCAGGCAAACACCGCCCAGGCCTCCTCAGCCTGTGCGACGTGCACTATCAAGGGATCAGTCAGTGGTCGGCCCTTCACTTCGAATATCCTTTCCACGCTCTTCTCCATGTAGGCATTTGCACCAAGTCCGTACACTGTCTCCGTGGGGAACGCCACTAGCCCACCTACCCTGAGAAAGGCCCCGCAACGGATTAGGTCGGAAGTGAGCTCGGCTTTGGGTCGCGGTGATGGTGGGGCAGTGGTTGATGCTGCCGGGGGTGAGGAAGAGGAAGCGGACGATGAAGAGGAGGAGCTGGCTGTCATTCTGATGCTCTTGACAAGGGGGGGGGAAGAAGCGGGTGGCTGGGTTTTGGACACGGCAATGGTGGCAGCAAAAGCAGCACTCGAAAAGATATAGCGAGAGCGCGGCGTGTGAACTTGAAATTGGAAGGCAGGGGAGTAGGAGAATTCAAATGGCGCTCTCACGTGTGTAAAGGCGCGTGTTTGATTAGGGAGTCCGATCCTGCTGCTCCTACCGCTGCTAAAGATGACACGTCGGGTCGTCGTGGTGGTGGTGGCGATGCAGCTCGTGACGGCGGCAGCTTCGATGCAAGAGGCTGTGTGCAGGGACAATTATGAAGGACGTCAGACTATGCAGAGCGAGCCAGGGAGCATATGTTAATGATCAAATCGCAAGAAATATGAAAGAGGGAAAAGAGCGGCATGTATTGCGATCAAAAGGCTTACGGGGCAGAAGGAGGTTGGGAGGAAGAGGAAGTATCGAGGTACTTACGTGCTTGTAGATGAAAGACAAGGCAGATGGTGGCGAAGGTAAGAGGGCACGCCGAGACACCTAGGCGCATAGACAGAAGGACCGGAACGCGAGATGGCGGCGGCTTCGTTGATGGGTGGATTAAGTCGCACTTACTTATGAGGTGACGAGGTTGGCTGGTGCTCCTTGTAGCTTTGGTGCTTCTTGATACGGATAGCTTAGGGTGACAACAGCGGCGGTCGATGCCTATAGATGCGCGTGTGTGCGTGTCAGTATGATGGGTAAGCAGCTTTAAGTCTCTCGTCGAGTGCTGTTTGCTGTATTTTTGTTTGTTTGTGCAGTGTGGTAGGAATCATACCACTTACGGAGGCTACGTACCCCCGCTACTCTGATTCGGCATTCTATCGCCAGTCCGGTGCGACGGTCGGTGCCGCATCAAAATCCCCAAGATCGAGGTCTTCAGCGTTGAGAGGCGCATTTCGTAGTCCATTCACACCCAGTGTGAAAACCGCTCACCCATCGTGGCATCCCGATTGTCTCCGCTGGTCAGGGTCAGCCCGATCGGGTCGTTTGGAAGAGAGATGTATATCCAGCACCAACGCACACGCACGCATTGCTTGACTCACCTAATCGCTTTTCTGTCGCCTCCCATCCCATCCTCCCACCCTCCCTTCTCGCACAAGCACAGACAAGCCGAAGGAGTGCGAGCTTTGCCAGGTCCTGGTGCCGCTTTCCTCCATCTTCGTCTCTACAAGGCCCGTTGCTGCATCTTCAATAAAAATTTATTTCCGTTCGATCTGAACTTCCGCGTGTACTCGCCCTCTGAACAAGAATTGCTGGAGCCCAAGGCACCGGCGCCACCCTCCAGTACAGCACATACGCTGCAATGACGGCAGTCTGTGACGGCGAGGTCTGGGACTCCCACGATCACTTTTTCACGGCCTGCTTCGTAAACCAAGTACTGGGTATGTGGCGTCTGCGTCTGCTCCTCTCCCTCTCTTTTCTTTTCACCGATCCCAGTGAGCTTGTCCTATGCACCCTTGCATGACCATCAACAGATCTGTCTCATGTATATTACCTTCGGACGCGACCTCACCGACCCTCCCCTGACTCCTTCCCCGCCGTCCGTGCTGTCCTTCCCAGGTGCCATTCCCTCAGGTTTCCTCCTCATTTCGGCCCCGGTGCTGTACCTCGTCACGTTGCGAAACAAACGCGTGCGTAACGGTGAGTACACTTAAGAGAAACCCAGAAAGCAGACGTCGTCGTTGAGGTGGAAGGGGAGGGAAGAGGCAGATGTGTGATGGATGTCAGCCTTCGCTTCCAACATGGTCTCCTCCTCGCTTCCTCCCTCCTTCCAGGTTACAAATACGATCTCCTCGACATTGCTCGTCATGCAGCATCCCTCCTTCTTGCCCTCGTGCCCCTCCTATTACTCATCATTCAAAATGCCCGGGCATCCGAAGGGGCGGAAGTGAAGGTGAGAAGCGAGGGAGGAAGGGAGGGAGGGAAGGAAGAGAGGTTGATTCCCGCCGCTTTGTGGTCACTCCCGCATGTTCTTTTTACTCATTTCATATTTCATGTGGGCCTCAAGCACCGGCAGCGCTACAGCGAGAGGAGTCAACGTGGTCTCCTTTTCTTCGAAGCACCTGAAGGCACAAGCATACTTTTACTCAACCACTCACCCTCCCTCCCTCCCTCCCTCCCCTTCCCTTTCCTCTCCCATAGAAGGGTGCCTGGTGGACCGCGGGCGTCACGGCGGGAGGGGCCTTGCTCTCCATCCCCCTGGCCCATATGGAGGTGGTGCGCGGCCTGCGGGAGTCGTGGGTGTGGCACGCTTTCTGGCTGCTGCAGCTGGTGGTGGGCATTTTCGCGGTAGTGCCGGCGGCGAACACTGCTTGTGAGTAGGGGGGGAGGGAGGGAGAGGGGAGGGAGGGAGGGAGGGTCTGGCGCACCGACTGACGGAGTGAACATACTTGAAGCTTGAAGGCTAAACCTCCCTCCCTCCCTCCCTCCCTCCCTCCCTCCCTCCCTCCTTCCAGACGCCCGTCAGGCCGTTCATTTGGTCGAGGCCACCGTCTTTGCTCGCGCCATTTTCTCGACTCTAGGCGGGGTCCTCTCCATCCTCTTCAACGCTGACAGGAAGCTCCTCCTCGCCCGCCCTCCTGCCCTCACTGGTGACGGCGGGGCGGCGGCCAATTATACTCAGCCCCTGCTTGCCGAGGAGAAGGAGGAGGGAGAGAGGGAGGGCGGGAGGGAGGGAGGGGTGGAAGGAGAGGCAGGGCGACGACATGGGCCTCCCTTACCGGAGCCAGAGGCTGGCTTGTTCTCGCTTGTGAGCTTCTCTTGGCTGAACCCAATTCTGTCGGTAAGAGGGCGGGAGGGAGGGAGGGAAGGAGGGAATGTAAGAAGGGAGGAAGGAAGGGAGGAGGGGAGGGAGAGAGGAGACGTTTGCTACGTTCTCGTCGAGCACTTATGCTAAATATCATCCTTTTCTCCCTCCCTCGCTTTCTTCCTTCGTCCGCCCTTTAGACCGGCTATCAGCGCCCGCTGACACATGACGACCTGTACCAGCTCCATCCCCGCGAAACGGCCCATGTAATTTGTGGACGGTTGGAGGAGAAGTGGCAGTATGAGCAGGTGAGGAGGGAGAGAGGGAGGGGTGAAGGAAGGGAGGGAGGGAGGGAGGCAGGGTTGATGGGGAAATGACAAATAGCAAACAAAATCCAACATCGTAACGTCCGCCGTCCCTCCCCTCCCTCTCTCCCTCCCTTCCCTCGTTGCTGCCTCTCACAGCTCCACCGATCCAAGCCCTCCCTCGCCCGCGCTCTCTGGAAGAGCTTCGGATTCACGTTTTTCGTCGCCTCGGTCTACAAATTTGCCTATGACACACTTCTTTTCGTCGGTGAGGAGGGATGAAGAAGAGGAAGGACGGAAGGAAGCCTGGAGGGAGGGAGGGAGGGAGGGAAGGAGGGAGGGAGGGGGGGTAGAATACTATGCCGTTGGAACGCAGCTCTCTCTCACGATCTCCCACCTTCGTTCCCTCCCTCCCTCCCTCCCTCCCTCCCTCCTTCCCCCCCAAGGCCCCCTCCTCCTGAAGCAGCTGATCATGTACCTCGGGAGTGACGAGCCGCCTTACCGCGGATACGAGTATTTGGGCATGCTCTTCGCAGCCGGTGGGTGGCCCGAGGGAGGGAGGGAGGGAGGGAGGGAGAGAGAAAAAGGGGCGCCACGTTGTTTGTGGCATTCGCACACCTCTCACACGCCTCACCTCCATCCCTCCCTCCCCTCCTTAGCCGTGTGTTCCTCCATCTGCCTGCACCAGTATTTCCATCGATGTTTCCGCACGGGCATGCGCCTGAAGTCGGCCATCATCGGCTTGGTCTATAAAAAAGCCCTCAAGATCCGCCCGGGGCAATCGAAGGGGAAGCACGCGAGCGAGGAGGGCGCCCCACCCGCCACCACCAACGGCAGCAGCAGCAACAGGAGGAGCAGCAGGAGCAGCAGGAGCAGCAATACTACCCAGCCCGAGGCGGTGAAGCGGAATGTGGAGGCCAAGAGCACGGGCGAGATCACGAATTTGATGGCCGTGGATGCCCAGCGGCTGCAGGATTTGATGAGCTATTTTTCCACGCTGGTGAGGAGGAAGGAGTGAGGGAGGGAGGGAGGGAGGGAGGGAGAGGGGGGGGGACGCGAGACGTCGAATAAAAAGCTCATCCTCTTCCCTTCCCCTCGCTCTCTTCGAGCTAAACAAGTATCATACTCACCCCCTCCCTCCCTTCCTCCCTCCCTCCCTCCTCTCCCTCCCTCCCTCCCTAGTGGTCCGCGCCCTATCAGTGCTCCGTGGCACTCTACCTCCTCTACCGCGAGCTGGGCGTGGCCATCGTGGGCGGGCTGGGCATCATGCTCATCTCCATTCCTATCTCCGGCTTCGTGGCCAAACGCACGAGGAGCATCCAGAGGAGGGTCATGACAGCCAAGGACGAAAGGATCAAGGTAGGGAGGGAGGGAGGGAGGGAAGGAGGGATGAGAATGATTTGTAGCTCGTAGTCTCTCTCCAATCCCCCCTTTGATATTTGCCGGTCTCTTCTTTTCCCCCTCTTCTTGGTGTTTGTCGGTCTCTCCAATTTCCCCCCCTTCTGGTGTTTGTCAGTCTCACCTTTTTTCGTCCGCTGGTGTTTGTCGGTCTCTCCCATTCCCCTCCCCCCTAACGTGTGTCGCCCATCCTGACTTGCCTTTTCCATGCCCAGGTGACGAACGAGGTCTTCTCCGGCATCAAGATCATCAAGCTTTATGCATGGGAACGCTCGTTTCAGGTGAGCAAGCACCCGCATGCGTCGTCTCCCTCTTCTCCCCCTCCCTCCTTCTTTGGTGACGAATATACATACGATGTGAGACGCTCCACCGCTGCCCCTCCCTCCCTCCCTCCTTCCCTCCCTCCCTGCCTTCCCCAGGAGAAAATCGGCCGTGTCCGCGATAAGGAGCTGCGGATGCTGCGACAGTACATGATGACCAACATTGTGGCCCGCTTTACCTGGAGCATTGTGCCCTTGGCCGTGTCCCTCACCTCCTTCGCCGTCTACGTGCTGGTGAGGAGGGAGGGAGGGAGGGAGGGAGGGAGGGACGGAGGGAGGGACGGAGATTTAGAGGGAGGGAGGGTTACTGCTGCCTGAATACGTACTCACTCCTTCCGTTCCTCCTTCCATCCCTCTCTTTCTTTCTCCTTTTTTTCTTCTCTTCTTTCTTCTCATCCGTATCCCTACCCTTTTTCCCTGCTCCTCCTCCTCCTCCTCCCCCCTCACCACCAGATGGGCAACGAGCTGACCTCCTCCACGGCCTTCACCTCCATCGCCCTCTTTAACATTCTTCGCTTCCCTCTCGTACGTCCCTCCCTCCCGCCCGCCCGCCCTTCCTCCCTCCAGCTCCAAACACACACACACACACATACTAAACCTCCCTCCCTCCCAGGCCATGTTCCCCCAAATGCTGTCCTCCACGGCCGAGGCCCTCCTTTCCCTCGAGCGCATCGCCCGCTTTCTCGAAACCCCTGAGGTGGCCCCTCTCCCTTCATTAAGCCCAGCTCGCCCGGCCGGCCCGCTGGTCTCCTTAACAAATGTGACTCTGTCCTGGGCGCAGGGGAAGGCGGCTGGTACGTGCAGGGGGGGAGGGAGGGCGGGAGGGAGGGAGGGAGG
>Ga0160419_100753_pt1 | contig 17824 bp, 11 predicted proteins | sample CelAP2metagpilot_2_FD_108196 | JGI IMG/M metagenome (GOLD analysis project Ga0160419, IMG submission 108196) | Phycosphere-associated microbial communities from Cellana algal ponds in Kailua-Kona, Hawaii, USA - Cellana AP2-4-25 metagenome pilot ... | reverse complement strand
AATTACCGCTCCAACTTTACCAGATTTCATGTCTGAAATTAAAGTTTGAACAGCTTTTACGTTACCTTGACGTGTTTTTATAGGTGTTTTAGTATCAAATGCTTTACTATTTAAAGCTTCGTTAATTTCTAAAACAACTGTTTGTGCGTTTACATCTTGAATACCTGAAACTAATACACCATTGCTTCCTGCTCTTTTTAATTCTGAAGCTGCTTTTTGAACTGCTTCTTTTACATTAGCTGGTAATGCATTAGCATTTACAGATCCACCAACAATTAAACTATGTAATTGAGCTAACACTAATTTTTGGTTAGTTGGTGTTACAGGAACACGCTTGTCTGCGTTTGCACCTGATAAAGACATATTAGATTCGAATTGAATATGACGAGACATTTTACCATCTTTTGGTATACGTCCTTGCGCATATCCTGCATCAAATCCTCCACCTTGCCAATCTCCTAAGAAATCTGCACCAACAGAAACTATTGTCATTGCTTTAGCAAAGTCGTAACTTGCTAAACCACGCTCTCCGTATTTAGCTTGGAACGCGTCTAAAGCAGCAGATTCTGAAACAGCATCATAAACTACATGGTTTACATTACCGTAAGCTTCAGTAAACTCAGCTACTAATTTGTTGGTAGTTGGACTTGCATATGTTTGGGTCAATAAAGCAATTTGCTTTCCTGACGCTTTAATATCGTTTAATTTTTTTGTGGTTTCAGCATCAAAATCAGACCATGAGATATCATTACCTCCTTTTTTTGGTCCTTGAAGTCTTAAACTGTCATACAAATCTAAAACCGAAGCATTAACTCTTGCATTAGCACTACCATGAGTTGGTGCTAAAGTGTTATTTTCAATTTTAATTGGACGACCTTCACGAGTTTTTACTAAAACACTAGCATAATCAAAACCGTTTGCAATTACAGTAGCATAATAGTTAGCTACACCAGGAACGATTCTTTCTGGCTGAACTACGTAAGGAATTGATTTTACAACTGGTCCTTCGCAAGCCGCTAATGAAGCTGCAGCTGTACTAAAACCAACATACTTTAAGAAATCACGACGTGTTGTTGAAGAACTCTCTAACTTATCTTTATCTCCTAAAAACTCGTCAGTTGGAATTTCTTGAACAAATTCGTTTTGTTTTAGCGTCTCAACAATAGAGCTATTCTCATTTAGCTCCTCAACACTTTTCCAGTATTTCTTGTTTGATGACATATTATATAATTGAATTTATTTCTTATTAATAATTAATAGTGACATTTACCACATTCTAATCCACCCATTTGAGCTGCTGTAAGGTTTTCTACACCGTACTTTTTAGATAATTGCTCGTGGATTTTTGTGTAATAAGCATTGTCTTTAACTTTTACATTGGTCTCTCTATGACAGTTAATACACCATCCCATTGTTAATGGTGCGTGCTGACTCATGATTTCCATCTCTTCAACAGGACCATGACATGTTTGACACTCTACACCTGCAACTGTTACGTGTTGCGAGTGGTTAAAGTATGCAAAGTCTGGCAAGTTGTGTATTCTTATCCATTTAACTGGAGACGTTTCACCTGTATATTTTTGATTAGCATCATCCCAACCAACAGCAGCGTAAAGCTTTTTAATTTCAGCGTTATAATCAACTCCGTATTCAGCTAAACCTTCTTGTTGAGTTTCTGGAGCCACTTCATAGATTGACTTATGACAGTTCATACAAACGTTTAATGAAGGAATACCTGAAGTCTTACTTACTCTTGCAGAAGAGTGACAGTATTTACAGTCTATACCATTATCACCAGCGTGAATACGGTGAGAATAATGAATTGGCTGTACTGGCTCGTAACCCTGATTAACACCTACTTGCATAAAGAAACCATAAACAAAGTATGCAGAAGCTAACAATAATACAATTGCAGTTACTAATACTAAAAATTGGTTTTGTATAAATGCTTTCCAAATTGGTGTGCGTTTTGTAGACTCTAAGTCAACACCTTTAGCCTCAGCAAAACGACGTAATGTTTTGTTTACTAAAAATAATGCAATTGCTAATAATGCAAACAATACTCCTAAAGCACCTAAAATGATATCGTTTGAAATACCACCTTCAGCTTGAGATGTTCCTGTCTCTGTTCCAGGAGTTGGCGGTGGTGGTGGAGCTGCTTCTGTAGCTGTGTAAGCTAAGATGTTATCTATATCTGCATTTGATAATTGAGGAAATGGTGTCATTGCTGCACCACCATATTCTTCATAAACTTTGTTTGCATACGCATCACCCGACTTAATCATTGATGGACTATTTTTAATCCATGCGTATAACCATTCTCTATCTAAGCCTTCATCGTCAGATAGACGTTGCTCTACATTACGAAGCGCAGGACCTGTCATTTTCTTATCTAGCTTATGACAAGCAGCACAATTTGCATTAAATAAAGATTTTCCTGCTACAGGATCGCCATCTTGGGCGAAAAGTGAGGTAGAGAAAGTTAGTAAAAAAATTAAGCTTAAACGAAGGAAGTTACTGCCTAACTTACGGTGAATCACCTGTTTCATATTATATATTGAATTTACTTCTTGACTTTGGTATGATTTTTTCATCTATATTTTACAAACACAGTTATAAAAAATGCTACGCAAAAGTAATATTTAAAGTCGATTTTAGAAATGTTAGCGAAGTGTTAATTGGTAATTTAGAGCAATTCTAAATAATAAATTAGACAAGAAATAAGTTTATTAGATTTACATTTGCATTAAATAAATACAAAAATGAAAAGAAGCAACACCTTAAAAACCTTATTATTAGTCACTGGATTAATGTTATTTAGCGGTAAAATTTCTGCTCAAAATGGCAACGTTATTGTTAATGAAGATGCCAAATTAACTAAGGTTATAGAGATAAAAAAAGAATTAAATAAAGACAACGAAGACCATAATAAATATAAGATTCAGATCTTTTCGGGCTCCTTAGCTGCTGCAGAAAATGAGAAGTCAAAATTTGCAAATTCTGTTGGTAATTGGTCAAGTGAATTAGTTTATGAAACACCAAATTATAAGGTTTGGGTTGGTAAATTTAGAAGCAGATTAGAGGCTGATAGAGCATTGTTAGAAATTCAGAAAAAATTCCCTTCAGCTTTTATTTTTAAGCCGAAAAAAGAGAAAGATTAAACTCAATAAGTAGATATAAAAAAAGCGATTCAAATAAAATTGAATCGCTTTTTTTTTATGATTGAAAGTTAAAATTATTTCAACTTCTTTTTTACTTCTACTTCGTGGAATGCTTCTATGACATCTCCAATTTGAATGTCGTTGTAGTTTTTGATTTGTAGACCACAATCGTATCCTTTAGATACTTCTTTAACATCGTCTTTAAATCGTTTTAACGAAGCTAATTCACCTGTATGAACCACAACTCCATCTCTAATAATTCTAACTTGAGATGATCTTAAGATTTTACCGTTAGTTACCATACATCCTGCGATTGTACCAACTTTAGATACTTTAAATAGTTCTCTAATTTCTACAGTACCTGTAACTTCTTCTTTAACTTCTGGAGATAACATACCTTCCATAGCGTCTTTAAGATCGTTAATTGCATCATAGATAATTGAGTATGTTCTGATATCTACTTCTTCTTGATCTGCAATGGTTCTTGCATTACCAACAGGACGTACATTAAATCCAATAATGATGGCATCTGAAGCTGATGCTAACAATACATCACTTTCTGTAATTGCACCTACACCTTTGTGTAAGATTTTCACTTGAATTTCTTCAGTTGAAAGCTTTTGGAATGAATCTGTTAATGCCTCAACAGAACCATCAACATCACCTTTAAGAATAATATTTAACTCTTTAAATGTTCCTAAAGCAATACGACGACCAATTTCATCTAACGTCAATGTCTTAGTTGTTCTAACATCTTGCTCACGTTGTAATTGCATACGCTTGTTTGCAATTTGCTTAGCTTCACGTTCATCTTCAAAGACATTAAACTTATCACCTGCTTGTGGCGCACCATCTAATCCTAATATAGATACTGGTGTTGATGGACCAGCAACTTCTACATCATGACCTCTTTCGTCATGCATTGCCTTAATCTTACCACTATGTTTACCAGCTAATACGTAATCTCCAATTCTTAAAGTACCTGCTTGTACTAAAACGGTTGCAACGTAACCACGACCTTTATCTAAGAACGCTTCTACAATTGTACCAACTGCAGGTTTATTTGGATTAGCTTTAAGCTCTAATAATTCTGCTTCAAGTAAAACTTTTTCTAATAAATCTTTTACACCTGTACCAACTTTTGCAGAGATATCATGCGATTGAATTTTTCCTCCCCAATCTTCTACAAGTAAATTCATGTTTGCTAAACCTTCTTTAATCTTATCTGGGTTAGCTGTAGGTTTATCTATTTTGTTAATTGCGAAAACAATTGGTACTCCTGCAGCTTGTGCGTGAGCAATTGCTTCTTTTGTTTGAGGCATGATATCGTCATCCGCAGCAGCAACAATAATTGCTATATCTGTAACCTGAGCACCACGAGCACGCATTGCTGTAAAGGCCTCGTGACCTGGTGTATCTAAGAAGGCTATTTTTTGACCATTTTCAAGCTCTACACTATATGCACCAATGTGCTGTGTGATTCCTCCGGACTCACCTGCAATTACGTTTTCTTTACGAATGTAATCTAATAAAGAGGTCTTACCGTGGTCTACGTGACCCATAACTGTTACGATTGGTGCACGAGGTTTTAAATCTTCTGGTTTATCTTCTACTTCTTCAATAGACTCTTCAATATCTGCAGTTACAAATTCTACTTCATAACCAAACTCTTCTGCTACGATAGTTAATGTTTCTGCGTCTAAACGCTGATTCATTGTTACCATCATACCAAGAGACATACATGCAGAGATAATAGATGTTACTGGAACGTCCATCATTGTTGCAACTTCGCTTGCTGTAACAAACTCGGTTACTTTAAGTACTTTACTGTCTGCTTCTTCAGCTTGTAAGTCTTTTTCAGTCTTTTCTCTGTGTTGTTCTCTTTTTTCTCTTCTATATTTTGCGCCTTTACCTTTGTTAGACTTTCCTTGAAGTTTCTCTAAGGTCTCACGAATTTGCTTTTGTACTTCTTCTTCGCTTGGCTCTTCTTTTACAGGTGCACTTTTACGTCCTTTTTTACCTTTAAACCTGTTATCGTTTTTATTATTTCTGTTATTGCCAGAATTAGCATTATTACTATTATTATCTCCTGGCTTAGAAATACGTCTTCTTTTCTTTTTGTTAGAAGAATCGTTAGACGATTTTTTATCGTCTTTCTTTTTCTTTGGCTTATTAAATTGAGAAAGATCAATTTTATCTCCAGCAATTTTTGGCCCAGAAAGTTTTTTGTATTGCGTCTTTATGGTTTCTTCAGCTGGTTCTGATTTTTCTTCTTCAGCTTTAGGTGTTTCTTTTTTAACCTCTTCCTTTTTAGGCGCTTCTTTTTTAACTTCTTCTTTTTTAGGCTTTTCTAATTTAGAAGCTTCTTCTTTTTTAGAAACTTCTTTTTCTAGTGGTTTAGGCGCTTCTGTAGCTTTTTCTTCCTTCGGCTTTTCTTCTACTTTTTTAGCTTTTTTGTCCTGATCTAAATCTATTTTACCAACAGTTTTAGGTCCTGAAAGCGTTTTTGAAGCTTTTACGACTTCTTGCTCTTTTTTAAGTGCTTCTGCCTTAGCTGCTTCTTCAGCTTTTTGCTTTTCCTCTAGTTCTTTTTCGCGCTGTAGCCTAAGCTCTTCCTTTTCTTTATTCTTTTCTTCATTAACTTTTTGAGACTTCATTTTTTTGTTTGCATCGGTCTCAAATTCATCAGAAAGAATATTGTAAGTTTCTTGCGAAATTTTTGTAGTAGGACGCTTCTCTATTTCGACACCTTTAGAATCTAAAAATTCTACAGCACGATCTAGTGAGATGTTAAGCTCGCGTAATACTTTATTTAATCTAATTGTTTCAGCCATAAATTGCCTTTAACCTTGTTTTTTTTCAAATATATGTTAATCTTCGAATTCTTCCTTAAGAATTCTGATAACATCTAAAATTGTTTCTTCTTCTAGGTCTGTTCTTTTTATTAAATCTTCTACGTCTTGCTCTAGTACACTTTTTGCTGTATCCAGACCTACTTTAGAGAACTCTTCTATGATCCACTCATCAATTTCGTCTGAGAATTCTCTTAATTCTACATCTTCTTCTGCACCTTCACGTAACACGTCAATTTCATAACCTGTTAATTGACCTGCTAGACGTATGTTGTGTCCACCTCTACCAATTGCTTTACTTACTTCTTCTGGTTTTAGGATGGCTTCTGCACGTTTATTTTCTTCATCTATTTTAATAGATGTTACTCTTGCTGGGCTTAATGCACGCGTAATATACAACTGTAAATTGTTTGTATAGTTAATTACGTCTATGTTTTCGTTTCCTAACTCGCGTACTATTCCATGGATACGAGATCCTTTCATACCAACACAAGCTCCTACTGGATCTATTCTATCATCATAAGAATCTACTGCTACTTTTGCTTTTTCACCTGGTATTCTTACTACGTTTTTGATTGTGATTAATCCGTCAAATACTTCAGGAATTTCTGATTCAAATAATTTTTCTAAGAACTTTGGCGATGTTCTTGACATGATAATTGCTGGCTTGTTTCCTTTAAGCTCTACGCTATCAATAATTCCTCTTACGTTATCTCCTTTTCTGAAGAAATCTGATGGGATTTGTTTGTCTTTTGGGAGGATAATTTCATTTCCTTCATCATCTAATAAAATTACAGCTCTGTGACGTATGTGGTGTACTTCTGCTGTGTACAAATCGCCTTCTAATTCTTTAAACTGCTTGTAGATGTTTGTGTTATCGTGCTCGTGAATTTTTGAAATTAAGTTTTGGCGTAATGCTAAAATTGCACGACGACCAAGGTCTATTAATTTTACTTCTTCAGATACATCTTCACCTACTTCAAAGTCAGGTTCTATTTTACGAGCTTCGGATAATGAAATTTCTTGATTTGGTTCTTCAACTTCTCCATCTGCAACAACAATTCTGTTTCTCCAAATTTCTAAATCTCCTTTATCTGGGTTAATAATTATATCAAAATTATCGTCATCTCCAAATTTCTTCTTTAATGCGTTTCTAAACACATCTTCTAAAATAGCCATTAGTGTAACACGATCTATTAACTTATCGTCTTTGAATTCTGAGAAAGATTCAATTAATGCTATATTCTCCATAACTCTATTACTGAATTAAAATTTTATAATCACTTTAGCCTCTAAAACATCTTTAAAAGCAATATTTTCTTTTTTTTGAACTGTTACCTTTCCTTTACCAACTGGTTTAGGTTCTCTTGCTTTCCACTCTAAAGTTATTCCGTCATCAGAGGTAGACGTTAATTTTCCTTCAACCTTACCGTTTTCGGTCTTAACTTCAAGTGTTCTTCCTACATGTTTAGCAAATTGTCTTGGCAATTTAAACGGAGACGCTGCTCCTGCAGACATTACATCTAAAGAAAAATCGTGTTCTTCTCTATCTATGTTATGCTCTATTGCGCGACTAATAAAAATACAATCTTCTACCGTAACACCTTTGTCACCATCAATAGTAATTTTTATAGCGTTATCGTTAGACATTTTAAAATCTATCAAGAATAAATCTTGACGTTCTTCTAATGCTGTGTTTAATAAATTTTTGACTGTATCTGTAAACATTTGTAAGTATAAAAAGAGGGGACATTTTCGTCCCCTCAATTAATCTTTTTCTTTCAACGCTGCAAATATACACATTTTTATTGATTTACATAATATTTTGATTATCAATTTTTATTCATAAATTTATAATACTTTCTACCGAAAAAACTATCATCCTTATGAAAAAAATATTAGTACCAACAGACTTTTCTAACGAAGCTGAAAATGCTGTTAAAGTTGCTGCCGAATTGGCAAAAAAACACAATTTTGAAATTGTGCTATTACACATGTTAGATTTACCAATACAACAGCTTAATACTGGTAGCGCTCCTGCAGATTTACCAGAAGCTATGTATTTTATGAAACTAGCACACAAACAATTTGAAAGTGTATTAAAAAAAGATTATCTGCAAGGTATTACTGTAACAGAATCTGTAGATTTTCATGACATTACAAAAGGTATTCTTGAAACTTGCGAAAGAGAGCATATAGATTTAATCATTATGGGCTCTCATGGTGCAGAAGGTTTAAAAGAACTCTTTATTGGATCTAATGCCGAAAAAGTTGTAAGACACTCTAACACACCTGTATTAGTAATTAAAAACAACCACGAACATTTTGATATTAAAGAATTTGTGTTTGCTTCAGATTTTAAAAACGACAATAAAGAAACCTATGCTCAAGCCGTAAAACTAGCTAAACTTTTTGATGCTAAAATTCACTTATTGTATGTAAATACACCTAGCAATTTTGTAACTACAGCTACTTCTAAAGTTAGAATTTTTGATTTTATTGAAGGACAAGATCACAACAACTACACTATAAACATCTATAATGATGAAACTGTTGAAAAAGGAATTTTAAACTTCTCAAAAATCATCAATGCAGATTTAATAGGCATTAGCACGCATGGTAGACAAGGTATTGCTCATTTCTTTAACGGAAGTATTAGTGAAGACTTAGTTAATCACGCCAATAGACCTGTTATCACCTTTAAAATTTAATCACAAAAACGACTAAAAATAAAAAAAGCTTCCTAAAATTAGGAAGCTTTTTTGTTGGCCTACTAGGGCTCGAACCTAGACTCTTCTGGACCAAAACCAGACGTGTTGCCAGTTACACCATAGGCCAATAACCTTATTGAGCGTGCAAATTTAAAACATTCTTTTATTTGTACAAATATTTTTTAAAGAAAATATCATTAAAAACTTAACGTTAACTTAAAAACCTTCCTTATAACATAATAATTACTAAATTCGCCCACGTAAACAAACAGAAACATATGATGTCCTTAAGTTTTAAAAAATGGAACCTTATTTTAGGTTGGTTCGCTTTTTTAATTGCATTAATCACTTATTCTCTAACCGTAGAGCCTACCGTTAGTTTTTGGGATGCTGGTGAGTATATTTTAACAGCTTCAAAATTACAAGTTGGTCACCCGCCAGGAGCACCGCTTTATCAAATGCTTGGTGCTGTATTTTCTGTTTTTGCTTTAAATCCAGATCAAATTGGACTCTTAATGAATATGATGAGTGCTGTTTCTAGTGCATTTACTATTCTATTTATGTTTTGGACCATTGTTTTAATCCTAGAAAAGATTTTAGGTGAAGGTAAAACACTTAAAAGCGGACAACAAATTGCTGTTTTAGGAAGCGCTTTAGTTGGATCTTTAGCGTTTACATTTACAGACTCTTTTTGGTTTAATGCTGTAGAAACAGAAGTGTATGCTATGGCTACATTAATCATGTCTATAATGTTCTACCTAGGTTTACGTTGGGAAAAAGACATGCATAAACCACGTGGTAACCGTTGGTTAATTTTAATTGCTTTTGTAATTGGGTTATCCTTTGGTATTCACTTTATGGGATTATTAACCATTCCTGCAATTGGATTAATATATTACTTTAAAAACTATAAAGAAATTACAGTTAAAAATTTCATCATTGCTAATGTAGTTTCTGTTGCAGTGCTTCTATTTATATTTAAATTAATGTTTCCTAACGTGCTAAGATATTTTAGTGCTTTAGAGTTGTTTTTTGTAAACCAAATAGGCTTGCCTTTTAATTCAGGATCTATCATTGCTGGTATTTTACTAGTCGCTGCTTTTTATTATGGTTTAAAATACACAAGAGCTAAAAAACTTTACGATGTTAACACAGGTATTCTTTGCCTATTATTCATATTAATTGGTTCTTCATCTTGGTTAATGCTACCTATTCGTGCTAATGCCAATGTGGTAATTAACGAAAATAACCCATCAAGCGCGAGAGAACTTTTAGCCTACTATAACTTAGAACAATATCCTGAAACACATTTGTTTTACGGACCATTATTTACCGATCAATATTCTGGTTTAGATGAAAATGAGCCTTATGTTGACGATAAACCAAAATATGAAAAAGACGAAACTTCTGGAAAATACATTATAGTTAACGATTATAAACGCGCTAAACAAAACTATAATTCAGAACACGCTGCTGTTTTACCTCGTATGTGGAGTACAGAAAACGCAGAAAACTATATGCTTTTTACAGGCTTTTTAGATTTTAGAATAAAACCTGCATATCAAGGCGAACCTAGATTAGAACAATCTATTTTAGACTTTAAAAACGATGTAGTTAAGGGTAGAATTGATTACGAAGATTATCATAACTTCTTAAAGCAATTTGGACAGTTTTTAGATGTGGAAAAACCTTCGTTTGGTGATAATTTAGCCTTTATGTTTGAATACCAATTAGGTTACATGTATTGGCGTTACTTTATGTGGAACTTTGTTGGAAGACAAGATGATATTCAAGGTAGATTAGACCAACACGGTAATTGGATAAGTGGTATTCAATTTATTGACGAGCTACATTTAGGGCAATCTCAAGATAATCTACCAAGTGATGTAAAAAACAACAAAGCAAGAAACACCTACTATTTCCTTCCTTTCATTTTAGGATTAATTGGTTTATTTTACCTATTCAACAAAGACAAAAAACTTTTTTGGGTCATGTTGGTATTTTTCCTTTTTACAGGATTAGCTATTCAAGTCTACACAAACGTAAGACCTTTTGAGCCTAGAGAACGTGACTATTCTGTAGTTGGTAGTTTTTACGTATTTGCTATTTGGATTGGATTTGGCGTATATGCCATTTTTGATATGTTAAAAAAACACCTTTCAGGTAAAATATTAGCTCCAATAGTAACTGTAGTTTGTTTAGCTTTAGTTCCATTAATTATGGCTACTCAAAACTGGGATGATCATGACCGATCAGGAAAATACACAGCATTAACTATGGCTAAAAAATACCTGGATTCTTGTGACGAAAATGGTATTTTATTCTCAATAGGTGATAACGACACGTTTGCGCTTTGGTATGCTCAAGAAATTGAAAAATACCGTACCGATGTGCGTGTAGTTAACACAAGTTTATTCCAAACAGATTGGTATATTGATCAAATGAAACGTCAAGCTTATGAGAGTGAACCAATACCATCTGCTTTAACACATGACAAATACAAGCACGGTACAAGAGATTATATAATGAAACGTTTACGAACTCAAGATACGTTATCTATAAGCGAGTTTATGAGTTTCATTACTAGCGACAATCCAAAAACCAAGCTTAAATACATGATGCAACAAGAAGGTGATGATGTGTCTTCTTATCCAAGTCAGTTGATAAATTCTAATTATTTCCCAGCTGAGCATGTTCGTGTTCCTGTAGATAAAAATGAAGTACTTAAAAACGGAATTGTAAAAGCCAAAGACAGCGCTTTAATTGAAGATAATCTTTACATTACAATAGACGATAGCGCTATTTACAAAAACAGATTATTAATGTTAGACATCGTTGCTAACAATAATTGGCAACGTCCAATTTATTTTACAGGCGGAGCGTTTGGTGATGATGATTATATCTGGCTTAAAGACTATTTACAATTAAACGGAATGGTCTATAAATTAGTACCAATAAAAACACCTGTATCTAGAGCAAATCCTTATGATATGGGACGTATTGATACCGATTTCATGTACAACAAAGTTGTAAATTGGGATTGGGGAAATAGCGGCGGAGATATTTATCATGATCCTGAAACACGTAAAAACTCGATCACATATCGTGGTAATTTAGCACGATTAATAGAAGCCTTACTAAATGAAAACAAACTAGACAAAGCTGAAGAAATTGCAGACATTGCAATGGAAAATATGCCTGTTGACAAGTACGGATTCTACACACTTTTAGAACCTTACATTAGCACGTATTACGAGGTTGACAATAAAGAAAAAGCAAGACAGTTATTTAAAGAAGTTGCTGCAAAATATCAAGAGTATTTAAAGTACTACGGAAACTTAACTATCGAAAAACAAGAAGATAATTTTACAGAAATCCTAACAAACATAGAACGTTACAAAGCCTTAGTTGATGTATTGAAAGGATATGATATGGAGTTTGCAAAACAAGAATCTAAAACCTTTAATAGTTACCTTGATTTGTTTAAGCACTTTTACGAAGAAGAGCCAGCAGCAACACCAATGTCTGAAGAAGAATTTCTAAAAGAATTTGACACGATTTTAAAAGCTGAATAAATGTTAGCTTTTCCTGTAAAAATCCCATCAATTATACAACGCCTTTTTCCAAAGTACATTTGGAAAAAGGCGTTTTCTAATAAAACCCTATATCTAACTTTTGATGATGGTCCAACTCCTGAAATTACAGAATGGACTTTAAATACATTAAAACAATTTAATGCAAAAGCCACCTTTTTTTGTATTGGTGACAATGTTAGAAAATATCCCGAAATACTTAAAAAAATAAGCAACCAAGGTCATAGCATAGGGAACCATACTTTTAATCATCTTAACGGTTGGAAAATAGACACCAATTTATACATAGAAAACACAGAAAAAGCTCAAACTACTTTAGAAAAAGAGTTAGGCTCTGAAAGGTTTTCAACTAAAAAATTATTTAGACCACCTTACGGAAAGATAAAAAACAAGCAAGCCAGAGTATTATTAAAAAAAGGGTATCAAATAATAATGTGGTCTGTGATTAGCTACGATTGGGATAAAAGTTTAAAAGAAGAAGATTGCTTAAACAACGTCATTAAACACACCAAAGATGGAAGTTTAATAGTGTTTCATGATAGTGTAAAAGCTAAAAAAAACTTACAATACGCTTTACCAAAAGTATTAACGTATTACACAGAAAAGGGTTATAAATTTGAAGCGCTTTAAACGTATTGTTGCACAACATTTATAATAGAATTAGCATCTTGCTCTCCAGTTTGACGCCATTTCATTTCACCATTTTTGTAAATAATTAAGGTTGGTAAACCTTTTACTCGTAAAGCCTCAGACAGCTCTTTGTTTTTGTCAACGTCTATCTTTATGACTCTAGCTTTATCGCCCAATGCGGCAGCAACATCTCTTAGCACCGCATGCATAGCTTTAGATGTTTCATCCCATTCTGTAAAAAAATCTAGAAGTACCGGAATTTCTACATCTATTAATTCTCCAAATTTTGACATTTGATTAAAGCTTTTGTTTAAACTTATCTTTAAAAATATAACATTTAGTTGAATTTAAACAACTTGAGGTCCTTTTTTAAGTTTAATAACCGTTATTTCTGGCCAAATACCAACGCGACCAGGAAAAGCTAAATAACCAAATCCTCTATTTACATTGATAATTTGTTTGTTTTGTTCGTATAATCCTGCCCAATATTTATATCGCCATTTTGCTGGACTCCATTTTATCCAACCTGGTATTTCAATACCAAATTGCATACCGTGTGTATGACCACTTAAAGTTAAATGATAATGCAACGGATGGTTAACTGCTACTTTTTCCCAATGCGTTGGATCATGAGACATTAAAATTTTAAAATCTTCTGGTTTCACAGCTTTAGAAGCTTTATCTAAATCGCCTACTTGCTTAAAACCTGCGCCCCAATTTTCGACACCTATTAAAGCAATTCGTTCTCCATTTCTTTCTAAAAATCGACTTTCGTTTTTAAGTAAATCAAAACCAATTTCTTTTTGAATTTGAAATAAATAGTCTAGATTTTCTTGTTTAGCTGCTTCGTTTGGCCAATTCATGTAATCACCATAATCGTGATTTCCTAAAATTGAATACACACCATCTTTTGCTGTTAATTTAGAAAAAGTAGACTTCCATTGATCCATTTCAGATGCTTGATTATTTACTAAATCGCCAGTAAATAAAATAACATCAGATTGTTGTTTATTAATCAAATCAACAGCATATTCTATCTTTTCTTTATTATCAAAACTTCCCGAGTGTATATCGCTAATTTGCGTGATTTGATAACCATCAAAAGCATCTGGCAAATCTGGATATTCTAAGTTATAAGTTAACACTTTATAGTTGTATCTTCCTTTGTAAATTCCGTACAACATAGAAGCAAAAGGTATTGCTGCAATACCTAAAGCTATTTGACTAATAAATTTTCGTCTTGAAGGCAAATAAAAGCTATCTCTTTCTCCAAAAGCTTTTTGGTAAGCACCATACAAAATACGTATAACATCTTCTGTAAACAGGAAAGAAATTAGCACCACTTTTAAAGCAACTACAGTTAGAAAAAAACCTAAAGCATAACTTTTTGCAGGTGTTAACACACGACCTTCATTTGGTGACATAAACTGATAAATTAAGTTTACCAAAACCAGAATGGTAAGTGCAAAAAACAAAATGTAAATCCACTTTTTACTAGTTAAAGTCTTAACCGATTGAAAAGCATAAAAGTTAAAAATACCGTATAAAACTACTATTATAATCCAGCGTATCATATATATAATTTAAACAAAATTACTGCCTTAAAGTGCATATTTACTTCAATTTAAGGGAAGATTAACACTAAAAGGCTCTTTTTCCAAAAATGTAAGAATTATCACCAACTATACATTATTCAACCTCACTTATACATTAATCATAAAATCATAGCATTGATACTTTATTTTTGATACTCGTTTCCCCAAACGCCTAAACCTATCCGACTTAAAAAAACGCTATTAATTACAAAGTCAGGCTATGAAACATTTTTACTTTTTTACAATTTTCACTTTAAGCTTTTTTGCTTTTAGTAACGCACAACCCGCAAACGAAACGTGCGCAACTGCACAAACTATAACTGTAGATGCAATCTCAACATCATACAGTTTTGATATAAATACAGCTACCATAAATAATGAAGAAGGCTGTAGCGGAACAACTAACGATTATGCAGACGTTTGGTTTGAATTTACAATGCCTTTTAACGGAAATGTTTATGTTGGCGGTAGCATATCTTGGAATATCTTCGCGCTTTACGATAGTTGTGGCGGCTTACAATTACAATGCAGTAACACTAGCCAACTTTTCACAAACTTAACAAGCGGTACAACTTATAAGTTACGTGTATTTAGAACATCTGCAAACGCATCTAACACAGGCTATCAAAGCTTTAACATTCAAGCCTTTCAAGAAGTTAGTAATGACGATTGTGCTTCCGCAGAAACTATTACAGTAACCACCGCTTCTGCTACAACCGTTAATTTTGAAATTGGTGGTGCCGACATAAACAATGAAGAAGGTTGTACAGGAACAACCGACGATTACGCAGACATTTGGTACGAATTTACAATGCCTGTTAATGGAAATATTTTTATTGATGGCGGTATATATTGGAACATCTTTACACTTTACGATAATTGTGGTTCCACACAAATACAATGCGGTAGTACTAACGAACTATTTACAAACTTAACAAGTGGCACAACTTACAAATTGCGTGTTTTCAGATTATTATCTAATGCTGATAAAGCAGGATATAAAAGTTTTACCATTCAAGCATTTCAAGAAGCTACAAATGATGATTGTGCTTCCGCAGAAAACATAACCGTAACAACCGCTTCAGCAACAACAGTTAATTTCGAAATTGCAGGAGCAGACATAAACAATGAAGTTGGTTGTACAGGAATAACAAACGATTATGCAGATATCTGGTATGAATTTACAATGCCTGTTAACGGAAATGTGTTTATAGGCGGAAGTATTTCTTGGAATATTTTTGCGCTTTACGATAGTTGTGGTGGCACACAATTACAATGCGGTTTAACAAGTGAAATCATGACTGGCTTAACAGCAGGAACAACTTACAAATTACGTGTATTCAGACTATTATCTAATGCAGATAACGCAGGATATAAAAGTTTTACTATTCAAGCATTTGAAAAACCTGCAAACGATACTTGTGCGACTTCAGAAAATATCACATTAGATACAGCATCTGCAACTTCAATAGATTTTGAAATTACTGGTACCGAAATCAATTACGAATTAGGTTGTACTAGTACTACAGCAGATTATGCAGATATGTGGTATGATTTTACGATGCCTGTTAACGGTAATGTGTTTGTTGACGGTAATATCTCTTGGAACATTTTTGCGCTTTACGATAGTTGTGGTGGCACCGAAATACAATGTGGATTAACCGATGAGCTATTTACAGGTCTTACCGCAGGGACAAATTACAAGCTTCGCGTATTTAGGCTTTTAGCAAATGCAGATAATGCTGGATACAAAACCTTTACCATCCAACCTTTTGAAGTTATAACAAATGATGATTGCGCTTCTGCCGAACCAATAACTGTTGGATCAACCTCAACAGATGTCTATTTTGGGATAAGTGGTGCAGTTATAAACAATGAAGTTGGCTGTTCTGGTGATAGCGCACAAGACTTGGCAGATGTTTGGTTTGAGTTTACTATGCCATTTAATGGTTCTGTTACTGTAAACGGTATCATTGGCTGGAATTATTTTGCGCTTTATGACAGTTGTGGCGGCACAGAATTAAGCTGTTTTAACGTCTCTGGAGATTTTTTAAATCTTATTGCAGGCAACACGTATAAACTTAGAGTTTTTAGAACGCAAGCTGAAGCTGGAGAATCTAGTTTTAAAGATTTTTCAATAGTAGCTAATGAAACATTAGATGTTGAAACATTTGAAGAAAACTCAGTTTCAATATACCCAAACCCTGCACAATCTATTTTAAATATTAATACCAATCAACTAATTGAATCGCTTACAATAGCTGATGTAAATGGGAGAACTGTTTTAAGTCAAAAATTCTCTACAATAGTAGATGTATCTAGACTTTCAAAAGGCATTTACTTTTTATCACTAAATGCAAAAAACACTACAATTACTAAAAAAATAATTATTAAATAATTTCTAACTAACCATGAAAAAAATATTATCCCTTATTGTTTTTTCTATTACTTTAAATTTATCGATAGCTCAAACTTGTGGTGCAGGAAACATTAGCTTATATACTCAAACCGCAGTAGATAATTTTGTTGCTACGTACTCTGGCACATGTGATACTATTGACGGATATTTATATATAAGTGGTAATACCATAGTAGATTTATCTGGGCTTTCTTTTTTAACAACAGTAAATGACTTTTTACAGATACGAAGCACTAATTTAATAGATACAACCGGTTTAGAAAACATAACTACTGTTGATGGTGCATTAAACTTTAGTTTTAATTACAGTTTAAACAGTATATCACTACCAAATCTAACCAATATTGGCACAGACATATATTTATATAGTAATACTAGCTTATCTAGTTACAATATTCCTAATCTTAATAACGTACCAGGAAGTCTTACGATAAATAATTGTGCTTTTACTTCTCTTTCTGGTTTTTTAGCTATCACTAACATTGGTACTAGCTTAACTATATCTTCTAATTCTAATTTGACAGACTTAAATAGTATTACAAACACTATAGGAAACAATATTAGTATTTCATACAACCCATCTATAACAGATTTAGGTAATATATCAAACATTACAACGCTTAATGGTAATTTATTTATTATTGGTAATGACGCTTTAACTACTATAAATATTAATAACCTTAGCAACTGTAACGCCATAACAATTAACAACAACACATCTCTTAACAACTTGTCTTTTAACAGCTTAAATAGCGTGTTGGCTGATTTATACATCATAAACAATACAATGTTGACGTCATTAGCATCATTAAACAGTTTAATTTCAGTTAATAATATATTAAGTATTGGAGGCAACAATCTTT
>Ga0160419_100751_pt1 | contig 17853 bp, 17 predicted proteins | sample CelAP2metagpilot_2_FD_108196 | JGI IMG/M metagenome (GOLD analysis project Ga0160419, IMG submission 108196) | Phycosphere-associated microbial communities from Cellana algal ponds in Kailua-Kona, Hawaii, USA - Cellana AP2-4-25 metagenome pilot ... | reverse complement strand
CATGAGGACTTTCTATCATGCACAATCGCAGGACGGGACGATTAATGACTGACTACTACGTAGTATTGGTAGTTGTCGAATGTGTGATATCAACCGAGTCCCCCCCTCCCCGGAAAAAAAAAAAAACACAAACCAAAAACTAAAAGCGCGCCTGCAGACTTGCACAGACCATTTACACACTTCGTAGCCACTGATTTATTCGTCTGACTTCATGCTAGAATCTGTTGTCGTGACGAATTACTCCTGTCCACTTCATGGTGGTGCGCAGATTATATAGAGAGTGGTGAAGTAACTTCGTGAGGGTCCACAAATCATGTACGAAGTCACTTTGTGCTGCCCACGATTTTGTGTACGAAGTGACGGCATAACTTCGTCCGCCGCCACAAAATGTGTACGAAGTGATGGATTACATCAAATATAGACGAATTAGACAGAGTAACGCATAAATTCCTGGACAGGGCCTTATTCGTTCAATTTCGTCGGACGTTTGCATCAAAGTCAAAAATCCTAGTTAAAGTATTTGACAACTTATGATTGTGTCGCAAAATAGGGTTTTGATACTATGTGCTGGCTTACTAAACAATAAACGATAGAACTAGCCATATGAGGGATCGAAATCTTGGTAAAGAAGCTTTCCAAGCAAGAATTTTAACTCCGAAAAACGCAATCGAGAGTTTCGCCCAAGCATATTTTTTGTGTATCGCCTATGCAAATTTTATCGACATCACGGACGACACGATCATAAAAAAGCAATATGACAAGGCGTCATTCTCGACGTACACCAAGCGTGAACGTTTGGCGATTGAAATTTTAGAAGAGAATCTACACACGGGACACACTGAACGATATGAATCATCTGCTTTACATCGATAAGCCTATTTCTTGACTGGATCAACATTTTTGCATATGAAATGTAGTGTGGCTGCAATAGCTATGAAATTTATTTTGAAATAAAGTATGATTAGAGGAAGAATCTAATACTTGCTTCGATTGAAATGCTTCGATTGAGATGCTTCGATTGAAACGATTATAAAGGACGACTTCATGCTTTTCAATATATCATCATTTCATAGGTCCATATATTTATGTTTCGTCTGTCTTCAACTCCTAAGACAGGGTGGTGAAATGACGAAAAGGCACGCGAATATGAGCAAGCCTGCCTTCATGCTGCTGATCCTTATTACAAGGTGAGAAATACATGTTCAAACAAACGACCCGTCATAGTTTTATTTTCTAGGTTCACAAAAATAATCGCTTTTGCAGTCTATTGATAAGCCTTTGGGTTTCACAGATACCCACCTTGGCGTCCCCCCCATCATATACTTGGGACCATATGTTGTTACTCCAAGTGGGTAATAAATATAATTTGACAGCAAAGGATTTCTCCGGATGGCAACTATTGACTGATCAAAACAAGAGCAAGGTATTCCGTCGACAGAATATCATCTTAAAGATTTCAGATGCTCTGTTTCCGCATACTCAATATGAGATAGGGCGGACTGAATGCATCGTGCTCAATTATATTGAGGCCAAGATGCCTGAAACTCATCACTTTCCCCGGTGCTTAATGTCGTCCACAGTTTGGATTGATGGAGCCAAAAGATATGCAACCGCAATCCCCTTCTTAAAAGGCGAGCCTTTTGAGGATGCAATAATAAAATCCAATGCAACACAGATTTACAGTATTGTTGATTCATTGCTATCAGCGTTAGAGAGGATGAATGAGATGGGTATTACTCATAGGGATATCGATACAAGAAATGTTCTCGTTGACAATCTGGAATCAGTGAAAATCTTAGACTTTGCATTAGCGACGTCGCCGGTCGTCCCAGCAGAAGGGCAGACAGTAATGAATTTGGGGCGTCATAAGCCGCCTGACGTTGATCTTTGCGGATTTGATGATCTCTTTTCTGCTGGCGTCATGTTAAGACAAGCACTTGTCAAGCGGCGCGGTAATGTTCCCAAAGGGATACATAATATTGTGTACCACATTACAAGAGACAAATGCATTGATAGGATTCGTGATTTCGCAAGATTAAGGGCTATACTCTATCAGTATGGCAAAGTATCGGATACCGTCGCACCGTGCTATAATGCCAATGCACATGTTATGAACACCACAGTCGGTCAAGAGGAAGAGTGCCTACAGGTAACCGGCTATCAGGTATTCAAAGCATGCAAAAATAGCTACGTGACATCGACAAACGATTATTTGGATCTAAGACTTCGAGCGTTTGATGGTATCGATTTAAACGGTACGCGATTGACGGACATGGGTGGAAACTCCGGATTTTACAGTCTTTGGGCTCTCCAACACGGCTCTTTGTCGAGTGTAATTATTGAACAAGATATCTACGCTATCTCAGCTGGACAGATGGTCGCTGACTTTCTCTCGCTGGACCTGAAGTATACCTCTTTCCTAAATATCCAAGAGGCTGACATCGTTATGGCCTTTGCCATCGTACACTGGCTTATGTCCTGCTCACAATCGTTCGGAAATTTAGCTGATGTGGTGTATTTCTTAAGAAAGCTTACACGCTCCACGTTGCTGGTCGAATGGATCGACCCTTTAGATGACGCCATCCAAACCTTTGGGCACGTCGATCCCTCCTTCTCTTATACGCGAATCAATTTCGAAATGTTGTTGAAGCAATACTTCTCTTCATTTCGATTTGTAGTGAAATCACGAGACCACCGGTATATTTATCAGGCCAAGGTTTGATTTCCCAAGTTGCGTGAACGGCCGTGCTATTCATGATGTGGATGCGTACACAAATCGAGCCATTTGTCGCACCCCCCAAGAAAGAGGATTACGAATGGCTGTCGATAAGCTACCGGCCAGAACTGCAGAGACAAATTGATGAAACAGATAGATTGCTCAATATCACACCATCCATCAGACCAAAATCTACCATTGAAATCATTTAAGGAAACAATTTTAAGCAATCCGCGTATAGACCGAGCCATAGGCTTCAATCAAAAAAATAATTCTAAATATACACGGTGGCAGAGCATTTACATAAAATAAGATAATGCCCTAATAAGCTTTTATGCTCGGAGTTAGAATGCGTTGAAAGTCCATGTCTAATATACCAATAGCAGAGCCACTGCTGAAGGTAAATAGACCCCACAGGCACATCCAAATGCTAATTGTGTAGGGGTTATAGCGCACGTAGCGTCAGGCATCAAAATTTTAAGATTTTCGATGACTGTGAAGATTCAATCGACAATAGCCCCTATCAGTAAGTAAGCCACACTATTTCACCCAAGTAGAACACCCAGTTCTCTCGAGCTTTGGTAAAAGACCAAACACAACACCTCAGATAAAGACAAAAAAAGTATATTCGGACGATATTCCAAAGGATCGAACATATCGTGGTCGTTTCCGGCTTGCACAAATCGCGGAGCTGTTGAAGCAGCGCGCGTTGGGAGGGAGGATGCAGTCAAGGGCGAGGAAGAGCGCGGGGAAGTTTCTTGTGTACTGTGTACAAGAGGTCGAAAAAGAGAGAGAGTGGCTCTTTGAATCAGCACTTACTTGCTGTCGGGATGAAAAGACATGCCCAAAACGTGGAGGTAGTGCAGTGAAGGCAATGACACTCCACTTTACAGTAAGCATGCTGATGATCTCGAGAGGGTAGAGAACTATGCGAAGAAGATCAAAAATAGTGATTTGGATGGTCAGGGCCAGATAATGTGCATATTTATGGAGGAAGAGAGGACAGCATTGACATCATATACAGAATATATCTGAACAAACTTGTCCAGGGAGGAAAAAGCAATAATTGGTACGTTCCTGGCGTCTTGGTAATTTTGGCCTTCAGCTCGAGGTGGGTGGGGAGGTTACATTATCGGCCAAAAAACAGAAATGTGAAAAGTATTTTTGGGAAGCCTGTTTTCTACTCCAACCTTGTCGAGCGTGTTACAGATGATATTATAAGTGTCAGTGGGGCGCTGAATGGAACATCTTTCAAAATTTTGTAGGAGCGCTCTGGGTGAGTGTTTCAATCTTTCGCGTATCTACTTTGTTTGATAAAAGAAAATAAAGCTAACTTCATATAAGTTTTCCATGCGATACCACCATCAGTGCCTCCAATTTCCAAATGGGAATGCGACGCAATACCGCGGATCCATCAAATACACTGTAAGCAATCGTCACGTTTCCCAGATGGTCAATATCAAGTCCAAGCGAAAATTCAATGGGGGCCTCGGTGGATTCCAATTTAAAAGGGTACGTATAGCGCTTCACCTCGAACGTCTCTGAATCCAATACCACAACACGGTGGTAATAAATAGGGCCCGGCCCTTCATGCCACGTGGTACCGTGTGTGATCAGCCAAATATCGTTGTCGTGGATGACTCCGTTAGAGGAGCCTCGGAGATGATGGAAGCTTCGAGGTGTAGAAATCGTTATGTTAAAGTGAATGGTGCCGCTCTGTACGTCCAGACTTCCTATTCTCAAGGGATACCACTCGTAGATAAAGTAAAGGTCATTGCAGCCCGGCCGCTGGAAGGCTACCCAATTTTTCTCATTAAAGTGATCAAAGGGGCTGGGAAACACGTGATCTAAGTAAATCGTTAGGGAATCTATATCCAAAGTGCCCATAACCAGTCGGGATCCTCCCCCTGCAGCCTTGGCATATTCCCAACTTGTCCAAATTATGCGAATCGTGCCATCCATCATCGCCAGCAACTTCGGATCCTCTGTTCCCATGAAACGTGTTAGAGATTTTTCATAACGGCCATCGAGTACCCGAAGGATGCTACCATTATCTGTGGTGTTCAAAAACAAAGCTGATGCACTCCGCAACACGCCCGAATTTTGGTTCGCAGGTAGAAAGTCTTTGTACCATCTACCTTCGCGGTCGATGCGGTAGTTGAGGAGCCTTACCAAAATTAGATACTCTGCATCAGTTTCCTGCTTTGCGCTGTCACTGCCGCTGTGCTCTTCTCGGCGACGGATCAGAGATGGTGTTGCGTAATAATAACTGCTGCTGTTGTGAAATATACCTTCTCTTCGAAAAAGTTCTTGTGAGCAACCTAGAATTGCTCGTGTACTTGCAATCATCTCCCAATGCACCTGCTCATGAGTCTCAATAGACGCATCCTCATCGTTCATAATCGCTTCAAGCGATGCAAGCTTGGTCAAATACTCTCGAGGGAATTGTCGGGCCCACAATCTTGATTTATCTATAACGCGCAATTCTTCGGAAAATTTTCGTTCCAAAGCACTAGACGGGTGGCTAGAAGATGTGCGACAGGCGACATAATAAAAGTCTCGACTGAGTTGTTGTTTCTCCTTCTCTTGACCGTCGAGAAATTGGGCCACACGGAACATGGGCTCGGCTTGGGGATGGACCTCAAAAGCCCTCTGGGCGTAATGAATAGCCGCTTTTGTGTTGTTGAGTGTCATGTGGCATTGTGACAATTTGTAGAGACTATAGTACAAATTTTCGTCGTTGTTGGTTTTAATGGCCGCCTTCTGAGCTTCATGGTATAGAAGCACTGCTTTCTGGTAATTGCGGCTCGCGTACGAGGTGTCTGCCAGTTGTAGCATCGTATCTGCATGATTTATCGGTTGAAATGGCAAGCTTTCAAGATGATACCCAGAAAATTCTCCAGGGAATAATGGATGCTTTCTCAGCTGCAAATCCAATGTGCGTAACATATGGTGCACAAAGGCGACGTAGATGCTACTCGAAGCCATGAACAAAATGGCGAAAGTTATTCTCACTCCGCGATACTGTGTTTTGACTCCCAAAGAAGACCTCTCCAGTCCACACATTCGATGTAATGACTCGACATGCATGTCTTGATTTGGGGGAAGGGGTTGAAAGCTGTGGAGTGGAGGGTAAAGGGGAGGCTGTCATTGTTGTTGTCGAGAGATGTGACCACAGTATCTCCTGAGATAGTTCTTCTCTCACCTACGGACTATTCTGAAAGTTATGTACATGCTTGCTTTTTTCACTTTTTTTGGGTTTTAATCACCATTACGAGCCTTGCCACCGACATGATGAGATCTACTTCTATCATAATATGAGCACCAAAATAAGCCCACCCCGCATGACGGGGTAGCTACCAGCATCAGGCCACGGGGGTTTCGCGGGACGATGACGCCATCCCGCTCCAAAGAAGCCGCTCCTAGAAGCGTAAAAATCTGGGGAACAAGTGAAATGAAGAAAGAGTCCTATGCGATAAAGCTTGCATGCTTTTAGAAACACTACCGATATCAATAAGCATAATCACCATATAATGGAAAGAAAGGGAAAGCGGTAATGAGCGGTAACGACTTTCCGAGGAAAGACCGTATCATAGCTAATTCATCCGCTTTGTTTTGATTCTTTCGAGTCACCCACCTTCGCAGCGTACATAAATGAAACAAATGCGAGTGTTTTTCACAATAGGTCATTTCTTGAAATCAAAAGGTGGGAATATAACTGGTATTCATTTTTTCCGAATACAATCACGGCTCATCTACAAGTACACACACGACTCGGAGGAGATATTCCCTTGACGTTATAATTATATTTGGGTTGTACATCTTGGTTACCATAACCGTGACAGCGTCGCTCTAAACCAGTGGCAGTCTTCAAGGGCTAAACAGGCCATGTATAAGACCGCCTACGCACAGTTGCCGGCTCATCGATTAAGGGAACGGCAGATTCATTGAGATCTGAGTTCACTTATGAAATCGGGTTGAAGGGAATTGAGATCGAAATAAAGTCGGCAAAATCTCGATTAAATTACATTTTATCCTGGTGCTGAAGGGCTTGTGGTACATCGAGAGCTGCAAGATAAGCAGAAGTAATGGTATATGGAAACGGCGTGTCAAAAAAGGGAATGAAGAGCTTGATGCAGAAAAATGACGCCGATTTCTTCCCCCCCGGCCACACAACGAGGATAGGGAAGCCAGACTCCCACTCATTTCCTTCCCTATTCATCCTCTTCCATTTTTTTCAGCTCTCTGCCACACTGATTGAAGACATGAAAAAGCATCTTCTCTCCTCTCCTTCCTATCACCCTCGTCATCAGACGAAAGGAGAAAAATTATTACGACAGAAGAAGACGTACTACCCTTACCTTCTATGATTTCCCTTTTGCTTCCTTTTTCCTTCTCTCTATTACCCTCCCATTCACTTTCTCCCCAGCCAAGGCCCTTGATTCCCTTGCCGCGTCCAGCTCTCCTGAAACTCTTCAAGGTACGCAAAACTCTCTTCATTTGACGGCTCCATCGTCATTTGTTCACTCCATTCTTTCCAAGCATTGATGAGGAATATCTGGAATCAAACTTTTGAGAGTTTTCTCAAATGGCATATCAAAAATTGAAGATTTTATTCTGTATAGTCCGTACAGGCTACAAAAAGTTATGTAAACTTTTTGCTCTTTTTACTTTTTGGGGTTTTAGTCATTATTTCGAGCCTTGTTGAGTACCCCCGACTCATCTTAGGGGGTAAGTTATGCTGGTAGACACATCCTTCAGAGGTGCCTGTTGTGACAAGGATACAATCCCAAATTGGCAAAAAAATATATACCACAAAGAGAAGTGCATTGTAACGATGAAAAATCATTGTGAGATCGAATGTGTTTATGGTCCTCCCCTCCTTATTGTTGCCTACACTCTTTTCAACCCTTATGCTGTGTACGTGATATTTAAAAAACCCTTGACATACCACGTCACTACATTTACTTTTCTCGCACTCGCCGTGATCCTGTACACAATACGAATCACCGTCTTTCCCAGTCGCTGTCCTTCAAACGTAGGGGTACACATTGGACATGGCCCTTGTGTTGTGAGATACTTGGTGGTCGACGTGGGAGCATGTTAAGAGACGGTCATGCGTGCCTACTACAACTGGCAAATGCCTCTAAGTGCATAGGCCTGACACCCCCTCAAGAATGTGAGTAAATATGGTAAAAAGAATACTGATAGACACAACGTATATAGCTATTCAAATAAAGCGCGCGCGGAGCGCGTTGATCAATGCAAAAACACCCAAAATTAACATAAACCGTACGGACTATACAGAAAGTTTTTTTTATTTTTTTATTATTGTTTTATTTTTTAGGGGTTTATTCGCCTCTAGGCGCTTTGCCACCGGCATAAAGACATCTCCTTCTATCATATTTTGATAACCAAAATAAGCCCGACCCGCATGACGGGGTAGCTGCCGGCATCAGTCCCACTCGTTGGCGCGGGATGACCGGCAGCCAAAGGAGCGGCTTGTTCAGAGCAAGGTGGCGTCATCGTCCCGCGCCAACGAGTGGGACTGATGCCGGCAGCTACCCCGTCATGCGGGGCGGGCTTATTTTGGTGCTCAAAATATGATAGAAGGAGATTTCTTTATGCCGGTGGCAAAGCGCCTAGAGGCGAATAAACCCCTAAAAAATAAAAATAATAAAAAAACTTAAATAACTTTCTGTATAGTCCGACATGATGGCATCTAATTAATTCTATCACAATGTGAGCACCAATTTAAGCCCGCCCCACATGGCGGGGTAGCTGCCGGCATCAGGCCACTGGCGTCTACCATCATGTCGACGGATCGCTTATTGTAATACCTCGCCTGGGTAATGGAACTCGTCATTCGTCTGGTTAATTTAGACTTTCTGCCGTTGCTCGTACTTATCTAGTCGATGTAAATCCTCTTCCTGTAGATGGATCACAATAAGTGAGAAAAGCACCGTCCCGGACTCCCGTTGAATAACTCGATGATAGTAGAAGACCACCGCCTATTCCTGTTTCTTGGGGAGTGTGTCTTGTGATAGTCGCGCTTGTCGCGCTCACCCTGTGAGTGATCGCATTGGCATTTTCTCCATCAGATTGGGCGACGCATGATAAAAGCAAGCGAGCTTATCTAGAGCGTAGAGCTACTGCCTCATTAGGACTTCCTTCCTTTGGCGTGAAGTTCTCAAAGAATGACACAGCAAAAAGAGGGCAAATCCTAGTACTGTGTATGTTCCACTTTCTAAGGATAATCATCAGCACCACACTCAGACGAATATTGGACGAATAAGGCCCTGTCCAGGAATTTATGCGTTACTTTGTCTAATCGTCTATATTTGATGTAATGGTGTAATTTTGTGGCAGCGGATGAAGTTATGCCGTCACTTTGTGCTCAAAATCGTGGGCAGCACAAAGTGACGAGGGTAACTTTGTACATGATTTGTAGACCCTCACGAAAGTACTTCATCACTCTGTATTTAATCTGCGCACCACCATGAAGCGGACAGGAGTAATTTGTCACAACAACAGATTCTAGCATGAAGTCAAACGAAAAAATCCCTGTGGCCTGAACTTGGTACATATGCCTGTACTTCGTACTTGTACTTCGTACACGAATTCCTCGTTCTGATGGAATAAATGCCATTACTTCGTACACGATCTCGTCCTGACGGAGTAGATGCCGTTACTTTGTGTGCGAAATCAATGCCCTGACAGAGTACATGCCTGTACTTTGTACCTGAAATCCACACACCGACGAAGTAGTGACGAAGTAGTGCCTGTACTTTGTACACGATCACATGACAGGACGAATAACCAACAAAGTCGTCGGACGTGATCAGATCTGATCAGCACGGTGCTTTTCGTGATCTTGAGGGGAGGTTGAGGACGTTTTCAAAGTGGTAGCAGCGGTGTTGTTCGACCAGGCAACCCAAGTGAGAGAGGAGCGAAGACTTGGATCGGGCATTACACGGACTAGACAGAAAGATATTTGTTCTTTTCATTTTTGTGGGTTTTAATGAAAGCTAGTTGGTCTAGTCTGCGTGGGAGGATCATCATAATTTTCTCAAAGCGCAAGCTAGACGTTTGCGGGTCACCCGATAACGCTCCTCAACTCCCTATTTCGAATCCCCAGGCAGTGTGGACGATGCTGCGGATATCACCAACAGCAGCAGGAGCAATACCAGCAACAGCAATAGCAGCAAAAGCTTCTGCAGTCATCGCCAGGGAAGGAGAAGATACGGTAGAGGTGCAAACGGGGTCACTTACTCCCCCGAAAAAAGCTGGTCTCGCCGCAGGTAATTCTTCCACTTTGCTTACTTTCCTCCCTCACCACATCTCCGTAACAACAGGCATACTTTGAGGCAGCCGTGGAAATGACAGTCAAGCCGGCAGTGCAGCCCGTGGTGGAAGGTGGCCTGAATTCGGTATCCTCCAGCGCAGCTTTCTCTTCTCCTCCTTTGCCTATTGCCTCTACTTCCTCTTCCCACTCTACTTTTCAGGCAGACGAGCACAACTCTTCGTTCACCTCCCTTTTGTCTGTCCTCATAATGGCTCTTGGTGCATTATTCCTATTTCTATCCGCGCGCTGCCGTACCATGGGCAAGAAAAAGCGCCTCCGTTCAGCCGCATCAGCTTTACATCACGCATTGGCAGAGAAAAGAAAGCGTTTGCATGCCGTCTGGCAATTGGACAGATTGGAGGGAAAAGGTGCACCGTGTGATCACAAAAACAACACAAGTACTAAAGACCGGAAAGTCCAGCCTCTACCCGACCACCACCTTCTTGCCATTCCCTCATCGTCGTCGTCCTCCTCTTATCATTTCTCCGCACATCTTCTCGCCCCACCCACCGCCGTGCTTCTCCACACACCTTATCTTCCCCCATTGTCCCCTTCGTGCTTTGCCGAAGTGCAGCCCATTGACACCATCGACGGTATATGGGCATGGAGAACGTTCGAAAAAGGCAATCCCAATTTTACGTACCTCCCCCCTTCCTTATACACTTTCCCTCTCTCAAAGACTCCTTCCTCCTACTCCTCCTCCCACCCCTCCTCCCTCTCCTCCTTTTCCTCTTCTTTTCCATCCTCCTGTTTTTCCTCCTCCCATCCCTTCTCCTCGTCTTCCTCGTCGTCCTCCTCGTCCTCGTCCTCCTCGTTGTCCTCCTTCTCCTCCTCGTCCTCGTTCTCCTCCTCGTCCTCCTTCTCCTTAAACCCCTCGTTCTCCTCGTCATCCTCATCCTCCTCCTCCTCCTCCTCCTCCTCCTCCTCCTCCCCCCTCTCCTCCTCCACCTCCTCCACCTCCGCCATCTTGAGCCCCGGACCCCTCCCTGCGAGTGCATTGGTTTCAAGACTGGGAAGGCGGGTTGGAAGGGAAGGTCGGAGGGAGGGCAGGAGGGACGGGAGCGGTTTGTTGGTTTGCCATGACTTGGGGGGAGGATACCTTGGTGATCGTCACTGCTTTGGGCCGAGTTGTCCGTGGGGAGAAGGCGGAAGGAAGGAGGGAGAGAGGGGTGAGTCGGAGGCCGAAGCCCCGGTGGCGGCTGTGGGTTGTGAGCAGATGGACAAAGAAGAGGAAGGAGGAAAGGGCTTTGAAAGGAAAGAGGAGGGAGGGGACGAGGGCGGTGCCAAAGGCCTGGAGAACGAGGCGGCTCTGGCCACCGCTGCCCTTACTCCTCCATCCCTCGCGCCCTCCTTCGCACCCGCTTTTCGGCTCTACGCCTTTGACCTTTGCGAAACTTTCGTCTATTTCTCGCACCACCTGGTCTCCTTTCCCCCCTCCTCCTGGATCTCGCTCTGCCATCGACAAGGCGTCCGCTGTCTAGGCACTTTCATCACCGAGTGGGCGGGTGGGAAGGAGGCATGCCGTCGGCTGTTTGCCTCCCCCTCCCTAGCACACTCCCTGGCCCGGCAGCTGGTGGACATGGCCAGCCATTATGGTTTCGATGGATGGCTTGTGAACATTGAGAACGACTTGGAGGTTGGGAAAGAGGCAGGGGTGGAAAATGTGCTGGTATTTTTGGAGGCGCTCACGGAGGGGATGAAGGCAGAAGGGGAGGGAGGGAGGGAGGGAGGGATTGTGTTATGGTATGACTCAGTGGTGAGTGATACAGGCAAATTGGAATGGCAGAATGGATTGACAAGACGCAACGAGAGGTTTTTTAATGCTTGCGATGGAATATTCACCAATTACTGCTGGAAGGAAGAGGAGCCGGCGTTGAGTGCTGCCTTGGCCGATGCGTTTCTCCTCCCGCCTTCCCCCCCCTCCCCTTCCTCTTCCTTCTTATCGCCGTCAACAACGGCGAAAATTTCGGCACAGACTCTCCCACCTTCCCCCAACCCTTCAGCCTCCTCCTCTTCTTCCTCCAACTTCTTTTCTTCATCCCCCTGCTCATCTTCTCCCTCCTCTTCCGCTAAGCCGCGCTTGGGTAAGGCTGTGGCAGAGATGCCTTCCTGTGTTTCGCCTGAAGGAAGGGTAAAAAGAGGATGGAAGGAGGGCTTGAAGGAGGAAGAGGAGGAGGAGGAAAGCAGTAGAGGACAAGGACAAGAAGGGAGAACAGGAGCAATGACCACAGCTGCAGCGATAGCAGCAGTAGCAGCAACAGCAACAACAGCAGCCCGAGGATCAACAGCAACAAGAAAAAAGGAGGCAGGGAGGCTGGGAGTCAGGAGCCGGCGGAGGGACGTGTGGATGGGGGTGGATTGCTTCGGGCGTGGCACGTATGGAGGGGGAGGCTTTGACTGTGACGTGGCCCTCAAGGTGGCCCGTAAGGCGGGCGTGTCTGCCGCGCTTTTTGCCCCGGGCTGGGTTTTGGAAGAGGAGGTGAAAAGGAGAGAGGTGAAGACGGAGGCTGATGGCGCGTCGGTGAAAAGCAAGGACATGGAAAGGCAAGATTGTGTTAAAGCTGCTACTGCTGGCCTTCATCTTCCTCCCCCAGCTCTTCCTTCTTCTTCCCACCACCGGACCTTCCTAAGGGTGGAACAAGTCTTCCAGAGAGCTCAGGAAGAATTTTGGTCCAAAATCGGTCGTGTTTTTCCTCGGCGACCTTTTCCTGTAGGCTCGCTCGAGGCAGGGAGGGAGGGAGGGCATGAAAGGGGCGGACCTCACAGTGTGTTCCTGACGAATTTTGGGAGTGGAGTGGGTAGGAAGGTGTGGGTAGCAGGAGGGAAGGTGGCGCTGCGACCGGCTTTCACGGCCCTGGGCACGATGAAGGAGGGAGGGAGGAGAGGAAGGCACGGGGAATCTCTGCCATGGTACAACTTGAATATGCAAGACCCCTTACCGTTGGCCCTGGTGGACTGCTCTGTCGCCACTGGCCCTCCCCCCTCTTCTCCTCCTTTTCTCCTTGCATCCCTTGGCGGCGACCACCAGCTGGGCAGTCCGCATGAGGGCCCCAATGATGCAACCACCTGCCTGCCTTCCCTCCCTCCCTCCCTTCTTAAAGCGCACTTCTCCTATCTCACGGCGTATCATGGCGGCTCCTCCCTTTGTATCATGGGTACTCTTTATCCTAGAACTAGCAGTAGCAGCAATAGCAGCAGGAGGGAGGGCGGAAGGGAGGGCGAGGTGTCGTTTTCGCTGTTTAAGATGGAAGTGCCGACGTCGATGCTCACGCTTGAATTGAGCGTGGTCTACAAGCGCTTAATGGAGGACGAGGATGAGTTTGCCATCGAGCTGGTGCTTGTGGGAGGGAGGGAGGGAGGGAAAAGTGGTTGGATGGAGGAGGGAAGGGCACAAGCAGGAACGTTGCGGGATGAGATGTTGGCAGCGGAAGCAAGGAGAAAGAAGACACGGATAATTCTTAGTGAAATGGTTCAGGAAGGGAGAGATGGACAGGAAGGGAGGGGGGGTGGGTGGGCATCAAGGCGGGTGGGCAAGGTAGTAGAAGGAACGGATAGAGGGAGCGAGACCATCTATAGTCGTAAGTTTTTTTTTGCTCCCGTCGCCGATTATTTGGTAGTGGAGGAAGAGGAGAACGAGATGGAGGTGGGGTTGAGAGCGGCTTTTTTCTCCCCGTTGAAAACCGCTCTTGGGGATACCAGTGCCAGCACTTTCTCCTCCACCATACCCTTATCTTCGATGCCAGGCGAGGAGGTGGAGGGTGCGAAGGATGAAGAGGCCCTCGCTGCTGTTCCGTGGCGCCGTCGTCTCTTCCGTTTGCGCGACCTCCGACTCGAAGGCGAAACCATTCAAGAAGTCCGCCTTGTATGCCTCAAACGTCCCCTTTCCTCCCCTCCTCCTCTCCCCAGTCCTCCTCGGCCTTACAGGCTTTACGTAGGCGAGATCAGCATAGGTCACGTACGGGCGCCGGCGAGGAAGGAAGAGCGACTGCCCTCTCTCCGCAGGTCCCTTGCCCTCCCTCCCCTCCAGCGACCGACCAACCTTCTCCGCCTCAACCGTCTTGCTTTTAAACGAGATATGAGTGAGGGAGGGAAGGAGGAGGCCTGGGTGGAGGCTGGGAGCGTGGGCTTGAGAGGGGCAGGATGGGAGGAGGGAAGTCGGACCTTAAGTGGCCAGTTGGTCTGGCATTGGCGGAGACCCCAGGACGTGCACAGCACAGAGGTGTTCCTTTTGTTTCTCCACCCCACCCTTGCTAGCACCCTCTGTCCTCCTCCTTTGTGGTTGGGGAGAGTTTGGACATCAGTCTTTCCAATGTGTCTGGTCCTGCCTTCTTGGGAAGGCGGGAGGGATGGAGGGAAGATCAGGTTGGTGCTGCAGCCGAGGGATGGGTTTGGAAATGTCTTGCCTTTGTGCGAATGTCCATCGCTGGAAATGGACGTGCCGTGAGGTAGGAAAGATCCTGCGACAATCGGAGTTTTTGAGAGAGATGATGGGAGACGTTTAGACAAGCCAAACATCGGCCAAGCCCCGCATTATAGGTGTTTAGCTATTTGGTGAGTGTACATACATGAACAAATCGTAATGATGGGCGTCAGTGGGTCCATCTTATTAACATGTAACAACAAGCTACTTGAGAGGCAAAACCAATTTGAATAATACGCTCTGATTTCTTGCAAACTGTATTCGATCCTCCGCCCAACTATGTCCAAGGTTTCCTTTCCTGTCTTCCCACCTTGTGCATACTGACCGGGATTCTCTTCCAAGTGAAACAAGATAAATTTCGTTGGTGGCGGAGCTGGACAAGCGCGCTAACTCGTCGGTCTGGAGGGGATATTCCAAAAATGTATCCACTATACTCTGGCTGCAATGCGGTAAAATATTGTCACAAGCCATGAACAGCATGTTCGCAGCTTCCTGGGCGCCCAGCCGTTCAAAGTCATGCAAACACGAAGTGTGTAGTCTGTATGTAGCACAAGAACACAAGCAAACCGTACCTACTAGGTCCTCGAGTCCCCTCGGTTTCTTTGAACATGTCATTTAACTGAGACGCCTTTTGGTTGCTCGCTTTTCGATAACGCAGTATGTCTTTTTTCTTTGTTGCCTTATCGTATTCCGTCACCTGTTTCTGTCACTCCCATTTTTTATCGGGCCACCTTTTCATCATTCTTTTCACACTCAATTTAAGTAACACACACATATGTATCTGCCCGGGCAAACCGGCGGGTGGATATCTCTAAAATACTATATGTATATGAATGTTGGCCTGAAGATCTCGTCTGTGCCACCGCCTTTGCCAAGGCCCTTGATTCCCTTGCCGCGCCCAGAATTTAGTGGAACCCTGATGTGAAGGACTTTAAAGTTATAAGAACATTTCCTTCCAGGACATCATCATACAGCACTCTTAGATCTTTAAACTAACACTAAGCACGAAGCGTGTAATAAGAATCAATCTACGGAAACCGTACGGGGCGGGCTAATTTTGGTGCTCCCATTATGACAGAAGTAGATGCCATCATACCGGTGGCACAGCACATGATGCTACCCCAAAAAATAGAAAAGAGCAAAATACAAACTTGGCTTTCTATATAGTCCCTCATGTACGTCTCCCAAACATGCGTGCTCTTACACACGCACATGCTACTGTCTTTTAGACACACCATCCACCTCAACACCATTCCTGCCTCTTCATGGCTCCATAATCCTTTTCCCTACCTTTCACCATCTCTTTTGGCCTTGTGTTTGCAAGTGTTCTCTCGAACGCGTCCTTCTAAAGACAGTCTCTTGCTCGATGCTTTCCTAACCTCAGAGACCACACACTCACTCTAGTGGCCACATGATCACCTTAACATCCTGGACCTGGATAAAAGCAAAAGTAAGAGGTATAATACGTGTTCCAAGGACCAGTAAAGGGCTTCCGTGAATGCATACGAGGCGGTCGATAAGGTAAGGGGCAAAATAAGGCGAGAGAGGAAGGGAGGAGGGGAGATCACATCATGGAGAGCTGATTATGAGTCTTCCTCGGCGTTAAAAATGCAACGTACTCGGTGATCGCGACTTGCGAGTGGGTGTGTACATAAGGGAGTGAAGAGATTACTAGGTGGAAACAGCACCGATTTAACGTATGCTGATGTACCTAATCTACGAAGCTATTTCTCGATAGCAGATAACGATCCCCGACCTCGAGCCTCCTAGAGAATCCTGAATTTGGCGCGACCAACATGGCCGGTCGACGAGAAAAATGTTCCTACCGATGTAAGACATGGTTCTGATGTTGCTCAGGGAAAATTATCCCTAGTTACATCCCACCCCTGGAAAAGAGATGCCTGCGTGTGCTCCATGTAAGGCCCTCATTGTCTTATATTCGAGCCACACGTCGGACGACAACCGGTATAATCAGTACGTACGGACTATACAATAAGTTATGTACGGTTTTTGCTCTTTTCACTTTTTTTGGGTTTTAATTACCATCACGAGCCCTGCCTACACGATGGCATCTACTTCTACCATAATGTGAGCAACAATATAAGCCCGCCCCGCATGACGTGGCCACTTTCTTATCTAAGGCACCAATTTTATTGGTGGCTTCATTCGTCATGCTGAAGGCTAGAAAATGTTACCGCCGTGATTATAAATTTATTGACAAATTGTGTGCACCACAATAGTCCCGGCCCGCATGACGGGGTAGCTGCCGGCATCACGCCATGACGTTTTCGCGGGAGGACAACTTCACCTCAGGACATTTGCAGGTTAGAGACATCTCCCTTCTATCATATTTTGAGCACCAAAATAAGCTCACCCCGCATGACGGGGTAGCTGCCTGCATCAGGCCACTGGCGTATTCGCGGGACGATGACGCCATCCCGCTCTGAACAAGCCGCTCCTTTGGCTGCCGGTCATCCCGCGTCAGCGAGTGGGACTGATGCCGGCAGCTACCCCGTCATGCGGGCGGGCTTATTTTGGTGCTCAAAATATGATAGAAGGAGATGTCACTATGCCGGTGACAAAAGGCTCGTAATCGTGATTGAAACCCCGAAAAAGAAAAAGAGAAAAAAACTTACATAACTTTCAGTATAGTCCGTACGGTTTATGTATTTTATGGTGTGTGTGTCTTTGTATTAACATCCCGCTCTGAACAAGCCGCTCATTTGGCTCGGTCATCCGCCCCAACGAGTAGGACTAATGCCAGCAGCTACCCTGTCATGCGGGGCGGGCTCAATTTAGTGCTCAATTTGAGATAAAAGTAGATGCCATCATGTCAGTCAATAATTAATCGTCCTGTCCTTCGATTTAGCACGACTAGTCGTCCTTAACGGAAATCATGCACGACCACAAGTCGTCGTAGTCGTCCCAAATGGAAACTGTGCACGACTTCGACTAATCACATGACTATCGACGTCTTTTGACGACAATGTGAATAGTCAGTCGTACAGGCCATCTTATCAGAGTAGTCCTCCAACTTTCGATCCGCTTCTCAGCCGCTAGACAACGACAACCCATAGTGATGGTCGTTATGAATACGATACTCTACACGTTGTATGTTGTCGTAGGTCGATGAAAATATTGACGAATGTGATGACTGAATAGTCGTCGATTGATGATACTTATGCACTACTACGACGACTACTGGTCGTCGTCGCTTGATGAAAATCATACACGACTACGACGACTATCAGTCGTTGTCGATGTGAATCATGCATGACTACGACTTATGAAATAACTATGGACGACTATTGACGACTATCTTAACAATCAGTCGTACAGGCCATTTGGCAGAAAAGTCGTCCCTCGTGTGGT
>Ga0160419_100750_pt1 | contig 17863 bp, 23 predicted proteins | sample CelAP2metagpilot_2_FD_108196 | JGI IMG/M metagenome (GOLD analysis project Ga0160419, IMG submission 108196) | Phycosphere-associated microbial communities from Cellana algal ponds in Kailua-Kona, Hawaii, USA - Cellana AP2-4-25 metagenome pilot ... | reverse complement strand
GGCGCTCCTCTCCGTCCCACCCACGCCAGCCCCTCCTCCTCCTCCTCCTCCTCCTCCTCCTCCTCCTCCTCCTCCTCACCTTCCTTCCGTCTCCCCAAGCTCTTCCGGCCTCAAGTCCCCCGAGCCACCACCCTCAAGAACGAAACAACCCGGGAAAACCTCTCCACCATCCTTGAATTCCACGATGTCCGCCTCGAAGTAAATGAGCACGTCCTCCTCGACAGCATCCAGTGGAAGGTCAAGCAAGGGGAAATATGGGCTCTGAAGGGGCTTAACGGCGCCGGGAAATCCACTTTAACGAGACTCATCCTCGAAGCCTGGGAGAAGCAACTCCAGGAACGGCGATGGCTGGTCGCTACCGAGCTTGGACATTCACAGCAGACACCACAGCAGCAGCAGCAGCAACAACAACAACAACAGCGGGAGCAGCGGCACCAAGGGCGTGTGGCAGTGGGCGTGCCTCGTCTAGGGATGGTCTCGACGGAGCTCCACCTTCACTTAGCAGCCACTTGCCAGGACTGGCCCACCTCCGCCGTCGTCCTCTCAGGCCTAGACCCTCTGCATCCCTCTTTTTCGATGCAACCACAGCCACACCAGTCGGAGGGGCTGCGGGAGCAGGAGGAGCACCAGCAGCCTTATCACCCGCCACCGCCTCACCTCCTCCCTTTGCTCGGCGAATGGGGAACTCTCCTTGGTCTTTCCTCCCTTTACTCCAAGCCCTTCGGAAAGCTCTCACAAGGACAACAAAAATTGGCTGTGATTGCTCGAGCTTTGATCGGGGCGCCTCCTCTTCTCATTTTTGATGAGGGTTGTCAGGGGTTGGACAGCAAGCATCGGACATTGGTCTTGGCTTTGTTGGAGAACATCGCCAAGGCGGCGTCTTCGTGGTTGACGATGCTATACGTGAGTCATCACGAAGACGAGGCACTGGATAAGGTGACTACACATGTGTTAGAGCTGGAGAAGGGCCGTATGGCGTTTGTCGGATCTGGAGACGCGTGGAACAAGGTGGATGAAGGGAGGAGGAGGGAGAGAGAAGCGAGGGGTGAGGGAAGCGAGGGGTGAGGATGGGGAACAAAGAAGTCACAAAAGAAATTGTGTCAAGGCAGGATAATTCAGTGCATGCATCTTTCCAAACTGGACGGATTTTGCGATTAATTTTCTACAAGAGGTCGCCTGCCGGTAGAAAATGTGAGGGATTAAGAATGGGAAGTAAAATGGAACAGGTAAAATAAATGGCTCCGATAAAATTAACAAAACAATTCTTGCACTTAAATCTTGCTGACGTATGCTTATGTTCATGTATAATCCTTTTTGAGCCTACAAAAGGTTTCCGGAAGGGAGGAGCGGTTTGACAGGAGCAGAGGGCCTGAGGGGCGAGGGAGGTGCAGGACGAGAGCATGAAATGCACACATAATCTAGCTCCGCAACGTCCTCGACTCCAAGCTCAATCATAGTAACACAAAATTAATATGAAAAGCTTGCAGTGTGCGCTTTTGCACTTCCCTCACAACACTCACTATTCCCTCTCTCTCTCTCTCTCCACTTGATATACCACCAACACACCCCTATCAAATATGGGCCGTTCGCGCCCAATTTCCAAGCAAGAAGCACGGCCACTCGTCGGTTCCATCAACAGCAACAGGACATGCAGAGGGATACTTTGCCCAAACGATACACGCATATGCACACTCCTTAGGCCTTTTTCTTCACAAAAAACACAGCAAGCAATCATGCTTGTTCAATTACGGGAAGCTACGGTCCTCGCTGCCGTCCTTTTGGGCGCTTGGAGTGCTCAAGCCTTCATCCCGCGCATGCCCGCGGCCGCCTTGCATCAGCAGCAGCACCAGCAGCAGCGATGCGGGTCGTCCCTCTACTCCACAGTATCGGATAACGTCCAGACCACGTGAGTATCAAATTGAGAAAGGAGGGGACGTAAACTTTGCGTGGTTGTGGGGGCGGCATGGGATGGATGTAGTACTGATGTGTCAAATCACTGCCAAGTTGTACTTGACTAATCCTCATCTCCCACCACCGCCATTACGACTGTTGCACGTCTATCTTGTATATCTAACGAAATCTTTGCGCACACATGCATACGCATGCATATGCGCATTATATAGACTCGCCCCTTCTCCTCTTGTCTTTGTAGACAAGCCAAACTAGCCCTTTCTTCACGCACTCATCTCTTCCTCCCTGCCCCCTTCCCTCCCGCCCACCTCTCATTAACAGAGTCGAAAAACGCGCAAACTCCTCCGTCGGCCTCTTTGTCACCGTTCCGGGCACTCTCACTCGCAAGGCCTACGACCAAGCTTGCAAACGCATGGTCGAAGAATCCAAACACGCCATCCCTGGCTTCCGAAAAGGCCAACGCGTTCCGGAGCATATCCTGCTCAACGCCGTGGGTGGCCCCCAAGTTATCATCAATGAAGCCCTGGACATCCTCTGTGAGGACGCCCTGAAAACAGCAATCGACGAGTCAGATGTGAAAGCCGTTGGACAGGCCTCGCTCGTCTCCCACCCCGAGACACTCATCGGACTCTTCAAGCCCGGCGAGCCTATCGTTATGGAACTCACCGTGGACGTCTACCCGGAAGTAACATTCACTTCCTCCTACAAAGGCCTCAAAATCACCGCCGAGCGTATTCCACTGGAAAACGAAAAAGTCAAACAGGCGCTGGATGCCTTGCGTAAGAAACGCGTGCGTCTGGTCGAGACCCCGTCTGACTACGTTGCCAAGCTCGAGGACAGCGCCATCGTGAACATGAAGGCCTATCAAATGCTTTCCGACGGTACACGTGGCCCGGAAATGCGCAATATCGCAGCAGGGGAAGAAGTAGAGGTCATTCTCGAAGAGGGGCGTTTCTTGCCCGGAGTGGTGGAAGGTCTAGTGGGCACACGGGCGGGAGACAAGGTAACGGTTCCCGTTACATTCCCGGACAACATCCGCGACACGAAGCTGGCAGGTCTGAAGGCGGAGTTCGATATAGAAGTGGTGAGCCTGAAGAACAGGGTGATTCCAGAAATCGACGAACAGTTTGCGGCGGACATTCGGGAGGGCCTGACCCCGGAAGGGATCAAGCAAGAGGTGGTGGATGCTGTCAATGCCGATGCGGAGGAACGCACAAAGATGAATCGGAACAAGGCCTTGGAATCGGCCCTTCTGGAAATCACTCAGGCGGAGATTCCCGAGTGTTGGATCCAAGAGGAGACTCGGAGGAAATTTGCCTTGATGATGCAGGAGGTCTCGACGCAGGGCAAGTCGGAGGAAGAGGTGAAGAAGATGATTACCAAAGAGAATTTCGAAAAGTACCGGGAAATTGCCTTGCCGGGAACGATCAAGACATTAATGTTGGGCGTTGCCACAGCGAAGGTCGCGGAGGAGGAGGCGCTGGAAGTGGACCCGCTGGAATTGCAGGATCAGATTGACCTGAGGAAATTGGAGGCGGAGAGGTCGGGGATGGATGAGAAAGCATTGAGGAACCAGCTTGAAGCGAAGCTGCTGGCAGATATGGTGTTGGACTGTCTGGCGGAAAATGCGGACATAACATATGTGGATGTGAAAGAGGCGTAAAGGAGGCGGGAAAGGGAGGAGGGAGTTAGGGAGGGAGGAACGGTTGTGCTTGATAGGAAAAAAGCACAAAGGGCGAAGAGGAGGGAGAGAGGAGGGAAGAAAAGAGAGAGAAGGAGAGGGCTAGTGTTGAGCGACTCTGACGACTATGAAGACGATATAGTTTTTAAGCATTAACTTACATGTTCATGTTTCTTCTATGAGAAAGGCGACGAGAGTGGGGAGGAGGAAGAGAGGAGGAGGATACGGAGGAGGAGGAGAGTGAAATAAAAAGCTTGAGAATGATTGGGTACCGTATATGTGAGAGAATAAGAGGAAAGCGAAAGACAACGCAAAATCAGCACAAAGAAAAGGAAAATAAAAAATCCGACGAGGCACCATATGCAAGCCAAACCTTCCAACTAGACGCAGTACATATAGTACATATACACTAATATTTGTTCTTTTCTTTGAGGATTGAGTGAGAAATGCTTTTTTACTTCCTGCTGGCGTTGCTACTATGGCTGCTGTTGCTACTGCTCTTGGTTTCTAACCTGTAGAAATATTTTCTCACCTATTTACAGAAACCTTCCCTTCCTTCTTCATACCTCTCTCCCCGATCTCCCCTCCCGCCGCTCCCGCTCTCTGTTGTTTTCATATTTACAAAAACGCTTTGAGGAAGTTCATCGCTCCACTCCACGCATTGGACTCCTTAGCCAACGCCTGGCTCAAAGATGTTAGATCTCCCTCATCTAACACCCCTCCCTCCCCCCCCCCCCTCTGTCCTTCCTCCTTCTTATCCTCGTCTTGATAGCCATAGGCCAAAGCCACCCCGTCCTCATCATTGTTGATGCTGTTGCGGGCGCGCTTCCTCTCCCCTCCTCCCTCCCGTCCTCCTACTCCTCCTCTCCCTCCATCCTCGTCTTGGTCCGGGGAAAGCGGACCATCGTACATCTCTTCCTCCCTCCCTCCCTCTCTCCCTCCCTCTCTCCCTCCCTCTCTCCCTCCCACTCCACCCATGGTCATTGCTGCCATCTCCACATCCAAAGCATAACCAGGCCTCCCCGCCCTCCTCCTCCTCCTCCTCCCCCTGCCCCCTTCCACCCTCTCTTCCTCCCACCCTCCCTCCCTCGTCAATCTCCGGGTAGTCGCTTCTCGATAAAAGAAGAAGTCTTCACGTGCCCTTCTGTGGCCCTCGTCCAGGTCCATCTCCTGGTACTCCTTCAGACTCGCCCCCCTCCCTTCTTCCCTCTCACCCTCCTCTTCTTCTTTCGTAGATAAGTAATACGCCCACCTCAATGGAGGTCCTCCTCCTCCTCCTCCTCCTCCTCCTCCTCCTCCTCCTTCTAAAGCCAGGCCCAAGCGATCAACCACCATAGCAGTAAAAAGTCTATTCCACGGTGGCATCACCCTCTCTCTCCCTCCCCCCCTTTCCTCCCACTCCTCCCAGGCGGCCATGGCCAGCTCTCGCGCAAATTGCGCGAGCTGAGGAGAGACCCCGACAGCTGACCAGCCCTGCCCCCCTCCCTCCCTCCTGATTAGCTCCAAATACTTCTCAACCCATTTGACAGGGTTCTGAAGACGAGAGGAGGAGGAGGAGGACGGGAGGGCGGGAGGGAGGGAGGGGAGGAGGATAGCGTCGAGGAGGGACTCAAGTCGGAGGAGACGGGAAAGGTCGTTCCATCCTATAGGAAGCCCACTGCTGCTGTTGCTGCTGTTGCTCTTGATTTCGATCTTATCAGTGTGGAGGAAGAGCTTACCCTTGCGACTGGAGGAGGGAGGGAGGGAGGACGAGGTAGAGGAAGCGCCTGTCAAATCACACCATAACGTCCCTGGCACCACCTCTCCAGCCACAGCTCCGACCCCACACCTACCACCTGCAACTGCAGCAGCAGCAGCAGAGGGAAAAGAAGGAAGAAATTCAGGCAAAGGCCACGGGAGCATCGTCAGCTCCGCGGCACACAACCTCTCCTTGACCTCCCTCACGGCCTGGTTCACCGTCCGCCGACAGCTTTCCGCCGTGCTCTCCACCTCCCATTCCTCTATCCCTCCCTCCTCCCTCCACAAGGCTTTCCTCACGGCATTGCCGACCACTGATACCAGCGTCTCTCTCACCACCATCGGCGTCGTTGGGCACATCTCAGCCAAGAACCGTACACCATCGCCTAGAGCGCCACGGGCCCCTTCCTCCCTCCCTCCCTCCCTCCCTCCCTCCTCGGGAGTTACGACGAGGGGAAGGACTTCCCATTCGAACCCCACCCCCTCCTCCTCCTCCTCCCCTTCCTCCTCTCTCTCTTCTTCCTGAGAAGACGCAAATCCCCGCTGGCCCAGCCCGAGCACGAAAGCCACCTTCTGCCGTACATCCCGTCCTACCGCTGCTGCTGCAGCTCCTCCTCCAGCAGCCTCACCAGCAGCAGCCTCGGCAGCAGGCGTGACAGTAGCAGCAAGGTAAGTGTTTAATGCGTGTACAGTTTCGAGGCCGAGGATGAGAAGGAGGGGCACCCCAGGAGTAGCCCTACCAACCATTTCTCTCAACTCTTTCTGCCTTGCGTTCCAATACGCCCTCCCTCCTTCCCTCCCTCCCTCCTCCCCTAAAGCAGCTGCATAGCTGGGAGCAGGCAAATGGTAGAGCAACGCGTGTGCCACCTCTTTCTCGACTGACGATGCTACTGTTGCTGTCGTGGTTTTGACACACAAAGCAAAGTCAACACTCTTCCCTTCCTTCCCATCCACATGCTGTTGCAGCCTGTGTTTCGCCCTCCACACCACCCGTGCTCCTCCGTCCCTCCCCCCTTGCCCTCCCCCCCCCCCTCTCCCCGCCTTTTTGCCTATCCAAAACATGGAAGACGAGGAAGTGAGGGAGGAAGGGGGCGAGGAAGGGTGGCTGAGGCTCCGCACCAGCCACGACCCCAACGGGTCCAACTCGGTCACGAGAACCAAAAGCTTCCACCCCAGCAAAGAGGGAGGGAGGGAAGGAAGAAAGGAGTTTCTGCCACCCCCCTGTGGGCACTCCTTTTCTTGTCGAGCCCACAGTCTGGTTCCAACGATCTGGGGGAGGTCGAGGGGAAGGGAGGGAGGGAGGGAGGGACGGCGTGTTTTCATCCTCTTGTGGAAAAGGAGAGATTTTGGTTTTTGTGTGGACGAGCGACGCATCGGTCCTCCTGCTGCTGCTGCTGCTCCTCTTGCTGCTACTTGGCGGTCTATCAGGGGGAGAAAGGGCGGGAGGGTCGAAGCTGAAACCCCGACAGCAGCAGTAGTAATAGTAGTAGGAGACGTGGAAAGCGCATGCTCGAAGCGCTCTCTCTCCTGCTCTTCCAGCCGATGGTCGTGATCCATCACACCCCACCACTGGTTCAACACCTGCCGTTGTCGCCACCGTCTCTCCACTCTCATCATCACCAAGCAGCCCCTCCTCCTCCTCTCCCTCCCCTCTTCCTCCCTTGCCTTGGCCGAAGCCGCTTCTCGTGCGGCGGCCAAAAGGGCGTGTGCCTTTCGCTCTTTTTCGTCTTGAAAACGAGGATGATGATGAGAAGGGAGCTGAGTGAAAGCAGGAGGAAACACCCCTCCCTGCTGCTGCTGCTGCCGCTGCTGCTGCTGCTGCTTCTGGCTCTCCTTCTCTTTCTCCTTCTCTTTCTCCTTCTCCTTTCCGCGGAGTCCTCCCACCCACCGACCCAGGGATCCGAACAGTCCTCCCCCACCTCCACCCCTTCCTCGCTCCCCTCCCTCTCCTCCGCCTCTTCCTGCTGCTACTGCTGCTGCTTGCGTCAGTTGGATAGCAGGTGGCATGGCCAAAGGAGGGAACAAGGAAGAGGGAGGGAGAGAGGGAGGAGCTGCTATTGTTGTTGCGGCTGCTGTTCCTGTACGTAGTGTAGGAGGAGCAGCGGCAGGAGCAGCTGCTGCAGGAGTGGAAGGAAGGCGACGCTTGCGGGCACGGTCATTATCCTCAGTGGTAATCGTCGTGGAAGGAGGGAAGGAGAGTGTGGGTGTAGCAGGAGCAGCAGCATCTATCGCAGAAGGTACGGGGGTGGGGGCGAGTGGAGGGGTAGCCCGTTGCCTCCTCTCTTTCTCCTCTTCCTCTGTCTTCTTCTTTTTCTTCTTTTGATCTATTGCTGCTGCTGCTGTCTCCATCGCTGCTCTTTCCTTTCTTGCTGTAGCTGCTGCTGACTCTGCTGCCATTCTTGATGCCGCTCCTCCAGCTGCTGCTGCTGCTGCTGCTGCCTTCTCCTGCGCACCCGTCGATGCCACCGGGGAGTAGGAAGAGAAGGGAGGCCGGATCGTAGAAGTGACAGCAGCACCAGTAGCAGCTGCAGCAGAGACCTGCCTCCCTTGTGACGTCGATAGGGACAAAGACCCCTGCCACCCTCGGGTAAGATCCCGGAATCTCACCCCCTCCGCCTTCGCCTCAATAAAGGGGACGTAGGGAAACGAGCTCTTGAGGATCAAGGCGGCGCGCGCTTTCCTCTTCTGTGCAGCTTGTTTCTCCTCATCCAGCTCCTCACCATCAGTGCCCCTCAGTGAGGGGGTTATCATCAGTAGACCTCGCTGTCTGTCTGCTGCCGTTGCCCGCCGCAGCGTCACCCTCACCGCACTTCCTGCCTTTCCTCCCTCCCCCTCCATCTGGACGACCTCCAGCCATGGTCGGCTCTGTGCCAATTCCCGCAATTCCTCCTCACCCTGCAGGCACAAGGCGTAGCATATCTCTTCCAGAGAGAAAGACGTGGCCTTCTGCTTGGTCGGGTTGAAGGCGCGCGCCCACACCTCCAGGGCTTTATCCCGCATCCTCTCCACATGCTTGGCCATCAGGCAGGCCATCAAATAAGGTGCCTTGCGTAAAAGGGCGAAAAAACGGGCGAAATTGTCCGTTTCGACGCTGCCCAAGACGTCGATCGCCAGACGGACTTCGGGGGAGGAGGAGACGCCAGGCCCGCCCTTTAGGGCCTGTTTTAAGTCTCCCGTCAAAAGCACCGAATATGAATGGAATTCTGCCTCGTGCTTGCAGAGGCTTGGCTGGTGGAGCATGTGGGCGTAGCTGTAGTTCTCCTTCAGGGGCACGAGGGTGTTGGTCAGCTGTTCCGTGTTTTGCTTGCCGTCGTCGCGGACAAAGTCGGGGTTGTAGTTGAGGTGGTGCTGGTAGATGATCCAGTAGCGGGTCAGCCGTTCGATCACCTGGATGCTCGTGGTGGAGATGTTGCCGCCGTAGGAGAAATTCTACAGAGGAGGGAGGGAAAGAGGGATGGAAAGGAAGGGAGATGGAAGAAAATTGTGCCACAAGACAAGCAGAGTATCCCTTCCCTCCCTCCCTCCTTTCCTCCCCCTTCCCTCTCTTCCCCCTTCCCTCTCTTCCCCCTTCCCTCCCTACCTGCATGATCAACTCCTTTGCCACCATCCGCAGCCTCTGAAAGTGAAATTTGTAATTCTCAAGCACCGTCACCTGACCCCAACTCCGATCCGAATCCAGCAACCGCCCTCCCGCCCTCCCGCCCTCCCTCCCTTCCCTCCCCTTGTCCATGAGTTCGTCCTCCATGTATTCGACTGACTTCAAGAGCCATTCCACGGGGCGGATTTTGGACATGGGGTAGTCAGCTGGAGGGTTCCTCTCCAAGTCCTTGATCATCGACAGGGAGGGGGGGAGGGAGGGCCGGTCTTCCAGCTTGTTGCGGTTGGACTCCCGCATGAGGACTTCGTCAGGGGGGCACATGGAGAGGCAGGTCCCGACCGAGGAGGTCGCGCCCGTGATCCACTCGTTTTGGATGAGCACGTCTTCATTCGATTCATCCTTCCCTCCCTCGTCCTTCCCTTGAGGTGCGCCGGGTTGGAGGTGGCGTTGGGTGGTGGTGGGATAGAAGGAGGAGAGCGAGGGGGCGGTGAAGGAGGCAGAGGAGGAGGAAGATGAGGGGTACAGTGTGTTCGATGGCTGCTGCTGCTGATGCTGCTGGGAGGAGAGAGGAGAAAGGGGCTGTGGGAATTGCCGTTGCTGTTGTTGCGACTGAGGGGTGGAGGGAGGACGGGCGGTGGATGTAAGCGACGCCATGGGCGGACAGGCGGAAGGAAGGGGAGTGGCGGGTGCTTGCTCCTGGTCTCCCTGCTGACCCTGCTTCTGTTGCACCCCTCCTCCTCCTCCAACTCCTCCTCCTCCTCCTGCGTCTTCTGCGTCTTCACTCCTGACCGTGAATGTCCCACGTCTTCCTGCTACTGCGCCTCCCTCCCTCCCTCCTTCCCTCCCTCGCCTTCCCCCAGGCGCCACCGCGATCTCCTGCTTTGAGTAAACCGGTCCCCAACACGGAGGAGGCGTCACTAGGTTCAGCCCTCCTGCCCCTCCTGCCCCTCCTGCCCCTTCCTCTTCCCCTCCCTCCCCCTCGTCCTCCTCGAGGCGACTTGCCCGTGTCAGGCCCGCCTTCATCCGGAGGTTTTTATTGTGGCTTTCCACCGCGCGGATGTGGTAGCGTAAAGTTCGCTTTGCCACGTCATTTATTAGGGTCGAGGGAGGGAGGGAAGAAGGCGTGGAAGCAGAAGTGGGGGAAGATGTGTGAGTACGGTCAATGGTGCCGCTGCCACTGCTGCTGCTGTTATTGCTGCTACTGCAACGGTGGTTACTGCTGCTTGGGGTGGCCAGGGTGGGGGAAACCAAGGGGCGATTTCCCCTTATGAAAGCTGGTGTTTCTCCGCCTTCTCCTTCTCTCTCATCACCACCTCCTACAGTAGCAGCAGCAACAGTGCCAGCAGTATCAGCAGCAGCCCCAAGAGTGCGTCCACGCGCCGTCAATCGCGCCTGCAAAGCAACTCTCTGTTGCTGTCCTTTCCCCTCCTGCCCCTCAAAACCGTCCTTCCTCCCTCCTCCCTGGTATTGCTGCTGCCGATGCTGCACCCCTTCCTCCCCTCCTTGCTCCTCCGTCTCTTCCGCCTCCTCCTCCTGCGAGAATTCTCCTCGCTGCCAGGTCTCTGACGTCGATGAGGGCGCGAAGGAGGAAGGGGTAGACCCCGCCTCCATTCCTGCCCTTGTCCATGTTTTATGCCCAAACCCTCCCCTCCCTTTTCCTACCCCCCTTCCTCCCTCTCTCCCTCCCTCCCTCACTCCTCGACCCCCACCTCGTCCTCCCTCCCTTCCTCCTCGTGCCAAACCCCCGCGAGCGGAAGAAGAGGAAGGGGGAACAAACGAAGGTGTTTGTGCATCCAGTTGCTGCTGCTGACCAAATTGCACAGACTGCTGCTGTTGCTGCTGCTGCTGCTGCTGCTGCTGCTGCTGCTGCTGCTGCTGCTGCTGCTGCTGCTGTCCCCGTCCATCCAGCGCCTCAAAATTGCCCCCCCTTCCCCTTCCTCCCTCCGCTCCTCCCCTTCTTCCTCCACGCCCTCGCTTCAGAGCACCTCCTCTCATTCCAAAGGCAGGCATCCCGTCCTTTCCCCCCTCCCTCCCTCCCCCTCCTCGACCCCCGAACGTTACCCCGCTATTGCTGCTACTTTTGCTGTTGCTCCTCATCAAAGCAGCACCAAATGCAGGGATAGGCGTCGAAGGGGCTTGCTGTTCTTGCTGCTGCTGTAGAGAGGGATTCCGCGAAAAGATATTTCCTCCCCCCGTTCCTCCTCGTCCTCTTGCCCCGCCGAACCCACCACCCGCAGCAGAACCACCAAAGCTTGGTAGTCCTCCACCTCCACGACCACCACCTCCTTCTCCAGGTATTTGGAATGCAGGAACTCCACTGGGACTTGTTTTCTTCCCAGTCGAAAAAGACGACAACGGAGTAGTGTGAGTGGAAAAGGAAGGCGGCCCCGCAGGAGTACCAAAGCCACCGGTTGCACCGCCAGCGGAAGCAGTACCGAAGCTTGACGTTCCTCCTCCTGCAGCGCCAGCACCACCAGTATTACCAGCAGCAGTATGTCCACCGAACCGGACCGGCGTGCTCTCTTGTGACGATCCAAAGGCCTCTCCTCCCCATCCTCCTCCAAAGCTGGGCGGTCCCCCTTCTCTCGCGCCCGCGCCACTGGCTCTACCGGAAGGGGGAGTCTGTTCTGAGAATCTGAAGGCCTCTCCTCCCCTTCCTCCGGCTGTCGCGCCAAAAACTGCTGCGTGCTGCGACGAGGACGGGGGTCCACCAGGTACTCCTCGTCTACCTCTCCCACCAGCGCCGCGAACGCTGCTGCTACCGAAACCGCTACTGCTGCTATCATTACCGACCACCCCGAATGTCGTGCTCCTCTTTTTGGTTGTATTGAAGCCACTGTTAGTACTGGTTTGACCAAAGGAAGGGGTAGATGAAGGAGGACGAGCGTTGTTGCTGCTGTCACCTGTTGAACCAAAACTACCCCCTCCTGCTCCTCCTCCGCCGGCACCCCACGCGTTAGAAGATGCTGTTGGTGCCTGATTGAATCCTCCACTGGCAATACCTCCGGTACCACCACCACCAAAAGCAGGAAATGCGTTACGAGGCGGTTGCTGATGCTGTGACGTTCCTCCGCCCTCTCTTGCGCCGCCGCCGAAGCAGGGAACCTGCTGCTGTTGTTGCGGTCCACCGGTGATGGTCCCTCCCGCCGAACCAGACGCGCCGCCTCGTTGCCCGAATTTTACCGGTGGTGGCTGGTTGGGGTTCATAGCTAGGCTGCTTGTCTGTGGTGAAGGAGGGAGGGAGGGATGATGATGGTTGGTTTGCTTGGTTTGACAGAGCGGAGGTTTTGTTCTCATGCAAAAATGCACCAGAGGGAAGTAAAGGTGGTGATCCAATGCAGTGCAGACGTCAAGGACAAGAGCTTACACTCCTACTTTGTCGCTGCTCTTCTTACTATGCCTTGCTAATACGGGCGGAGGAGACGAATGACATGATGATTGAAGGACCCTCGTTGGACAGGCACAGGAATCAGCTCAGTACGACAAACACCTCGGTACCACTGCCGCACGCGTCGGTCACGCAAACGAGGAGCGACGAATGTGCCGGGCGGGCGAATTATTTAGATTGCCTTCGCTTTTACCAGAAGATGCGCGGCGTCGTCCTGTTGCGATCGGCACTGGCTGCGGATTGAGCTACATTATGGGGAAGTGTGATCGTGTGTACCAGTTCTCTGGCTGCCGCAGCAAGAAAGGATGCAGCAGGAACAAACTGCTTGGACAAGTAACAGAACAAATCTTCAAGAACAGGACTCTAGAGTAGGCGCGCATTAGTGAACCCACAGACTGACAGCAGCCAGCTTGTTTTCTGTACATATGCAGAGCTGGAGCGGCGGGTGTAGGAGACCCACAGAGACTTCATGCCATTTTGCGTTTTACCTCAATCACTCGGAACTGTTTGTTCCTCCTTCAAAACAACCGACTTGAACTTTTATATATCTATTACGCACGCACTACAGGTCAACACCACCCTCAAGTACTCAAAGCAAGATGGACAGCATCAAAGGTATGCAGAGGATGGGGGTGGTAATATGAAAGGGCGAAGGGGGGAAGAGGGGGCTGGGGCGCCCTGAGGGCGGGGAGAATGGACACAACCCCTCCAGCTAACAGTAGTGACGAAGATGCGGGATGGGAATGCAGGGGAAAATATGCCCGGTTATTGCTAATAGTGTGCACGTTAACCGTGGGCTTCATTTGCTTGCATGCTTACCCTATTACGTTGGCGCCGGTGCTGTGTAAAAAGTCAAGCAAAGGTCCCTATTCAAGGCCGCCACATCCCTACCCTACTCAGCCTGACGGGACCGGATCAAGGAAACGAAGCACGTCTACTGCACATCATCTTCGTGTTGCGTGCTTTTCAATTGCCGTACCCTACACTGTTGGCAGTCAATCTCACCTGACTTACCCCATCCCATTCCCCTGGAACAAACACAGCCAAGCTCGGCGAGGTCGCCCACGTCGTCTCGCGCAAGGCTAACAACACTGTGGAGGATATCAAGAGCGGCGATGCTCCGCATATCGTGGCGCGCAAGGCTAAGAATACAGTCGAGGATGTGAAGCACTTTGCTGGAGATGTGGGGGAGAAGCTTAAGCCGGCTGCGGACAAGGCCGGAGAGGTCGCCCAGCAGGTGCGTCAGGGAACGGAAGAAGGGCGTGTGTTTGATGTTGATCTTGGATATGTGTCGGAATAAAATTGACATGTCTCATGGAAATAAGGATGAAGATCTTCATAGAAGGGAAGAAGGACGTGTGTTTAATGTTGATCATGGATATGTGTCGGAAAAAATTGTCATGTCTCATGGAAATAAGCAAGAAGATCCACTTTCTTACCCCTCTTCCTTTTCCGTTTTTCTCTCGCCCCTCCCTTACTTGTTGCAGACCTACGAGTCCATGAAGCCCGGCTTGGAGAAGGCTGGTACTGCCATAAGCGGGGCTACTCATGACGTGATCGACAAGGCAAGTATCTACCTGAGATTATTGATACTTCTCTCACATATTTTAAACTAAATGAGCTTTTTAGTCAAGCTCGCATCAACAAATTTAAGCAGCGAAAGACATCCGCCAATGTTGCATATCTTTTTATTCCTTATCTTACATTTTCTCCTTTACCCCTCGTTCCCTTCCTTCCATCTTATATGTCATCAGGTGAAGGAACTTGGAAAATAAGAAATGTGTGTTTGCACATGACAATTTACACTATTAATGATGATGGACCAGCAGCGATTCCTTGATAAACCAGGCGAAACATCAAATGTCATCAAGTCTTTTGGTGATTGCTGATTGATGGATTCGGATGAAGAGCAGCCCCCCTCTTGTATGTTTGTGGTGCCTCCCCAGAGAAGAAGGGCGTGAGGGAGACAGGCTTATTGTTTCCTGTAATGGATCATTTCTCGCATGCCATTCGCGGCATGCAAAGATGAGAAAGAAAAAATAAGTAATGAAATGAGGGGTGGATTGGTGAGAACGCGTTTCTTCATTTATCTTGTGTCTTGCTATCATAAGTTGGACCTTTTTCCCTTTCTGAAATGTACAATGAAGGGGTTTATTCTTTGCACTTGATCCCACCTTGGTCATTGAACCAACGCTGGTAGTTGGATCTTTTGGCTGACTGACTCACTCTTTCGGCCAACACAACTAAGTGAGCCGCGTGTGCATGGTCGCTTTACTTCTTCAGCACCGCGGGCACCTCATGGCCTCGCGCCGTATATTTCCTCAAAGCAGGTCTTCTCGAAAATCGTATCATGCACTCGTCACGATGATGGAGAGATCGAGATGAGGCAGCATGCACCACCGAGAGCCGCACGTAGAGAGCCACCTCACTTCCGATTCCCACTCACACTACATGGACACGCAAGTCCAAGGTACATCGAAAGCACAAGCACATTACTACGTGCTTGTGCTCTTTCCTGCACCTTGTGGTCATAATCCCCGTCATTGACCTTGTCCTTTCCTTCCACACCTGACTAGGCTACTCTCTTACTCCTTCGAGGAGCAGCAGCAGCAGCAGCGGCGGCAGCAAGGAGCTACAGCAACTACAGCAAGCGGCGATTACTAGTACTTCCATCATAGCAACAGGAGTTTCAGCAGCCAATATGAGAAAACAACAAAGACCAGTTGACGGCCCCGCCGTCCCGTCCCTGCTACTCCTCAGCCTCCTCCTGGGCTCCTTCCACCAAAGCACCGCCTTCCTCCCCTCTTCTAACCTCCGCTTCTCCTCCTCCTCCTCCTCCTCTTCCTCGTACAATTCCTATCTCCAACCATTCATTTCCCTCCTCCCCTCCTACTCCTCCCCTTCTCCGTCCCTCCGTCCCTCGACCCGCCTCTACGCCTCGTCCCTCCCCCGCGACTACTACGAGCGCCTCGGTGTCACCCGCGCTGCCAAGCGCGAAGAAATCAAAAAAGCCTATAGAAAACTCGCATTGAAGTACCACCCCGACGTGTGTAAAGAAGAAGATGCTTCCGAGAAATTCAAGGAGGTAAAAGAGGCGTATGAGGCCCTGATTGATGATCAGAAGAGACAGATGTACGACCAATTTGGGGAGGCAGGGGTGAAACGAGGGGCCGGCGGAGGAGGAGGGTCTCCTTTCGGTGGCGCGGGCTTTGGAGGGGAGGTTGACTTGGGTGATATTTTTGAGACCTTTTTCGGGGGGCAGGGGGGAGGGAGGGGGGGAGGGAGGGGGGGGCCGGGGGCAGCGGGACCCGGGGCGAGGAGGAGGACAGCAGGGCCTCGGGCGGGGGATGATTTGCGGGTGGACTTGAGCATCCCGTTGAGGACGAGTGTGTTTGGGGGTCAGGAGAAGCTCCGAATCAACCACTTGGAGACATGTGGGACGTGCACGGTGAGGAGGGAAAGATGGATGGGGGGAGGGAGGGAAAGAGGGAGGGTGGGAAAGAGGGAGGGTGAGTGGGTGTGCCGATTGGATGTGGATGTGAATATGGTAGTTGGTGGGTGGGTCGATGTATTTCATGAGCTCAAATTAAGTAAAAGAAACATGGTAATGAGAAAAACCAAAAGAAATCTACGTGCTCACTCACCAATCTTATGTTTTCCTCTCCCGCTCTTTCTTCTACCTACCCACAGGGCTCGGGTGTCAAGCCCGGGAGCAAGGTAAACACGTGTAAGACCTGCCGTGGCAGCGGCGTAGTTACCCAGGTGACTCGCACGCCTCTAGGGAACTTCCAGACCCAGAGTGTGTGTCCGGAATGCGGGGGGGCTGGCCAGGTGGTTGAAGAGTACTGTGGTACCTGCTCGGGGCAAGGACGATTGGAGAAGACAAAGCAGATTAAGGTTGACATACCAGCGGGGGTGAATGACGGGCAGAAGCTGCGCGTGAAGGGGGAGGGGGACGCGGGGGCCAAGGGGGGGGAGAATGGGGACCTGTATATCTTCATCGGGGTAGAGAAAGACCCGGTGTTTAGGAGGGACGGGACGGACATTTATTCGGACATAAAAGTCAGTTACATCGATGCCATTCTGGGGACCAAAGTGAAGGTGGGCGTGATTGACGGGGATGCGGAGATTGCAATCAAGGAAGGGACGCAGGCCGGGGCGGTGTTGAGATTGAAGGGGCGGGGGGGGCCTAAGTTGATGAGCGGCGAGGGGGGGGCACGGGGGGATCATTACTTCACGGTGGGCGTTGAGATCCCCACGACCTTGTCGGAGGAAGAGAGGGAGCTGGTGGAGGGTTTGAGGAAGGAGAGAAAGGAGAAGGCTAAGGGGGACGGGGAGGGGAAGGGAGGCTTCTTCAATTTCATATGATGAGGGGGGAGGAGGGAGAGGGGAGGGGGGGGAGGAGAAACTAGGATGTGGTTTGAAAAGGACGAATGACGATAAATATGTGATGAGGACGACTTTGAGGAGGAGGAGGAAGAGATGGAGGTCCAAAGGGACAGAACGGGAGAGTACAAGAAAACAGGGGAGGGGTTGAGGGAGGGGATTAGAGGGCCACAGGCGTGGATTGAGTCGGGAAAGCAATGAAAGTTAAAAAAAACACGTGATCTGAATCAACAACCAATTAATCTAGGGTTGCGGCCTTTTGCGGCGTAATTTCCTATCCTTTCTATGCTGTCTTTCTCTTCATGCTTTCCTCCATCAAGTTACACCCACCTATACAAATTCAACCATGTACTCCCTTATCGCCTCCCATGCCGCCCCCGCCCTTTCTCCCTCCCTTCCTCGCTCCCCTTGACGGGGGCGAGGGGGTGGTCGAGAAAGGCAGACACTTGCCGGACAACCGCCCGCTCTACCCGCCGAGCGAACCTGGCCAGGAAGGGAGGGAGGGGGGGAGGGAGGGTCAGATAAACGTAGATGGTAATTCCCTCCTGATGTTTGTTTCGCCGGTCACACACTCCCTTCTTCCCTCCCCCCCTCTCCTCCCCCCTCCCTCCTTGCTTCTGGACTGACCAAAAGACAGGCGCCCGTCCCAAAGGCAGAGGCCCCTCTTCTCCATCCACCCCCACCCCTCCTCCCTCCCTCCCTCCCATTGACGACACGAGAAAAGGACGATTGCTTTGCAAGGCGAGAAGAATGTACTGTTGAGATAATAGAAGTCAGGGGGAAAGGAAGGGAGAGAAAGAGCGCGAAGAGGAGTGAGCTCGCAATGGTATATACATGTAATTTTGACTCGCCGCCCTTTCCTCCTCTTTCCTTCCCTCCTTTCCCCCCTTCTTCATTCCTTCCCTCCCTCACCCTCTCTCTTACTAGTATCGGATGATATTCACACACAAGACACTGGCCATTGAGAAGGAGAAAATGGCAGAATACCACTCCCTCCCTTCCTTCCTCCCTCCCTCCTTCCCTTCCTTCCTCCCTCCCTTCATCCCTCCCTTCCTCCCTGCCTCCCTCCCTCCCACCCCCCCTCCCAACCCTCGGAAACACCCCGGCATACGCCCCCGTGCCCACAAAAAAAGGCGTCCAGAAGGAGAGCCGGGCGGGCAGG
>Ga0160419_100749_pt1 | contig 17870 bp, 13 predicted proteins | sample CelAP2metagpilot_2_FD_108196 | JGI IMG/M metagenome (GOLD analysis project Ga0160419, IMG submission 108196) | Phycosphere-associated microbial communities from Cellana algal ponds in Kailua-Kona, Hawaii, USA - Cellana AP2-4-25 metagenome pilot ... | reverse complement strand
TGTGTGATGAGCGGAGGTTTGTTCTGTATCTGGGGGGATCGCGCGGGTGTGCCGGCGTCCCCCCCGCGGGGGGCGAGATGTGGTGGGGGGGGGGGTGGGGGGGGGGGGGGGGGGGTGGGGGGGGGGGGGGGGGGGAGATTGAATGCACAGGGGAGGGCATTAGGTCGACCAAAAGAAAGCACAAAGGCGATGGTAAGATATACTTACTTACCCAAGCGCGGGGAATGGCAAACGTTTCCATTAAAAGAACCCTCGTCGAAACCCCCACCTAACCCTCCCTCCTCCCCTCCAATGCACGTACTTCCAACAGCCATCTCGATCACCATTTTATCCATGAGGTACCCATCCATCAGCAACCGGTCCCGAAAGATGCCCATGCCCAATAGGCTGGAAACGACTCCACCCTTCTTCTCCAGCTCCAGATACCGCTGAAGCAAGCCCGAGGTCATGGATCCACCCACCAACGCCTTTTGTGTCGATGCGGGCAAGTCCGTGAATTGCCTTCCCGCCCTGGCAAGCAATTCTGTCACATCCCTGGGCAATTCTACGCCGTGGTCGCCCTCGCCGTCGTCCCCGCTGCCTTCCTTTGACCAGCCAAATGATCCCCCGCCTGCTCCCCCATTACCCCCGCCGCCGCCACCACCGCCGTTACCCGTTCCACCTGGAACGTAAGATGAATATAAGCACCAGCAAGTGCGTGTTTGATTCAAATAACACATTCATTCCCCCAACATTATTTTTGCATTGAGCATATACGTACCCCCTACAACGATGCCTCCCCACCCGACGGGCCGCTCTCGTCGAACACTAGGTAATGACGACGAGGAGGGCTTCCGTCTTCCTTGTCCCCAGGGTCCACTCTGTCAGGCACCAGAGAAGAAATGAGTGAGAAATCTGAGAGCCTTGGGATGCTAGTATCTGGCCTAGGGGATGGGCTACACATGCGTACCTTGAGCGAGGAGGACGAAACAATCGATAACGACAAGGGTGTGAAGGCCTGGACCCAACCCAGACCGCACACACAAGCTAATGCCAGGGCCAACAGCCTGTGCATTGCGATGTTATTCAATTTTCCACCTGTTGTATGTATGCACGGACAAGAAAGGATAGCTTAGGGATGAAAAGGACGAGCAATGGCCCGCGCCCAGGAGGAGTCTACAGCGAGCAAGTTGACTTGCAGACGTACTCACGTCAATATCTACACCTACGTTGTTGACCTACACCTACCACACAGGCAGAAACACATACCAAACATCCCTGTATAAAGCTGTCACAACCTACGGCTGGAAATGCGCGGCGTCCGAATTCTCTTGGTACGTTGAGGGGGAGGGGAGAGGGGCGCTATTATGGAATAGCCAGCTTTGCACCCTTTCATCATCACAAAATCGCCCCCAAACATTAGCACAGGCCATGGACTCTAAGCCGAGACGCGAACAGAAACGCACCCATGCTTTGTCAAGGCATCGGTTCCATGCGACCACTTGAAAGACAATCATCTGCTATCCATCGACACCACATTTCCCAAAGAGGTTTTACTGTCGGTCCTGGCAGAGACAACAAAAAGGGGACCTACCTCCATTCCCATGCCGTGGACAAGGCCGAGGATGACGAGTGCACGATTCGGCAGCCGAGCATGGAGACTGAAAAGGACGTGGGACTGGCCCTGCGCGAGGTACAGCAGCTTTATCAGCAGGGGCAGTACAGTGAAGCCTTGCAAGTCTCCTTGGGCATGCGAGACTGGCTGGAACGAGAGCTGGGGGAAGATCACCCCGTTTATGCTTCGTGCTTGAACAACATTGCTTTGATGTATAAAATGACGAATGAATTGGAGGACGCGGTACATTATTACGCGATGGCCCTTGACAAATACAAACGCACCGTCGGGACCGCCCACCGGTCGTACGCTGCCACACTCAACAACTTGGGATTGGTCTTCTTGCTGCAAGCACAGCAAGCCGAGGCTAGCGGCGGAAAAAAGCTTCATGCAATGGCATCCTTGGAAAGCGCAGAAGCAACGCTGCGGGAAGCCCTGACCATTCGTACGCAGGTCTTGGAGGAGGACGATCCGGCGTTGCTAAGCACGAGGAGTAACCTGGCGTCGGTCTTGCAGCGTACGGGCCGCGGAGCGGAGGCGGAGGAGATGTTGCGCACGACTTTGGTGTTGGTGTTAGAACGGACGCGGGGTAAGAAGGAGTCCCCCGAAGTGGCGACTGCCATGAACAACCTTGGGTATTTGCTCAAGGCGGAGGGGCGGTGGGAAGAGGCTCGGGTTTTTTATAAGGATGCATTGCGCATTCGCCGGGCCATTTTCCTCCCTGATCACCCCCAAGTCATTGTTTCAATGAATAATTTGGCGGAGCTGTGTTTGATTATCCCGGGCTCAGAGGCCGAGGGCAAGGCGCTGCAGGAGGAGATTTTGGGGTTGCTGAGTGTAAATGAGAGTGGGCCTGGTGGTGGAGGGAATGGATATGATGGAAAGGAAACTCGGCAAAAGTAATTCAATTGACAGAACTAGTTTTCCCACATGAAGGACGGTGTTTAGGGTGTTGGTCTCCTTTCATTAAAATATGGGGCTAGAGAGTGCGGGAAGTTTTGTCATATATAACTACCCAGGCCGGCGAGCCCGACTGATTTCTTTGAGAAAAAGATGAGGAGAAAGAGATTTCGGATATGTGAGCATCGATGTTTTTTCTTTTGTTACACAGATTGCATATCAAGTATTGCTTATTCAGAGAAAGAGGGAGGAGAGGAGCAGGCCGGGGAGGTTGAGGGGACTTCCCCCTCCACCCCCCTCCGACAGACGAGCAGATGGGCATTCACACGCGCATCTGAACTCTATCCAAAGCTATCATACTCCGATCGACTAAAGGCTTGATCATGGTGTTCATCGATATCTTGGAAAAAGCAACTGGGCTTCACGGTGCCTCGCCCACACTCCATGGAAATGTTGAGCGATTGGGTTCACGTACCTGCACGCCTTACGTACACAGGCGCGTCTCATGGGCAAGGAAGCGACGATTATGCCGCTGCGGATGTGAAGGAAGCAACGCCCCCGCGTCTCCATCTTCACTAATACACTCTGCAAGCAGACTACCCTCTCCCTCCTCCCTCATCCCCTTCCTCCTCCATCCCTAAAGCATGACCGATGTCGTCGCCGAGGCCCTGGCGGGGCTTGGCTTAAAATTACGGCGTGATTGGTTGGAAGAATGCCTCCACAATATCCCACCGCCTGCTGGTGGCCGCGGTGGCAATGACGATCAAACGCTGGGCTACGTGTACGATCGCTTTTTGCACTCTGACTTACGTGTATCAGGTGCCGGCTGCTTCCCGTCTAATCTGGCCACGGTAAGGGACGAGCACCTTCGAGGCCCGATGATCGTGCAGATGGATGCTCTCAAGAATATTGCCTCCTCAGCGATGGATCAAAAGGAAGGCAAAGGGGGCCGGATGCTTCTTTTGGCCCTGTCCGATGGGGTCCAGCTCGCAGTAGGGTTGGAATACAGACACATCGCTGCGTTTCAAATGAAGCCACCACCACCCATGGGCCTCAAAATTGCTTTACGTAATGTGAGAGTAAAGGAAGGCATGCTGCTCCTGACCCGCGAAACGGTGCAAATTTTGGGGGGTGACAATGGCAAACCTCCTCTGCCGGAGGTTGAGGCTCCGGGCTCTGAAGAAAAGGCCCGATTAAAGGCAGCGGGCCGCATATTATCTGTCCGTTCACCTCCTTTGCCTTTGCATCGGCGAGGGCGGGTGCAGCAGCAACAGCAGCAGCAGCAGCAGCAGCAGCAGCAGCAGCCGCTGCCTCCATCACTAATAAACAGCGGTGAGGTAGGAGGAAGGATAGGTCGTGGGGGAGAAAGAGAAGGAGGAGGAGGGAGGAGAGGAAGAGGAGGAGAAGAAGAAGGAGAAGAAGATCTTGCTCCTGAGAAATCAGGGTGGGCTCAGTTTGATGATGATGATATAGACTGGGGAGCGCTCGACGTTCCGACAGGGGGCTCCAAGCCCCCCTCCGCTTCTCCCTCCACCTCTACTACCATTGCTGGATTATTGCAACAGCAGCAGCAGCAGTGTACCTCTCCATCTAGGGCAGGAGAGCCAGCTGTCATCAATACCCTTGAAGATGAGGAGGGGGAGGAAGGGGAGGGGTGGAACAAGGGAGGGAGGAAAAGGAAAACGACGATCACGGCTGCTACCAAAGTATCCGCAGTGGCAGCCGCTGCTCCTGCGAGCATCACAGCCACTGACGCCACCTCCAATCCCACGAAGCGCGCCCGGCCTTCGGTGAAAGACAAGGAGCAGGATGATGGGGAGGGAGTGTCCCCGACTTCCCCCCCTCCCTTCTCTTCTGCCTCCACGCAAGACGGTCCGCTCACGAACTCCCAACCCCTCCCTCCGTTGATCGATGTACGCGATTCTTCCCTTGAAGGACCCTATGTCTTTCTGTCGCTTTCGGAGGCATGTACTCGTTTCCCCGGGCAGGAGGTACGTGTGAAGGGCGTGGTGGTTGCCTTGTCCAGCATGAAGACGACAAAAAAATATGGGGCGAGACTAACGGTAATGATCAATAGTGGAGGAGGAGGAGGGAGGGAAGGAGGAGGGGAGGACGTTCAGGTGAAGTTGGGGGATAGTTTGGTGACTGACATTCTTGGAATGACGCCGATGGCATTTCGGGCGTTGTTGGAAAGGGATAGACAGGCGGCAGGGGTGGTGATGGGAAGGATAAGTCCTCGCTTGGCCACACTTGAGGGGGTATTTGGTTTGCGGCTGCCTCGTGCTGGTGCTGATAGAGGAGGAGGAGAAATAAGAGGAGGAGGAGGAGGAGGAGAGGGGGTTCAGTTGCTTCCGGTATTGACATCGTGCACTCCTCCGACCTTGGAAGATTATCGATCGCTGTTGAAGGTGTGTCAGCAGGCTTTACCGAGTGCTGGTAGATGTGGTAGCAGCAGCAGCAGCAGTAGTAGTAGTAGTAGTAATAGTAATAGTAGTAGTAGTAGTAGTAATAGTAATACTAATAGTAGCAGCAGTAGTAGTAGTAGTAGTAGCAGTAGTAGTAGCAGCAGTAGTAGCAGCAGTAGTAGCAGCAGCAGTAGTAGTGTGGTTGCTGATGCTCTTGGTGCGGCCGGTGTTGGAAGAGGCATGACGTCCTCTTCCTGGACGTGGGAAGGGAAGGTGATAAGGGTGGAGGGATTGGAGAAACAGGGCGAGGAACGGAATGGAGATGAGGAGGAGGAGGATCAGGGACCTAAGAGGCGGCGAACTGCTGCTGCTGCGTTGCCTAGCAGCTTTGCCAACGGCAGCACCAGCAGCAGCAGCAGCAGCAGCAATAGTGCAGCAAAGGCTCGCAAGCAGGAAATCGTTGAGCTACTGGATTAAGATGGTTCGAGTGAGAAGGGCAACGGCGGCAGCAGCGACGAGAACTAAAATAGAAGGAATAAGAGGAATGAAGGACAACAACAATAAGAAAATAGCGTGGCTGGATGAGGTGGAGAAATGGATGAGTGGTTGAATGAAAAACAAAAATGTGCATGACAGCAGCAGTGATGGGAACTATAAAATCGTCATATACCACGCGAGGCGTCACGTGTGAATGACCCACAAAACAGCAAACAAAGTAGCGAACCAAAAGACAAACGAAAAAAAGAAAACCACTGATCGATACACTTTTCTTTCGGCTTTTCCCCCGACTTTCTCTCTTGTTTTCTTTATATCAGAGACCATGCGTACACACATAATTACATCCCTACATACACACCCATCACCGACACCAACACCACTTTCTATTTCCTTTCTTCTCTCTCGTAAACAAGCATCACCTCAACGCCGACGCCGCCTCCTCCTCCTCCTCCTCCTCCTCCTCCCCTCCTCCCTGCCCCACGCACATTCTGCCTAGAACGGGCTCAACCGTAGCTGCTGCTGTTGTTGTTTCTGCTGCTGCTGCTGCCACCGCCCCCTTCTCTTTCTTTTCCATCCCCTTCACTTTCACTCCCTGTTCCTTCCTCTCCTTCCTCAAGACTGCCGCAGCAGCCGCAGCCGCCGCTGCCCTCCTTTCACTCCTCGTGCCACTGAAGTCCTCCGGCTGCGGCATCTTTTTTGGTGCATTCTCCGCCCAACAGGCGCACACATACTCAATTAACCTCCTTAGAAAGAACTCCCGTCTCACCACACTGCCTAACGGTAATTGCTGCACGCGCATCTGCAACGACAACTCGAATTTCTCCCCTTTAGACATGCCTCTCCTCCATTCCTCCTCGAAATTAACCCTTGTCCCGAGCCTACTGTAGTACTCTACCAACGCCTTGACTGTCTCCATCATTGTTCTCAGTCCCAGCAGGTCTCCCCCTTCCTCCCCCCCATCCTCGCCCTCGGGCAAAGGGCCGCCTAAGAAGGTTTGTTCGAGAGAGGCCCAAAGCTCGGAGGAGGGAGGGAGGGACCGACAGTGCTTTTCTTTGACCGCAAGAAAGATGGAAGAAGACGGAGCTTTGGATTGCTTCGAAGGACTGCTCCCGCTGCTTGTAGTGTGTGTGAGAGCAGGAGCGGAGGAAGAGGGGAGGGAGGGGGAGGAGGGATGAAGATGGTGTGCATATTTGTCCGAATCGAGAAGATGCGTGCTGTTTTTGCTCGTCTTGCTTTCCGGGGCCTGTTTTGGTCCCTGCTGCGAGGAGGTCGCGGAGACAATGGATGAGGAAGAGGAAGGAGGAGAAGGAGGAAGCGGCGGTCCAGTGCCCCCTTGAAAAGATTCCTGCCCCTCCCCCCCCCTTCTGCTGCTGACGCTGCTTTGGCATCGGATATCTTGTGAGCCCTTCTCTTCCACTACCTGTTTGTCCTTTGGTGGTGGTGGTGGTGGTGGTGCTGCTGCTGCTGCTGCTGCTGCTGCTGGAGGGTTTGTTTCACTTGTGGTCGTAGAACAAGGAAGAGGCATAGTAGGAAGAGCTGCAGCCAACAAGCTCATCATACTCAACGCAGCATCTGCTTCCTGCTGCTGCTGTTGTTGCTGTTGTTGTTGTTGTTGTTGCTGCTGCTGCTGTGGGCTCCTTGCGCGTGCCATCGCCACTGCTGCTGCTGCTTCCACCTCCTCCGATTGTCCCGCGCCCATACTATCTTTTCCATTCTGCTCCCCTTCCGAACAAGGGCAGGTGCGAGGGAAGAATCCCCGGGCATCCTCCGTCTTCCGGGCATGCATCACCTCAAGAGCCATCGGAAAGTTTACCGAATCATTGGCCCCACATCCCATCTTAATCCGCCTGACGTGAAAGTACCGAAACAGGCTGATGGGGTCGCGGCTCGCCTCGTCATACGTCCCCACTATCAGGCCCACAAAGGGCTCCACCCCCGTCTGCTCCTCCCGAAGCAACACCTGATAACTGTGCTGATTCTCGATATCGATCAAACTCGGCTCTGGTTGGAATGTTGGGTGCGAATGATACCAGCCCGTGACAGTCATGCGGTGCCGGTCAATCACCTCCCTGATCTCAATCTCGCTTCCCGGATCCATTTCCACATCCGTTGAGCCATCGTCACTCCGTGCAGTCGCCCGACATGGAAAGGGGGCCTGGACGTACAAGCACCTCTCCTCCTTGTTAAATCTACCGGCCAAAAAGCCGATAATTTCCGAGTCCGCGAGATGTGCATGCAAGTCACACAAAAACGGCACATCCGGGTGGACTTTCACCGTAAAGGGTTGCGCGGAATTGGCATGGTGACTGCTCGCCCGCCTTCCCCCCATCCCCTCCGTCGCCACGCCATACTCTTCACAAATCAACAGCGTGTGCGGCGGGAGTTTCCCTCCTTGGACCTCATGCAACCGATCGCTTACCCGCATTACCGATTTCCTCTCACTCTGTTTCCTCAATTGTCGTCCACCGCTCCCTCCCCCAGCACCTCCTTCCCTACCGCTATTTCCGGTCACAACTGCTGCTGCGGCCGTTGCCGTTGCTGTTGCTGCCTCACGCGCTGCTTCCTCGTCCGTGCGCCCGAGTCCTCTTCCATCTTGCTGTAACACAGGGTAAGCCCCAGTAGCCCAGATAGCGTATGTCTGCATCGCCCTATCTACTGCTGCCGGGTCCGTCTTCTTCCAAAATTTCAAAAAGGGATTTTCTTGAAACGAATCGTCAACCTCAGGGGAGGGGTCCGCAGCAAGAGGAAATCTTGGCGTGGCAGCAGTGCTGCTGCTTTTCCTGGGGGGGTTGAGCTTGGAGGGGGGAATGGAGTCAGCAAGGGGGGGCCGAGGCACTGTGCCCCCCAGAGCTGTCGCTCCTTCTCCGCCAGCATCGCTCTCGGTCTTTACCTTTCGGCTTTTGGAGGGGACTGAAGGGCGTTTCTTTTTTTTCGTTAGAGCCATCGGCGAGGCTGCTTCTGCTGCCCCTACGTAATCTCCTTCTCCCTCTCCTGCTGCTCTTCCTCCCCCATTCCCAAAGAGAAGAGGGACAGGTGAAGGATTTTGTCCTTCGGCTACCGTGAGAGGAGCTGTATGAGGTACAGAAACGGAGGCAGCAGCAGTATCATACAAGACTCCTTCCCTAGCTGCCATCATGGACGCTACTACAGCAGCAGCAGCATCTTCTTCTTTTCTTCCTCTCCCTTGTGCCTGCTGCTGCATATGCTGCTGCTGCTGGTGGTGGTGGTAGTAATTTTGCTGAAGCTGCTTCTGCTGCTTCTGCTGCTTCTTCCCTTTTCCCCCCTTTTTCCCTTGTCTCCCTTTCTTCTCCCTGGGTGGGAGGGAGGCCGCAAGGATGGACAAGGCTTCCTGGGCCCCTGCCCGCTTCCGCGCCTTCTCCTGTTCCTTTTCCTTGAGCTTCCGATCCACGAATTCGGTCATCGTTTCGGATGATCCTCCCTCCCCTCCCTCCCCTTCCTCCCTCACCCGCACATGGGCCCACCCTTTTTTTTCTCGTTTGTTGAGCTTGAGGCCTCTCTTGGCTTCGAGAACGTCTTCCACGCTATCGTACACCTTCCCGTCCAGGAGCAGCTGTCCATCTGTGATCACCACGGCCGCCTCTTCCTCCTCTCCTTTTTCTTGAGCTGCTGCCTCAGCAGAGTGAGCGACAGACTCTTCTCCATTCACGGGCATCGCTACTAATGGCGCTGCAATTGCTGTCGATGCCGTTGCTGCCGTTGCTGCCGTTGCTGTTATTGTTGTTACTGTTGCTGTTGTAATGCGTGGTGGGAGGATGATACGCGTTCCCGCCAAAAGGAGCCCTTCGTCCACCATCTTCTCCAATGTCGTTTCCTTGAACGAGGGTGAGGCGGCCGAGGACCTCCTACGATGGTGCATAGATAAGTCGTACCCCCCCTCAATCGCTTCCTCTTTTTGTTCCGGGGCCAGAAGCGAGCCGGGAAGAGGGCTGGAAGCACGGAGGCGTACCTCGAGCCGCGTGTTGAAGGTGAGCTTGGGGTTGAGGACGTGGGCGAGTTTGTGCAGTCCTTCTTCGATTTTGGTTGTGGTTGTAGTGGAGGGAGAGGCAAGGTGAGTGGGCATGGCAATGGCCATGCTAGCTGCAGTCGCAGCAGCAGCAGCTGCAGCTGCTACTGCACCTGTGGATGTGGCATAGGGAGGCAGTAATGCTGTCATAGGAGGCTTCTTCTTCTTGCTGCTGCTGTTGCCGCTGCTGCTCCTGTTGCTTTCGGTCGCTGTCAACACGGGTGCTGTTATTAATTCTCGCATGTCGGTCGTCGTCGGAAGGGGAGGAACTGCGGCGGCACCAAATGGTGGCTGGTAAGAACCAGAGCTGGAAGGAGGAAGATTTCGTTTGCTCCCACCACCGCCATTATTATTGCTTTTCTTCTTGGACAACGCTTGCTGCTGCTGCTGCTGCTGCTGCTGTTGCCCCGGCGGCATTGCAGGATAACCCGAGGCAATCCTGTCAGATACCGTGGCGGACGGTAGATGGACAAGTTGTAGAGGGGGGGAGGACGGAAGTGGAGAGTGCAAGGTGTTAGCCGTTGATATTCCGATCTTGGCCTTCTTTTTGGATTTAGAGTGGGGCTCAACGGCTGGTGGGATTGGGGCGGATTTTGGGGGTTGGCCGGTGAGAGCAGCAGATGCTGTTGTTCCCCTTCCTCCTCCTCCTCCTCCCCCTCCTCCTCCTCCTCCTCCCACTCCTCCTCCTCCTGCTCCTGCTCCTGCTCCTGCTCCTGCAGCAGCGGGAGGTTCCTTTCGCTTCTTCATCGGGGCCTTCGTCTTCTGAGGAGGGGCAGCGGCATATTTGGCGGAGGTCGAGGCGGAGGTCGCCAAAGGAGCAGCAGCTGTGGCAGCAGCAGCAGCAGCAGCGGCGGCGTCAGGGGTGGGGACAGCCGGCCCTTCATGCACACACACAGCAATGTCCTCTCCGCTATGAATCTGCATGCCCAGCATGCTTTCAATGGCCAAACGCAGGCCTTGCTTCTGCTTGGAGTTCTTGCAGCTCTTGAGAGCATCGGCCTCCGATACGTCGTGAACAGATTTCACGGCAGTTTTCGGGACCATGCTAAACGTCCAATGCTCGATGAAGTACACAAGGACCTGCCCCGGCTTGGGATTCAGCTTCTTGACACGCCCCGCAAATTCTGGAGGGATCTCCTCCCAATGATTGTAGACCACGCAAGGCCAGAGAGGGTGGCCCGGCACACGCGCATAGGCGAAGCATCCCGATTCGAGCTCGACATCCTTGTATTCCACCGGCATGGCTGCCTGGGTGCTTGCGGCTGCTTAAGCACGAGTTGGAGAAGAATATTGATTTAATGGTGCACTGAGCAGGAGGTCTCTGTTTTATGCGGAAGACGGAAATGGTGGGTGACTGATGCTTTGGAGGAGGCGGAATGGGAGTAGGGGCCGGCCGCAGAGCAATTAAGAAGCAGCAAGCACAATTAGGAGACGGGGTATTGTGATGCAAGATGCAAAGAGAGCCGATTGAATTGTGTGGTAGAGGTAGCGTGGTGGTTATTGTCTTCTGAAGGGCGAAAGCGCAACGCCTAGATGATTTTTGGTCCTCCATGTTGCCATGCCAATACTTCCTCTCTCGCTCGCCGCTCCAGGAGCCGCCTGCCACGTTCCTTCTTTACCACACGCGACCACGCTCTCACCCTATATACAAGCCACCAAATCCACAGTCACCTTTCTTATAACAAGCCATTTGCTCATACCCACCGGCTGCCTTGTTCTCCCAGTCCCTTTTGGTCTTTACAGGCTTCAAAGCCGCTAGCACCACCGCGTCCCTCTCGAGCTGCAGTTGAGGGAGGCTCACAAGCTCCAAACTGATACAAATGCCCAAGCCGCACACCGACACACCACTGCACCCTACCTGACTGTTCTACCTCTAAACTGCCTAAAAATACTTGCGCTCACACATACAATAGGTATATACTGCCCGAATGGCGCCCGAGAAGTCCCCCATGGATGTAGAGCACGTAGGTCCGGAGCAGTCCGAAGGCATCACTTCCCCTCCCCGCCCCAACCTCAGGGGCAGCACTGACGGCAGCTCCCATCCGCTCTCGGCAAGCTTCACCTCGGCCTTGCCATCGGTTGCCCACCCTGACGTGTTTGCTGAAATGCAGGCCAAGATTGTCGAGTTGGCCTCTGAGGACAATGTGTCGCCTTACAACGAGGAAGACATGTTGAACCGGGTGCTGGTCGCGCGGAACCTACACGTTGCCGAGGCCTTTCACATGTGGCAGAACATCGTCGCATGGCGGAAGCAGTACCAGCCCGAGTTCCTGTCGGAGGAAGAGGCGGCGCCCTACTTGAAACTTGGTGTGATTTCCACATGTGGACCTGACGTGAATGGTCGCCCGTGCATTTACGCCTTGAACCGTAATCATATAATTGACGCAGAGCACCACGATAGGAATCTGAGGACGATTGTAAACGTCCTTGAGAAGACAACGGTGGAGTCCTCGAAGATTGCCGATGGATTTATTGCCGTTATCATTGACCAGGAAGGGGTCGGAAGGAAGAACATGGACACCCACCTGTTTATTGGCAAGCCTGGCCTGGTGCAGGTGCTGCAAGAGTATTATCCTGAACGTTTAGGCTCGTGCTATATAATCCATACATCATGGATTTTTCGATTGATGTGGGCGATAATCTCACCCTTTTTAGACGATAAAACAAGGAAGAAGGTGCATGTCCTGCCGCACACGGAGGACTTGCTTCAGTACTTTTCCTTAGACAGGCTTCCGGCCGATTTGCAGGCGAAGATGAATGCAGCAGCGGCGAAGGCGAAGAAGTAGGAGTGAAAGAGGAGGGGGGGGGGCGGGAGGAGCAGGTAGTCGTCTCCGACAGTATCAATAAGGGAGAGGAGAGAGGAGCTTTCATCCCTTGCTCTTTCTCCCTCTCTTGTCTATATGTGCATGATTTCAATTGTCTGTAATGTGGCAATATGGAATACTTTCTGTGGCTTTTTTACGTGTTGCATAGTTGGGGCCGTGACGCTCGAAGACGGCGGTGGAATAACATAAGCAGATTGGGCTTGGAAGGCGACGCACCAGCAGTAAATAAAGCAGATGAGTCTTGGAAGGCGACGCACCAGCAGTCAGAATGTTAAGAGAATTGGATGGACGAGTGGGACAAGGCAGGGGATATGGATGGACCTTTAAAAATTGGAAATCTGGTGATTTTTTTCTCGTGCTTGTCGTGAAACTGACACGGGGGGCAAGGAGGTGCAGAGACTAGCCAGGGACCAACAGCTTTTGAGAAAAATAAGGACTTAATGTACAGACCCGTGTATGACGTAGTGAGGATGGTACTTACCGGAGGCAAACAATTAAATTATCGTTTTGTTGTAAATCTCGGTGTCATCAGGTTGGGGAGGTTGTTGCTTTGATTTACGGCTTATAAATTGACAGCCATGTTACAGGCGTGATGAGAACCGCACAATCATAATTATCACTATGACGAGGCTGCGAGCGAGCGAGGACGGTGCCTGCCGTGGTCGTATTATCGAAGGGGAGCTGCCTGGCCTGCATCGACACATCGACCTCCTCCTCCGTCTCCTCGACGACTTTGTAGGCATTGGCGGTGAGATAAACGGCCATGCGGCTCGAGGCGTGGTACTGGAAGGTCCCTCGGGGTCAGGCAAGACGGCATTGGCCAAGGCAGTGGGCAAGTATGGTGGGTTGCCCTTTCACTACTTCTCCTGCCCCAGCTTCTTTGGTCCCGACCGAGGGGATGCGGAGAGGTGCGTGCTGGGAGCCTTTCAAGCGTGTGCGGACAAGACGGCCGCGGACGATTGTGGAGGTTGCCTGCTCATTTTAGACGAGGTGGAGAGTATTGGCAAGGTGCGTCTGGAAGTTATAGTGGGAAGTCGGTTGCGTGCACGGTTCGCCCCATCTCACCACCCCTCCTCTCTACGCTTTCATACTCCAAAATAGGACCGCAACCGCGCACGCGTCGTGACGGACCTAGGGGTATTGGCCATGCTTCTTGAGTGCTTCCATCGGCCCGCATTTGCTTGTGTGTTTATCGTAGGCATCGCGGGGGATGCCTCGGTCCTTGACCCCAGCCTCCTGCAACCTGGTCGACTGGAAGTCACTTTCAGCCTAATCGCACCCACACTGCAGCAGCGTCAAGCCATACTCCAAAATCTACTTCACAGACTGGGCACAACACTTAAAGTGAAAGGCAAGGGAGACAATGTTTCGCGGCAGCATCTGCTCGAGAGTCTCACACGTGGAACTCGGGGCTTTAGTAGCGCGGACCTCTCCCGCCTCTGCACCGAAGCCTTGGCCTCCGCCCACAGCCGTAGCAACCTAACTACCGATACTCTAAGTATTCAAGAAGAAGACTGGGAATCTGCATTGGAGAGCGCACGTCCAATTGACATTCCTTGGTCTTCGCCTTCAGGGGCCCAATTATCCGACCTGGCAGGGATGGACGACATCATTCGCACCCTCTCGGAAGCTGTTCTCCTTCCTCTCTCCCGCCCCGATACTCTCGCAGCCATGGGTGTACCTCGCGCGTCGTTTGGCGTGCTGTTACATGGGCCCTCAGGCACGGGGAAGAGCTCCTTGGGCCGAGCACTGGCGACGGCGGCGAGGCCCTATGCGAGTTTCTTGGCCGTCGAGTGCCCTGAGTTGGTTAACAAGGTGGTGGGAGAGTCCGAGAGGGCGGTGGCCCGATTATTTCAAACAGCCAGACAAGTGGCGCCATGTATTTTATTTTTGGACCACGTGGAAGCGATAGCGGGCAAGAGGGGATTTGATTCGTCGACGGAGCAGACGATGGATCGGTTGCTTAGCACTTTGTTGGTAGAGATGGATGGGCTTGGAAGTGGAGGTGAAGGAGAAGGAGGAGGGAATCAGCTTATTGTCGTAGTGGCAGTGACGAATCATTTCTCCATTCTGGATGACGCGATCCTGAGACCGGGGCGGCTGGGGTTGCATATGGAGATAGGGTTGCCTGATGTGGAAGGACGGACGGCTATTTACTCGCATCATCTTGCACGACTGCCTTTGTGCTTTGATGAGGCTGATGGGGTAGAAAGCAAGGACTTTGCGTCTTTGTCTAGCTTGGCATCACACATGGCGAGAATGAGCGAGGGGTTATCGGGCGCGGATATACAGGGGGTCTGTCAAGAGGCGGCCTTGCTGGGCTTGCGGGAGGATTTGAATCGGAAGCATTTGCTGCCTAGGCACATCTTGCGGGCATTGGCGGTGCTACGAGGGGGCTGACTAAGTCTTAAAAATAACAAAGAAATTATTAGATGAGTCGATTGAATTATCCAGGCGCTTTGTTATGCTTTGCTGCTAAGGAATGGAAGGAAGATAGGGTCTTGGAAAAACGGTACGTTAAACACCACCGTTACCAGGATGACAGAAAAAAGTGATGATGACCATGATGCTGCCCGCTGCTCATGGGCATGCTCGTCCACCTAACAAGCACGCACCTCAGTCGCTGTTTTGCCCACTTAACATTCACGCGCAGCTTCATCACAGCCAAATGTACGTCCTTGTGGCCATGGGCCTGCGTGGCTGCTCACCAAATCGGTCTTCGCGAGTCGCTGAGACGAAAGAGAACGAGAGCGCTGAGGGTGTTCGTGCAGGGAGTGGTTTGCCTTGCCTCCCTGAGTCGACAAGGCCCACTACACTCCCACAACCATCACAACTCGGTCGAGGGCACGTGAACTCATTGTACCTTTGCTTCTGACAACTGACTTATCCTCTTTCTACTCCTTCCCGAGGCTCAAACACAGAACAAGGCCCAGCCCTAGTCGTTTGTTTGTGGGTCTCTCGCGTCTAGTCGCTTGTTGCTTGCCCGCCGCATCCTGCCAGCTAGTCCGGCCTTCACCACCCACACGAGGACAGCATCATGGTATGTTTCACAATTTAGAGGCGGACGAGGGCTACTGTTTATCGGGTCCGTTTCTGTACGCCTTTGAAGCGTTGCAATAGCATTCCCGTCATTGACCTCGATGCTTCGGATAACACCCCTTCCCCTCCCCTCACAGGTGGTGCTTTCCGGTGCAATCTGCACCAAAAATGGCAAGGCACTGCTTTCCCGACAATTTGTGGAGATGAGCCGCATCCGCATCGAGGGATTGTTGGCCGCCTTCCCCAAGCTGCTGGGCTCGGGGGAAGAGAAGCAGCACACTTTTATCGAGACCGAGACTGTCCGCTACGTCTACCAGCCTATCGAAAACCTTTTCCTGCTCCTAATAACCAACAAGGCCTCCAACATCGTCGAAGACTTAGAGACCCTCCGTCTGTTGTCCAAGATTGTCCCCGAGGTGGCGGGGGGCGTATCCGAAGAACGGGTTAGCGACAAGTGCTTCGAGCTCGTCTTCGCCTTTGACGAGGTCCTAACGACGGGCGGATACCGCGAAAACGTATCCCTGCAACAAATTAAGACTAACATGGAGATGGACTCGCATGAGGAAAAACTTGCATTGATGATCAAGCAGAGCAAGATGGACTCAGCCAAGGACCAGGCCGCTCGTCAGGCCAAGGCCATCCGGGAACGTCAACGCGAGCTGGCCCGTGACCGGCTGGGGGGGGCCCGAGGTGGCGCGGGGGGGGCTTACCAGGGCATTGGCGGCGGCGATGGTGGTGGTGATTACATGGGTAGGGACGGCGTAGGAGGGTTTGGAGGGGTGCCGGGGGGAGGGTTCGGGGCTTCGACCGGTGTGTCGTCGTCCTCGTATATGCCCGGCACGGTGGACAGCAACTCGGCGTCCATATTGGAAACGGCCCCGACAAAGATTGCGAGCAAGGGGATGAAGCTTGGGGCGCCGAGCAAGGCCTCGACGATGCTTGACTCGCTTGTACAGGAGGATAATTTGAGTCATATTGCTACTACCACTGCGATTGCCCCCACTAGCACAAGGGGAGGGGCAGGTGGGGAGGCTGCGGTTCCAGCCCCTGTCATCCAGCACCAGCCCATTCAGTTGGTAGTGGAAGAGAAGATCATCGCGCACCTGACGCGGGATGGGGCGGTGGATGCCTTTGAAGTTAAGGGGTCCTTGACGCTAACAGCGACCACCGAGGCGGCAGCTCGGTCGAAGGTGGTGCTCGGGGAGGGCGCGGGGGGAGGCATTGTGCCGGTGGGTTTGAATTTTCAGACCCACCCGAAGGTAAATAAGCAGGAGTATGACTCTAGCAAGGTTTTGGTGCTGAAAGATACGAATAAGGGCTTTCCTGTCGGGCGCCCTGTTGGGGTCCTCCGGTGGAGCTACTCGTCCACAGATGAGAGCATGGTGCCACTTACGCTCAACTGCTGGCCAGAAGAGGAAGGGCAGGGGAAGATGAACATTAGTATTGAATATCAGATGAATGGACAGAACCGGGAATTGCACGATGTGAATATTTCGATCCCCTTGGGGACGGCCGAGCCTCCGCAAGTGGCGGCGGTGGACGGTACTTTCAGGCATGACCCGCGGGAGCAGCGGCTGGTCTGGCACATGGATTTGGTCGATTCTTCCAACGCGAGTGGGGCGTTGGAATTTGTAGTGGCGGGGAGGGATGCAGGGGCTTTCTTTCCGATCATCGTCTCGTTTGCGAGTCAAATGCTGTATGCCGATGTGGCGGTGTCGGCAGTTACCGGATTGGAGAATGCCGCCCCAGTTCCCTACAGTCTGTCCAAGAGCCTGACGCCTGATTCGTACATCGTGGGCTAGAGGAGGGCCTGAAAAAGGGAGGGAAGGAGAGAGGCGGGTGTCCGCAGAAACGAAGGTGAAGAGGAGTCGAGAAGAGAGTAGAGAGATAAGATAGAGAAATGCATGAGAAGGAGAGAATGGACATGGTGGAGCGCACATCTTCCTCCTCTTCAGGGTATCCAAAATACAACCGAAAAGAATAAGGAGAGACAAGATTATCATCGACTAGGCAGGATCGGAGCAATGATTGAATCCTCGTTACCTTTTCTTTCTTTTCTTTTTAAATTATTTCATCGGCTGATAGGTCGCTTGCTTTTCCACCTCTATCTCTGGAAAGGCTACACGCTTTTGACGGTGAATGTTCTCCCTCCTGCTGTCTGACGAGAATTTTATTTCTTGATGTAAACGAGGGGCGGGCACGAACCAAACGACAGGACTTAGACTCAATCATTTGCTACTAGCTGTATCCCTTCCATATTACTTCCTATTTCCTACTGGTTGTTAAGTCTCTTTCGTTCAAAATCTCATTTTTAAGATATTGTCGTTGACCTTCTAGTTATTCTAGATGTTGCAAGGTATGTATAGCAGGTATGGTTACGCTGCACATCTGAATGCGGGGGTGAAGGAGAAGGGGGGTAAAAACACTTCACCCAAGAGGCTGCGGCTTAGTTACCGAGCTTATGGAGGAGGGTGGCGACGGGGTCCTCGCCACCGGTGAGGCTAGCGCCCACGACGGCTCCGAGCCACGAGACCATCGCCAAGCGGCCGTTGTTGAGCTCCTTGTTCTGGTAGGCCAGTGCCTCC
>Ga0160419_100748_pt1 | contig 17883 bp, 15 predicted proteins | sample CelAP2metagpilot_2_FD_108196 | JGI IMG/M metagenome (GOLD analysis project Ga0160419, IMG submission 108196) | Phycosphere-associated microbial communities from Cellana algal ponds in Kailua-Kona, Hawaii, USA - Cellana AP2-4-25 metagenome pilot ... | reverse complement strand
GTTTACTGGTCAGTTAATCAAATGGTATGTGGAAACTCCTGGAACCTACCATATCGAAGCCGAGGACCCCACCAACAATTGTGGGGTCACCGTGGGAACCGAAACCGTTGTGGTCAATGTATTGCAGAATCTAGGCAATCCGGTTTTAGGTGGCGGTCCCAGTATGAACGTAAGGTGCCAGGGCAGTGGTTCGGACAGTTTTTCGGTAACTGGCGGTTCAGCAGGTAATTCCTATAGCTGGAGCCTATCGGGTACCTATGGGAGTTCTACGATATCGGGGTCAGGTGCGAACGCTACGGTAAACTGGGCGAGTGGTTTAGGTTATGGCAATACCACCATCGTCTCCGTCACGGTGACCAGCCAGTGTGGAGAACAGACGACCCTTCAGAAATCCATAACGACCAACAGCGGTCCTTCGGTACAGTCCTTCAAGGAGGAGGGTCCGGTCCAGATTTGTAGCGGTTCGAAAGCTGAACTGTCGACTTATTCCGGTGACAGTGAAATAAATTATACATTGTATAGGGGCAGCACACCAGTGGGTGATGTACAACAATCGGAGTTTACTGGTCAGTTAATCAAATGGTATGTGGAAACTCCTGGAACCTACCATATCGAAGCCGAGGACCCCACCAACAATTGTGGGGTCACCGTGGGAACCGAAACCGTTGTGGTCAATTTAATTCAGCCTACCTCTTTGAAAATAACACCTTTGCAGAATATCTCAAATATCTGTGCAGGAATACCTATTACATTAACATCAAATGGTACTAACAATTTTTGGAGTACCGGAGAAACAGAAAATCAAATAGTAGTCACTCCGATTGCGGGAAGTGTAACCAGAATCGAGTTGACAGGTAATGAACCCAATTGTGGGCAACAGCAATCGATCTATATTGATATTACTCCCACATCACCAACTCTATGGTATGTGGATTCTGATGGTGATGGCTTCGGTGATATTGATGCCACACCAGAGTATGATTGTAATGAACGGGGAACTGGCTGGGCCGACAACAACGATGATTTATGTCCGGATGACCCTGGAATAGCAGGTAACTTTGGATGTCCAGCAGGATTTTTATTTGAAAACAGAAATTGGATTACGGCCAAATCCTATGATTTGAACGAAACCCTTAAATCCTCTTCTAAATCCTATTATAATGATTTGGGGAAATTAGAGCAAACACAGAGTTTAGATATTGAAACTGACCGTACTTGGGCTTCAACGGTGTTGTATGATTCCCATGGACGAACAGCCATTACAACCTTGAGCGCTCCCGTTGATTTACCGGGAACATTTCAATTTCAGTCTGATTTCATAAGAAACGACCAAGGGCTTACATACTCCTCTTCGGATTTTGGGGGTATTGGCAATGAACCCTCCAAAGTGGGAAGTAACTACGAGGGTACGCTTGGATGGTATTACAGCGATTTAAACAATGATACTTTCTTTACGGGCAACCTGTACCAGGATATTACCGAGTATCCTTTTTCCAGAACCATATACAGTACGTTGAATCCTGGAACTGTTATTAAAACGGTAGGAGGGAATAAAGTGGATACTAGTGGAAACGGAACGATAGGTCCAGAGGATGAATGGCCACAAAATTATACCTTTTCCATGCCGGCCACAGATGAACTTAGCTTGAATGTTGCTTTTGGAGACAATACATATTCCACTATGACCGTGACAAAAACAGTCAGCAGGGATGTTCATGGGAACGAAAATGTAGTTTTTGTGGATAGTGATGGGAAAACCTTGGCAGCTGCCCGTAGTGGTGGGGCAATTGTTTCAGGCTATATGTACCATGCCATTGGGGAACAAGGTTATGTGGATGTTCATATACCTCAGGGTATTATGGGCATCACATCCTCTGATGCCGGAGCAGTGGAAGTCTATGACATGACAACAGAAGCAAAGCTTCAAACCTCGTTATCTTCATTGACCAGTGGGTTTTATAGAGTTTCAGTAATGGATTTACCTAACTATATCCCAGAGAGTATTTCAATTGGTTATCGGGTAAATTACTACGATTATAGTCTCAATGAATATGATGAAGCCGACCGTTTGGTGAAATCTTACCAGCCAATTGGTAACACGAAAGCCGCAAAACCCTTTACGGAATATGAATATAATGGTTTGGGTCAAATGGTACATACAACCAGTCCGGATGAAGGCGAAGCGTGGTTCAAATACCGTGAGGATGGTCAAATCCGTTTTTCCCAGAACAGCAAACAAAAAGATCCCAACGAGGATGGCAATTTTTCTGATGCTGAATTTTCATATACAGAGTATGATGAATTTGGTAGGCCCATTGAAAGTGGGGTGTTGATCAGTACTGGGTTCGATTCTGCAGACCCTGATGGAGTGTTGCCTAATGGCTCTAAAAAAGAGCAACAATTCACAACCTATGATGTTGCAGACACATCTTCATTCAGTACTCTTCTTGGCACTAGGACCTCACAATATGGTACTTTGAGTTTTGTTACGGGCAACGTGGCTTATACCCATAACGATATCAGTGAAACTTGGTACAGCTATGATGTATATGGCAGGGTAAAGTGGCTGGTGCAAAATATACAAGGGTTCGGTGCGAAGACCATGGATTATGAATACGACCCCATTACTGGATTGGTGACCAAGGTTATTTATCAAAAAGGAGTTACTGGTGAACAGTTTATTCATCGGTACAGCTATGATGTAAAGGATCGTTTGAAAACGGTAGAAACGTCCACCGATAATGTAACCTATGTGCTACAGGCAGAATATTTCTATTATGAAACCGGAGGGTTGAGACGAATGGAACTTGCCGATGGAGCCCAAGGGGTGGACTATGTGTACAATTTGAACGGACAGCTTAAGGGCATCAACCACCCAACCTTAGGAATGACCAATGATCCAGGTGGCGATGGAAACGATATTTTTGGTATGCAATTGGATTATCATAGCAATGATTTTGCCAGACCATTGTCCAATATTGGCTATTCCAATGCCGGAACACAACAATTCAATGGTAACATTAAAGGTGTGCGATGGAAGAATGCCTACTCGAATACCGTGGAAAGTGAATACGTGTATAGCTATGATCGAAACAATTGGCTAACCTCGGCTGATTTTGACCCTAGCGGCTCAGCAGTTGGAACTGGTGCGTTGCTTGATCACGATAGCAATAGTGACGAATTTATTTCTGGGCAATCCGAAATTTTGGAAGCGAAGTCCAGCTTTACCCTTACAGATGGTTTTCATGCTCGGGAAGGAAGTACCGTAACGGTTGCTATCAATAGTGCCAATGGTGGTGGAATCATGGCAGGGGATTATGATGTGAGCAACATTATCTACGATGCCAATGGAAATATCCAGAGTTTGGTGCGAAACAAGGGTTCGCAGGATGGCAGTAATGCCATGGATGCACTTACGTATCTATACGATAGTTCCAAGCCCAACCAATTACAACAAGTGGTCGATGCCGAAGGTGATGTGGCCAATGCAGATGATATAGGAAGCCAGACCAATGTGGATAATTACAAATACAATAGTATCGGACAGCTAACCGATAACTTATCTGAAGGAATTTCCTATATTTACAATGCCAGTGGTTTGGTTACCGAAGTAAGAAAAGATAGTCAACCTTTGGTGAAGTTCTTTTACAATGACAGAAATCATAGGGTGAAAAAGGAGAGCTATGCTAATGGCATTTTGTCCAGCACTACATTTTATATACGCGATGTCTCTGGACAGATAATGGCCATATATGATAATCGAGGTGGAGATATGGATTTGGCGGAACAACCTGTCTATGGTAGTGGGCGCATAGGAGTGGCATATAACAGTTCCAGCAATACTAGAGATTATGTCTATGAGTTAACAGATCACTTGGGAAACGTTAGGGCTGTATTTACCAAAACAGGTGGACAAAATGGTTATGGTGATGGCTATACGGATTACTATCCCTTTGGGATGCCCATGCCAAACCGGACACTTTTGGGCCCAGAAGGGTACCGCTACGCCTTCCAAGGACAGGAAAAAGACCCCGAAACGGGGAAGGAGGCATTTGAAGCAAGATTATGGGACAATAGGATTGGACGATGGCTCACGACCGACCCAGCTAAGCAGTTTCATAGTCCTTATCTAGGAATGGGTAATGATCCAACCAATTCAATTGACCCAGATGGTAGGTTCAAATGGAAATGGTGGGCAAAAACAATAAATTTTCTAACAGGAGGAGATGGAGTACAGTTTGATGAGAGTAGAAACGAATGGTTTGTCAAATCGTCATGGAATACGGAAGATGGCGGAGTAGCATTCAAATATCTTTACAATAACCCTAAATTTTTCGTTAGAGGTGACACTCAAATTTCTGCTGGATTGCAAGGTGCTGTAGATGTAAAAGTACTTGGATTAGGGGTTGGAGCTGACCTTTATCACCACAGAGTAAATCTTACAGATTTCGGTTTTTCTCTGGACAACAAAGATGGTTTAACTGGTTATGGCCAAACGGTAGCAGATAATCCAGAATTATATGACCCTGATGGTGACGGTCATATCTTTTCAGAAACAGGTTTTAATGTAGATGTTGTTCTTGTAGGAGGTGGACAAAATTATCGGAACGATACAAGTAATGGCCTTTTTGGAGTTGGAACTCTTGAGAACGAAAGTATAAATGCTCCTGTTTTTGGGAATTTGACTTATAACTATGACAACACAGGCAACCAAAATATAAATACTACAAGAACTAAAGATTGGTCTGCATCCGTTTCTGCAGCAGCACTTCTAGGTGTTCACTTAAATCTAAACATAGGATATGAATGGTAAATTTTCAAAAAAAAGCATATTCATAAAAAGGGTTATCGGCTTTTTAATTGATTCGACAGTTTGTATGGTTCTTGGCATTTTATTTTATAAAGCTTTTTTGCAAGATCTTTATTTTGATAGAGTTATTTGGGACAATCCGATACCATCTCAGTTATTTATTTCTTTGGCTTACTTTATGTTACTGGAGGGGGTGCTTAAAACAACTATTGGTAAAAAAATAGTAGGCTTAAAAATTCATTACAAAAGAAAAAATATTATTTTATCAACTCTAGTGCGGACTTTATCAAGATTAATTCCATTTGAACCAATTTCTTATTTCTTAGATGAGAATGGTAATACGTGGCACGATAAATTATCGTGTACAGAAGTATTGAAAATCTCTCGCTAGCGTGAGCATACTGCTCATGCTTTAAAGTATGAATAATAGTAAGTCAGATACTATGGACAGCGTAAAAACCTACGTGTACCAGTTAACGGACCATTTGTGCAATGTACGGGCGGTGTTCATGAAAGAGGACAACGAGGCCAGTTTGGAGGGCTATACGGATTACTACCCCGACGGGATGACGATGTTTAGCCTTTCACTTGTTAACACGGACGGATACAATTACACTGTCAAAGATTACGAAAAGGCTCTGGTGACAGTGAAAAAGTAAGAAGTGTTAAAATAAAATTGAGAATTAAATAGTATATATGAAAAAGATTTATTTTCTATTTGTCCTGTGTGTTTCATCGCAAATAACCGCAATAGAGGCCCAGAACTTGGAAATTGGAGGTAAGGTCGGTTTAGGTTTTGTCAATTTAAAGACCAGCAGTTATTTTGATGACAATGCAGAGGCAACGGAAAGATTAACTCGTTTGCAAGCTTCTATTGTTGCAGAGTACCCTTTATCCAAACGTTTTGCCATGGACTTGTCCTTGGGATATGCCGGAAAGGGAGGAGGTGATTTTGAGGAAGGTGACGAACTAAGGTTCGGAATCCCAGATTATAATAGAAAACTGGAGTACATTGGGTTGGCAACCCTTTTGCGCTTTTATATTTTAAAGGATAGGCAAGTGTTGCCGTTTGTACAGATAGGCCCTGGGTTTTCTTATTTGTTATCCGCAAAGGCACTCGGCAACAAAATTGATGATGAATTTTTAAGAAGTAAGTTCGACATATCTTCCAATGTTGGAGTGGGCATAAAATGCAAGGTCAATACGAAACTACGTTTGGAGCTGTTGGGGAACTGGGAACGTGGCTGGAGCAAAACAATTAGGCAAGGTGGTGAATCCTTGTTCAATGAAGCTTTCGCAATAGCATTGGGCTGTAAATTTGCCATAAGATAGTTTTTATCTGAAAACATCATTTCTCAGTACAATTATGGATTTAATTATTATGTCAAACAAAAACCTTTTATTAATATGAAAAGTTATCTTTTCTTTGCTCTATTTTTTTGTCTCACCTTTTCAGTAAGCGCACAGGAACCTTTGCTTTCCGGTACTTTGAGTTACCCTGTGGTTACTGGAAACAACTATGGAAGTAAGTTTACAGGGGTTTTGGATTTGGGTTTTCAAATGCGACTTGTAAATACAGAACCGCTGCGTTTTGGTCTTTCGGGAAATGCAGGTTATTTTACCAATTCCGTGGAAGCTGCCCAACAATCTTTGGATGAATCTGCCTTGATTTTCCAGCCACGACTATTTACTGAGTTGGATACACCGGTTTTGTATGGGTTTAGACCTTTCTTGGGATTCGGATATACTTTCGTGAGGTCCCAAGAATTAAGGATGTCAACATCCACAACCTCTACTTTTACTTATGGCGGTATAAACTATAATACGGGCTTGAGCTTTGACATCGATGATTATTGGTTTTTGATTTTACAATACGATGTCGTTAAATTCAAAAGCGGCAAAGCACCAACAGCTGATATTTCAGATGAAGGGATGTCTATGCTTAAATTTGGTTTCGGTATACGTTTTTAGCCAATTCTAATTCAAAAAGCAAAATTTCTGCACTCTCACTGGTTTCCATATTGTGTTAGGCCAAGGCATACGGTTGATTTGGCTGTCGATCAATCACTGGCAAGGAGTTTTTTATTCTTCCTTCTTGTAGTCAACAGAATTGTTTAACAAAGAAAATATTGGGCAATTCATAGAAAATTATTTTCTGCTTGAAAGAAAAATCCTATTTTAGTAAGCACCATTAACTTAACAAAACTTGAACCTACAACTATCCCTTTGGCCCTTGGCCCTGTTGTTTTTCCTATCCTTTGCATCCAATGCCCAAAAGGAGGCTTCTATTTGGTATTTTGGGGAACGTGCTGGATTGGATTTTAGCAGTGGCGTTCCTGTAGCCTTGGAAGATGGCCAACTGAATACCCAAGAAGGCTGCGCCACCATATCCGATGCATCGGGCAATCTACTTTTCTATACGGACGGTTCAAGGATATGGGATCAGAACCATCAAATTATGCCCAATGGTACCGGTTTGCTAGGGGATTATAGTTCCACGCAATCTGCTATCATTGTGCCCAAGCCGGATACTCCGGATATATATTATGTTTTTACCGTAGCAAAGGAAGGGGAGCCCTCAGGTATCAATTACTCCGAGGTGAATATGAACTTAAATGGGGGTCTGGGAGCAGTGGTTTCCAAAAACATATCGTTACACGGGCCTTCGATGGAAAAACTCACTGCGGTAAAGCATGCCAACGGTAGGGATATCTGGGTGCTGACCCATGATTGGAACAACGCTGATTTTGTGGTATTCTTGGTCACTCCAACAGGAGTGGATATGAACCCAGTCGTGACAACGGTTGGAAGGGATATGTCCATCAGTGATTTGAAGACTGCGGCCATCGGTTATCTCAAAGCTTCACCTGATGGTTCTAAAGTAGCCATAAGTCACCGGGACTTTGGTTCGGAACTATTGGATTTTGACAATGCGACCGGTGTTTTGAGTAACCCCATTGTATTGAACAATAGTCCCGACCAATATGGGGTAGAATTTTCTCCTTCAAGTAAGGTGTTGTACTTAGGTCCATTTAGTAGCGCTGTGTACCAATATGATCTCACTGCGGCTGATATTCCAGGTAGTGCAACCGTTATCAATAACAATCTTTATGGGGAATCGGGGATGCAATTGGCCTTGGACGGTAAAATTTATATGGTGCTCAATGGGGTCAGCAGAATGAGCGTGATTCACAACCCTAATGTTTTGGGAGCTGGATGCAATTATGAACGTGACGCCATTGATTTGGGTACCGGGCGCGGATTTTTAGGTTTGCCCCCCTTTATCCAATCCTATTTTTATATCAATGAAATTCAGGCCAGCAACCTTTGTTTTGGGCAAACCGCCGATTTTATGGTGAATGTTTCTGAACCAATAACCTCTATATTTTGGGACTTCGGGGATGGGAATAGTTCCACTATGGGGGCACCGTCACACAACTACACGGCCATTGGTTCATATACAGTTGAGGTCACCGTAACAACTGCGTCGGGCACGGATGTCAAATCAACCGATATAATAATTAGTGAAGTGCCAGTGGCCCAATCGGTGTCGGATGTGGAAGTGTGTACGAAAACCGTCCCACATCAATTGGACTTGACCACTTTGGATTCGGAGGCTCTTGGGTCACAAGATCCCACAGCATACGAAGTGGCCTATTTCGAAAGTCAATTGGATGCTGACAGCAATGTAAATAGTTTAGATTCACTAATGTCTTTTGGCTATGGTTCAAAAACAATCTTCGCAAGGGTTTCAAACACTCAAAACCCTAGTTGTTATGATACCGCAAGCTTTGATGTCATTGTAAAACAAGCTCCGGAATTATTTGTTCCTACGGATTGGATTGTCTGCGACACGGACGGGGATGGAACAAATCTTTTTGACCTGTCCACAAAAGATAATGAAATTTTAAACGGGCAGGCTGAAAGTGTTTTTAATATCTCCTATTATGCTTCGGAATTGAATGCAGACAACAGGATCAATCCATTGAATACTGATCATAGCGTTTCTGTCATGAGCGAGCCCCTATTTTACCGAATTGAAAACACCGCCTATCCCGAGTGTTTTGAAACTGGTAGTTTTGTGGTAGAGGTAATCGATAAAGTCATGGCCAACCAGCCCGATGATCTAGAAATATGTGATATGGACAATGATGAGTCAGCACAGTTCGACCTCTCTCTTAAGGAAGCTCAAGTATTGGGAACACAAAGTGCAAGCAGCGTGATCATTAGTTATCACGAATCCCAAGAAGATGCCGATGGCAATGTCAATCCATTGCCGGACCTGTATGTGAGCAATTCTTACCAACAGACCATTTATGTCCGGGTGTCAAATTCCCAGGATGTTTCTTGCTACGACACCAATTCGTTCCAACTGAACATTTATGATGTGCCGGAAGTGCCGGAGGTTACAGATTGGCAGGTCTGTGATATGGATGGTGATGGGATTCACAGTTTTGATTTTAATGAAAAGGTTGATGAAATTAATAGCGTTGTAAATGGTGCTTCCCCCGCTTTTTATGAATCCGAAGCGGATGCCCTCTTGGAACAGAATTCAATTTATGGGAACTATCAGAATACATCGAGTCCGCAGACGGTTTATTTTCGACTGAACAATTCCGATAATTCCTCTTGTTATGCCTTAGGTAGTTTTGATATAGTGGTGTTTGATACTCCAGAAGCCTATCCACCGACCGATATTGTGGTATGTGATGTTGATGAAACGGGCAGTTATGGTTTCGATTTATCCAAAAAGGATGAAGAAATCCTTAATGGACAGGACACACCCACCTACCAAGTCACTTATTTCTCCAGTGAACAGAATGCGATAATCGGGCAGGATAGTCTTGCCAAAGAAGAATATTTTAACCAATCCATGACGGAAACTATTTACGCAAGGGTGCAACATGCTGATTTGTCTTCTTGTTATGATATTACCAACTTTGATCTTATTGTAAATCCTTTGCCCAGTCCTGATATAAAGGATATATATGTGATATGCCCGGACAGTCCCGATCTCGTATTGGATCCGGATATGTTTGAAAGTTATCAATGGGAAGATGCAGATGGAAATGTGATAGGGAATGACCAAATGCTAAATGTGACACAATTGGGAACTTATTTGCTGACGGTCAGCGAAACACGTAATGGTTTAAACTGTTCCAATTCAATTTCTTTTGAAGTATTGTCTTCAGGTGCTCCAGAGAGTTTTGAAGTGGCCTCAGAAGGATTTTCAGATAGGATTACCCTTACCGTGGATGTCGTAGGGACAGGAGAATTTGAATATTCCCTTGATGGATGGACCTACCAAAGCGCAAACCATTTTGAGGTGTTCCCGGGGAAATATACGGTCTATGTGCAGGACATCTTTGGTTGTAGAACAATCAGTGAAGAAGTAATTGCCATTGGGTATCAGAAATTTTTCACTCCAAATGGGGATGGATTCAATGAGCACTGGAATATCATAGGGGGAGAGCTATATGCGGACGCCCAATTGTTTTTGTACGATAGATATGGTAAACTACTCATAGAGATATCACCCCAAGGTTTGGGTTGGGATGGTACCATACTTGGAAAACGTATGCCCTCCACTGATTATTGGTTCAAATATGTATACGATAATGGAAAGATGTTTACCGGTCATTTTTCCTTGAAACGATAATCCGATACCTTAAGTCTTTTCATGCAACAATCTAAAGAATAATACGTTAAAACCTTACCAGAATCTTACTTTATGAAACCTACACTGACCATAATCTTAATGGCATTATTGCTGCAGGCCTGTGGCCCCTTGCGTCAAGTACAAAAAGTAGAGTCGCAAGTTCCCATTATCGGTTCCGTTGGCAAATACCAATCTACGCTATTTAAGAAAGGTTTTCAGAAAATAGGAAAGCCAAGATTAAGTCAGGCTATTGCTGTTACTTTTAGGTCCATGCCTTTATTGAACAGAACCAAGGCCAGATATGTGAAATATCGTGATGCCATGGGTCTGCCACCTTTGGAATCAGTAATGGACAGTAGTCAAATTGCCCATTTAAAATACTTTCAATTTGAAATCAGTGATATGGTTCAATTAGTGAACCAACTCAATCAGGAGAACAATACGGATCTAAAAACATATCTCCAAGGAGACACCAAACTCGTTCTGCTTTCTTCCATGTCCTTTGTGGCCACTGAAGAGCTGGCCTTGAAATTGGAAAAAATTGAAAAAGTATACTTGATGTCGGATACCACCGGAACCTTGACACTGTATATGGGAGGGGATATCAATGATGGCTATGCCATTGATCCATCGGCAATGGACATTTTCGATTTTCAAATGGCGACATTCTGTTGGAAAAAAGACAAAAGAGGGCACTTACAAATCGCCCAGATATTGATGGAAGGTGGGGGGTGTCCGGGCAATACAAAAGCCGATCCGGAGAAGTTGAACAAAACACCAGACTATTTAAAGTTATGATTTTAAGAAATATAATGATTGTGCTAAGCTGTTCGATGGGACTGCTGAGTTGTGAGGATATCTTGGAAGTACCCGATATTTCCGAACAATCAGTCAATCTATTGGCTCCATCGGATGGGACGGTCTTGGATGACAATGCAGTAAGCCTTCATTGGGAGAATTTGGCCGAAGCAACAGGTTATAGTATTCAAGTGGCATCCCCCAATTTTGAAAATGCAGCTCAAATAGTACTCGACAGTCTTGTTGAAATGGACACATTGGGATATGTTCCAACACATATTGATCAGAGCCTTTTCAACGGTTCTTATGAATGGCGAGTGAAGGCCTTCAATAGTGGTTTTGAGACACCATATTCCAGTAATACCTTTCAGGTGAACGGGAATGAGGATTTGGATCTGACCCCACCCAATACACCATCATTGATATCACCAGACAATGGAAGCGACACCGGTAATACTGAAGTGGATTTCACATGGAATAGGGAGGATGTTCCGGGTACCGCGGAACGCGATAGTATATATATATATTCAGATCAAGACTTACAGTTTTTGGTCACCAAGGACGAGGGGAGCAATAAAGTCTATAGCACCAGTTTGACTACGGGTACCTATTATTGGTTTGTAAAAGCATTTGATGCTGCGGGAAATGAAAGTGCGGATAGTGACACCTTTAATTTTACCATTAGCAATTGAAAAAGAATACCAAGACATACCTGTTATTGGGACTTGTACTTTTGATATGGGGCATTATCGGATATAAGATTGTTAATGCGATTTCAAAGGAACCTGAGGTACCCATATTGGAACCATCGCAAGTTGTTATTACAAAAAAGGCGAGGAAGAAGGACACCTTCGGGTTAATGGCAAATTACCGAGATCCCTTTTTGGGAACGCTCCCCACGGTGAAAAAGAAAAAAGTAGTTCAACCGGTTGACAAAAAACGTCAGATTCCAAAGAAAGAGATAGTATATTCAGGTCTGGTCTCGCAATCACATTCTGATGACACCATGTTTTTTGTTTCCATTGAGGGGAAACAATACGTTATGTCCAAGGGAGAAGAAATCAACGAGGTAACCTTGTTAAAGGGTAGTGAACTCAGCATTACTGTACGTTATGATGGACAATCGGAAACCATTTTGCTCCAATGATTATCCTAGCTAAAATAAAGGCGGGTGCATTACAGTTCGTACTTTTTATCGGGACGATCATCGTATTGTTGCTATTTGCTTTTATCCTGATGTACCATGGCCAATCCCTACTGGATAAAAAAACAGATATAATCGTTGACATTGTTCACAAGGCAGATCAAGCTTTAATCGAATCTTTTGGCCAACCTTTGAAAATTGGACAGAACATAGATTTGTTGGATAACGTAACCGGAATCGAAACCCATATTTCAAAGAATTATTGGGGGCTCTTGGAGCAGCGTAGCGTGGTTTCGAAAAAAGGAAAGTTACGGTTTGAAAAAATGGCCTTTGTTGGCTATAAAAACCCAAATCGTCCCGCCTTGTATCTGAAGGATGAGAATCGACCCATGGTTATTGCCGGTGATGCAAAATTATCGGGGAATGCTTATTTACCGGAGCGGGGAATCAAGATGGGAAATATTCGAGGTCATGGGTATATCAGACCTCGATTGGTTTATGGCAAAGTATTCAGAAGCAAACAAAACCTTCCTGAATTGAATTATGAAGTTGTTCAAAGACTAAAGGAAATGACCGGTTCAAATTATACCCCCAAAGGACATAAGGTCCGTTTTGAGGATGGCATGAATATAAAAAATAGCTTCCAAGAAGAGCCCATGGTTATTACAGGTGAATCGCTTGTATTGAATGAAGTGAGAATGATGGGCAATATTGTTATTCGGGCAACCAGAAAAATCCAAGTAAAATCCACTTCTCGTTTGAGGGATGTGGTTTTGGTCGCTCCAACTATCGAGGTGGAGAAGGGTACAAGGGGAACGTTTCAGGCAATTTCCAGCAGACGGATTTTTATTGGGAAGGGTTGCCAATTGGATTACCCTACGATATTGGCCGTTCAACAAGATGGAAGTTCCTTGGAAATTGTTAACAGCTCAATGGAGCCCGTTATCCACTTGGAAAATGATACCAGTGTTTCTGGATCCATTTTCTATCTGAATAAATGCAAGGCCAAAGGGAGCCCTAGTTTTGTGCGTATGGATTCAGATGCCAGATTGTATGGTGAACTATACTCTGAACAAAGCCTTGAGCTCGAGGGAGTCGTAAATGGAAATGTTACGACGGGTTCTTTCGTTTCCTTTGAAAACGGAAATACGTATTTAAACCACTTGTTCAAAGGGAAAATAAATGCTCAAATGGTACCAGAGGAATATTGTGGTTCAACCTATGATAATAAAATGGTTAACGGTATTGTAAAATGGCTATACTGAAAAAGATAAAGGCTTCGACCCTAATGGAAACATTGTTGGCCACAGTATTGATCGTGATTGTTTTTATGATGGCAAGCCTGACATTGAATGTCTTGTTTGCCACGACAGTTGAAAGCAATGATGATTCGGTGAGGCAGGAATTATTGTATTTGCGTTATAAATATGGGCATGGAAAATTACCCCTTCCCTACCAAGACGAACAGGATGTATGGAGAATACGTGTATACCAACAGCTTTGGAATGGAAAGGAACAAGTAATTTTCTCTGCCATGAATACATCCAATGATAGAGAACTAACATTTTCTGCAGGTTATGAATGATGTTTTTAGAAAAGTAAAGGCCTTTACCTTACATGAAATGTTAGTGGTATTGTTGATTACGGCAATTGTGGTGGGAATGGCCTACAGTGTTTTACGTTTGGTGCAGCATCAGATGAATGCCATATCCTCCAATTATGCCAATACCAGTGAGGTGCGTATGTTGAATCAGAGTCTATGGATTGATTTCAACCAACATGATAGGATTTGGTACAGGGCGGAGTCAAGAGAACTAATACTGACCAATGAAATAGATGAGGTCACCTACCGATTCGGAAAGGGACTTGTGTTAAAAGAAAGGGATACCTTTTTTGTGGAGAGCGATCAGGTTTTGCCATACTTTAATGGTAATACCATCAATGAAGGGGAAATTGATGCTGTAAAGCTTGTGTTCGATCAAAAAAGAGGAAAGAATCTCTTTGTATTTAAACGGAACTCGGCAACCAGTTATATGAATAGATAATGGGATTTAAACTTGACCAAACATTTACAAAAGCAAGTTCAGTTTCCGAACCTAAGGGAGGACTGGATGGTTTATTAAAAAAGGAGATAACGCTTTTCGGAACCTTCTTCAATTCGAAGAAAAAGGAAGCTTTTTATAATGAGTTGGCTATTTTGTTAAAATCGGGAATTCAACTCCGTGAAGGTTTGGAACTATTGTCCAATAACCAAAAAAAAGAAAAGCTATATCTGTTTTTGAAACAAATGGTGGGGGAACTGGATAGTGGCTTGAGTTTTTCTGAAGTACTTAAAAATCGCCAAGAGTTCACTGAATATGAATACTATTCCGTTCAGATAGGGGAGGAAAGTGGCAGCTTGGATGCTGTCGTTGAGGAACTGGGTACATTCTTTTCCAAGAAGAACGAGCAAAGAAGAAATCTGATCAATGCCCTGACTTATCCATTGATCATATTTTGTACAGCCATTTTAGTAGTTGTCTTCATGTTACGTATGGTGGTACCGATGTTCGAGGATATTTTCAAACAAAATGGAGTGGAGTTGCCAGCGATAACCCAGTACATTATTGTCATTTCCAATTTTATTGAGGGCTATGGTCTGCTATTTTTGTTGGGGTTAGCAGTACTCATCGTGTTGCGAAAACCCTTGATGCAAAAGGAAATCTTCAAACGAAAATGGGACTATTTGATGCTTAAAATTCCGTATCTGGGCAATTTTATACGATTGGTCTATATGGCGCAGTTCACCCAAGCGGTGGCACTTTTAACCACCTCAAAGGTGCCCATGCTGAACAGTATACAAATGGTAAAGAAAATGTTGGCGTTCTTTCCCTTGCAGGATGCCTTGGACATCATGGAGGCAAGAATATTGAAGGGGGTAAGCCTACATCAAAGTTTACAAGGCAACCAGGTCTTTGACCATAAAATGGTATCGTTGGTCAAAGTGGCCGAGGAGACGAATCAGACCGAATATATCTTCAAAAAGCTGAATCAGCAGTACGCAACGGAAGTACAACAGAAATCCAAAATGCTCTCTACCTTTATGGAACCTATCATTATCATTGTCATAGGTGTTTTCGTTGGTGTCATTTTGGTATCCATGTATTTGCCGATGTTTAGGCTTAGTAGTGTGCTTGGTGGATGAGATTGAATACAACTTAAAACCATAGTTACGACGGATATTGATATATTAAAATATTTCAATAATAAATATTGAAAGTTCAATGCTTTGCTTTAACAAATGTCTTAAGCTCACATAGATTCAGTATTTAATTTGGAAAGATTATCCAGATTTTAAATAAAGTTAGTATGTCTTTTAAAATATTTGGTGCTTTTTGCACTGTTTTGATTATTTTTAACATTGGAGGATTTGTACTTGTTCTCAATCCGTACAGAAATGTGCAATAAGGTGTGCAGGATTTTAAGTATCAGTGCTAGTTATTGATTTACAATAACATACAATCATATGGATGGTTCAGTCATCCTGATGAAGCCCTTCCTGCCATTACGCAAATATTGACGGGAACGTACCCCTCTGTGGATCCAGCTGTTTCCTTGGTACACGTTTCTGGAGTGTACGTCTTCAAACGAATCTGAACTGGCCTAGTCGAAAGTAAGGTTATAGTTTCAACTTTTGAATTTGGTGCTCTTCCCTTCTTTTGAGCATAGTTCTTTTCTTTATCAATTTACGGTTTTCCAATATCTTTTTGTCCAATCCAAAATATACAGTCGCTGGGGTCAGGTTGTCCAATGATTCGTGGTATCTCCTGTTGTTGTAATAGTCCACAAACTCCTCCAACTTTTCCTTTAGCTCCCCCGGCAGATAGTAGTTGTCCAGTTTGATGATGTTCTTCATCGAACGGTGGTAACGCTCTATCTTGCCCTGCGTCTGTGGATGGTTCGGTTTTCCCCGGATGTGCTCCATCTCCCTTTCCTTTATGAACTCCTTCAGTTCGCCAATGATGTAACAGGGCCCGTTGTCCGACAGGAGCCTTGGCATTTGCCCCTTGGGCAGCGACACCTTTTCCAGTGCCCTTCCCACTGTTTTCTTCACGTCCCCTGCGTTCATCGAGGGGCAGAGTTCCCAATGGACGATATAACGACTGTAATCGTCCGGAATGGTCGAGAGATAGTACCATCCCCATCCCACGATCTTCAGGTAGGTGAAGTCCGTCTGCCACATCTGGTGGACCCTTGTGGTCTTGTCCCTGTACTCCTTTGAAGCGGCCATGGTGTCAAAGGCAGGGGATGTCACCAGTCCACGGGACTTCAGTATGCGGTAGACACTGCTCTCCGAGATATAGTATTCCCGCTCATCGGTCATCTTGCAGGCAAGTCCACGGCAGGATTCCTCAGGGAAGTCCAGGGCCATCTCCACGACCTCCGACCTGATCTTGTCGGGTATCCTGTTCCAATAGGTGTTCCTGGCCCTTTGGCTCGGGGCAAGTCCGTCAAAGCCATCTTCGAGGTACTTGCCGTACCAATTGTAGAAGGTGCTCTTGTTTATCCCTATTTCCTTCAATGTCCTGTTCACGCCTATTTCAGATGTCTCGACAAGCCGTATGATCCCGTATTTCTCCTGTTGGGTAAATCGCATGTACTTCCTCCATTTTACCCTAAGCCATTGGTATTTTTTTTGAGCACCCGGTTCTGGAGCGACAGTTCGGCCACCGTTTCCTTGAGCTCGGAGTTCTCCCCACGGAGTTCCTTTATCTCACTGGTATTGGCCTCGCGCATGGTATCGCCCATAAGACGTTTTTTTCCTGCTTCAAGAAAATCCTTGCTCCAACGGTAGTAGAGTGCAGAGGCAATGCCCTCTCGCCTACAGATGCCCGATACGGATTCCTCGCACTTGAGCCCCTCCAGTACGATTCGGATCTTTTCCTCGGCGGAAAACTTCCGCCTTGTCTTTCTCTTAATGTCCTTTACAATTGATTCCGTGTTCTTCTTCTTTGTCATTTTTAAGTGATTTAAATGGTTAATGTATCCATCTTCAAGGCTAGCCTTGAAGATAACAAAACCATCACTTAACTTTAGACCAAGTTCAGTCCACTTTTAGTTGAAGATTTACAGGATTTTATTGTTGAAAATAGTTAGCTCAATTAATAATGTTATATCTATAGATAGTTAAGCATAATAAAAATTGTGTTCAACAGTTTTTTAGCTTTCCATGTTCTTAACGGGAATATCCTTGAGGTGTTAAAATGTTGATTTTTAAATTTTTATAAATCGAATGTGGTTTCTGCCACCCCGATTTGATGAATTTTGGTATAATTCTAGTAATCAGTAGAAGGGAGTCATCGATTGAAATTTAGACTTAATAAATGAAAATTTGATAGGTGATTAACCAACGATAAGTTCATTGGCCTCATCAATCACTGAATTGTCAAAGCTCTTAAGATAAATTTGAGTGGTTTTCAAGGAATGGTGGCC